>SL_3KL_010_SEDDRAFT_10002198_pt1 | contig 17850 bp, 14 predicted proteins | sample SodLakKL_010_SED_2_FD_10381 | JGI IMG/M metagenome (IMG submission 10381) | reverse complement strand
AGTCCGACCTTTTGAAGGCCTTCTGTAATGGTTTGGGCGGCCAGCATATGAATATCCCGGAAAGGCACCTCCGGTTTGATAGCCTGGATTGCCTTTATCTGTGCATCCAATACAATTTCATAGATCTCCTTTTGAATAGGGCTGAATTTTCCGCCTACGGGGTAAGTGCGGGTATGATCCGTGGCATAATGCATCTGGTTTTCGGCGCCGCCGTCAATCAGCAGCAACCGGCCTTCCTCCAGTTTGTTGCCATGGTAATGGTTGTGCAGGGTTTCCCCGTTTATGGTAAGGATCAGGGGGAAGGAAAGCATTCCGCCTTTTGAAATGGCAATGCCTTCCACTACTCCGGCAATATCCCGCTCGTAAACACCCGGCTTTGCCATTTTCATTGCCGTAGTATGCATGAGGTAAGCCACCTCCATTGCTTTTTCAATTTCGGCAATTTCCTGGTCTTCTTTTACCGACCTTAGTTCCACCACGGCTTTTATCAGTTCAACCGAGGTCTTTTGACCTTGCTCGGAGGGTTTGATTCCTGTTAGCTCTTCGAGCAGCAGCTTGTTTTCGGCCCGGTAAGGGGGCAAAAAGTGAATTTTTCTGCCTTTCTTTTTGGCCTCTTCCACTACTTCTTCTAAAGCGGAAAAAGGGGCAGTATTTTCCACCCCCACCTTTGCAGCTTTGTCTTTGAGTAAAGGTTGCGGACCCATCCAGATAATATCATCCAGGGTTACATCATCTCCAAAAAGGTAATCGCCTCCATTGTCAATATCCATCACTCCTGCCAGGCCCTGCTGATCCAGTCCGAAGAAATAGAGGAAAGAGCTGTCCTGCCGGAAGTGGTAAGGATTTTTGGGATAGTTCATGGGGACATCCACATTGCCAGGCATCAGAACAATGCCGCTTTCCAGTTTTTTTCTCAATTTTTCTCTGCGGTTCAGATAGGTTTGCTTGTCAAACATATTGTTGGGTTTTTTATCGTTTAAGAATTCATGATTTCTTCAATTTCTTCAGTTTCCAATGGAAGGTCGAAAGAAAGATCGACCGGGCCGTTTTCGGTGATCATCAGATCATTTTCAATGCGCACCCCAATGCCTTCTTCCCGTATATAGATCCCTGGTTCGCAGGTAAGCACCATGCCCGGCTGAAACCTCACAAAACGGTGACCTTCATCGTGTACATCCAGGCCCAGGAAGTGAGAGGTACCATGCGGAAAATACTTTTTTACCAGGAGATTTTCGGTGTCCTGGTTCTTCAAATCTGCAGAGGTAAATAAGCCTAAGGCTATCAATTCTTTTTCCATGAAGTGCATTACCTCTTTGTGGTATTCTGAAAGGTTGTTTCCGGGCACCAGCAATTCGCGGGCGAATTTCATCACCCGGAGGCAGGCGTCATAAACCTTTTTCTGCCGTTGGGAAAAGCGGCCGTTAACCGGAATGGTGCGGGAAATATCACCCGCATAATTGGCATATTCTGCCCCGGTATCAATAAGCAAAAGATCTCCATCCTTACACATGCGATTGTTGGCATTGTAATGCAGCACACAGGCATTGGCCCCGGAGGCCACCACGGGATAAAAGGCATGCCCGCCAGCCCGGTTGCGGATATATTCGTGAATGATCTCGGCTTCTACCTCATACTCCCCCACCCCGGGTTTTACAAATTTCATTACCCTTTGGATGGCCTTCCCGGTGATGTCCACGGCTTTCCTGATTAATTCCTGCTCGGGAATGGACTTAACCATGCGGAGATTGCCGAGTAAAGGATTGGCCCGCAGGTAATGATGGGCAGGGTATTGATCTTTCAGCTTAAGGGCAAATTCAAGATCCTGGCTATATTTTCCCCGCATTCCGCGGGGATTTTCAGGTGTATTAAGGTAGACACAGGTCGCATAAACCATGGCCTCTTTTTGCATGGCTTCGAATTCGCTGAGCCAGCAAACCCTCTCCACCCCGGAAATATCATTGGCACGTTTTTTTGAAATCCGGTCTCCTTCCCATAGGGATATGTGTTCATTGGAGGGTTGCAGAAACAGCACCTCCCTCAATTCCGGATTGGGACTATTGGGAAACAGCATCAAAACGCATTTTTCCTGTTCAATTCCTGTAAGGTAAAAAAAGTCGGCGTTCTGACGAAACGGGTAAACCTGGTCGCTGCTACGGTGGACAAAATCCCCGGCATGAAAAAAAGCTACAGCATCCGGCTTCATCATTTTCCTGAAGTTGTCCCGGTTCAGACGGAACAAAGCATTATCCACAGGGTGGTACTTCATAATCAACAAATATACTAATGTTTTGAGCAGACCAGGCCGCCCTTATTTATAAAGAATTCAAATTGTAATTTTGTTTGCAAAAAACAAGCGGAAAATCTACATTTGTTTGCAAATAATCCATTTGCAGGAACTTCAGGCTTTGCGGAAACAAAATTAAGCCTAAATAAGCTGGCATACAATATATTATCAAACCGTTCTTTTACATTTGAACCGGGAAAAGCAAAATATACGCCCCTTTGATATTGCTCATTTTGCATAAAAAATGAAATATACCGAATAATCCGAAAATCAACAAACTATTTATTTTAAGTTTGAGCAGGTCAAAAAAACATGAAAACCCAAAATATTCTGAAACCGGCCATTTAAGATGACCCTGAAGGGAATTGAATTTACTGGCACCTTTCACTTAACCGATTTAAACAATCTTGACGGATGAAAAAACCAATTTTAAGCCTGTCTTCCCTAAGCCAGAAATATGTTATGGCCCTGGCAGGGATTTTCCTGATGCTGTTCCTGGTTTCCCACCTTGCCACCAACATTTTGATGCTGAGGGGCGATGATGGCGAGGCTTTTCGGGGGGCGGTCAGGTTTCTAACCGAAAACCCCTTTATCAAAATAATGGAATATGTTCTTTTTGCAGGTTTCCTGATCCACATCATGCTGGGGGTTATCCTGCAAATCCAAAACACCCGGGCCAGACCGGTTAAATATCATACCCGTCTGAAAACAGAAACCTCTACTTTTTCCCGTTATATGTTCCATACCGGGGTTATTATTTTTATTTTCCTGGTAATCCATCTGGTCAACTTTTTCTTTGTAAGGCTTGGCTGGGTGCCCATACCGGAAGTTGCCGAAGGTGACCGTTACGAGTTTTATGAGATGGCCAGGGAGCTATTTCAAAATCCCTGGTATTCGGCCATCTATCTCATTTCTTTTGTATTTCTGGGTTTTCATCTGAAGCACGCTTTTCAGTCAGCCTTCCAGTCACTGGGCCTCAATCACAACAAATACACCCCGGCCATAAAAACCATTGGAACCATTTATGCCCTGGTGATCAGCATTGGCTTTGCCAGTATCCCTGTTTACTTTTTGTTTTTTCATTAAGCCTGATTTTATTTAACCGAAAACCCCAAAAGCGATGCAAAAGCTTGATTCCAAAATACCCGATGGCCCCTTGGCAGAGAAGTGGAAAAACTACAAAGCCGGTTTGCGCCTGGTAAACCCTGCCAACAAGAAAAAACTGGAAGTAATCGTAGTGGGCACAGGGCTGGCCGGGGCATCTGCCGCAAGCGCCCTTGGCGAGCTGGGCTACAATGTAAAAGTGTTTTGCTTCCAGGATTCTCCCCGACGGGCCCATTCGGTTGCAGCCCAGGGCGGCATCAATGCGGCAAAGAATTATAAAAATGACGGAGATTCCGTCTTTCGCTTGTTTCACGATATGATCAAAGGGGGGGATTACCGTGCCCGGGAAGCCAATGTTTACCGTGCGGCCGAGGTAAGCAACGATGTGATAGATCATTTTACGGCCATGGGCGTACCTTTTGCCCGGGACTATGGCGGATCCCTGGACACCCGTTCTTTTGGCGGGGTACAGGTTTCCAGAACCTTTTATGCCAAGGGGCAGACCGGGCAGCAATGCCTGCTGGGAACCTATTCTTCCTTAAGCCGCCAAATTGCCAAAGGAACCGTTAAGATGTTTCCCCGCCGGGATATGCTCGACCTGGTCGTTGTGGAAGGAAAGGCCCGGGGTATCATCACCCGCCATCTGCTTACCGGGGAGATTGAAAGGCATGCTGCCCATGCAGTGGTGCTGGCTACCGGTGGATTTGGAACGGTTTTTTATCTATCCACCCTTGGCCTCGGAAGCAATGCTTCAGCCGCCTGGAACGCCCACAAAAAAGGAGCCCTGTTTGCCAACCCTAGCTTTATCCAGATACACCCCACCAGTATTCCGGTATTAAACGACTACCAATGCAAGCTAACCCTGATGTCGGAGTCCCTGCGTAACGACGGGCGGGTCTGGGTGTCTAAAGAAAAAGGGGACAAACGGCATCCCACCGAAATTCCTGAGGAAGAAAGGGATTATTACCTGGAGCGAAGATACCCCGCTTTTGGCAACCTGGTGCCCAGGGATGTGGCCTCCAGGGCCGCCAAAGAACGTTGCGACAAAGGATATGGCTGCGGAGATTCCGGCCTTTCTGTCTACCTCGACTTCAGGGATGCCATTGATAAACAAGGGAAAAAAGCCATTGAGGATAAATACGGCAACCTTTTTGAAATGTACGAAAAGATAACCGGCATCAATCCTTACAACCAACCCATGCGCATCTACCCCGCCGGACATTATACCATGGGCGGCCTTTGGGTTGACTACAACCTGGAGACCACGATTCCGGGTCTTTTCTCTATAGGCGAAAGCAACTTTTCGGATCATGGGGCCAACCGCCTTGGGGCCAGTTCCCTGATGCAATGCACAGGCGATGGTTATTTTATTTTACCTTATACCCTCAGCGATTATCTTTCTGACCAGATCCGTGTTCCAAAGTTCCGTACAGACCTTCCGGAATTTGAGGAATCGGAAAAAAAGGTAAAAGAGAGGATTGATAAAGTTTTGGCCGTTGATGGCAGCCAAACGGCTTCTTCTTTCCACAAAAGGCTTGGCAAGATCCTTTGGGATCATTGCGGGATGATGCGCAATGCCGAAGGCCTGATAAAGGGCCTTGAGCTCATTGATCAGCTGGAAGAGGAATTCTGGAAAGAAATAAAAATTCCCGGGGGGGCCGATGAATTAAACCATGAGCTGGAGAAAGCCCTGAAGGTTGTTGACTTTTTCGATGTGGGAAGACTGATGTGTGAAGATGCCCTTCAGCGTGAAGAATCCTGTGGGGCTCATTTCCGGGAGGAATATCAGACAGAACAAGGTGAAGCCAAAAGAGATGATGCCAATTTTGCATACGTTGCCGCCTGGGAATACCAGGGTCCCAAAGCCAAACCAGTATTGCATAAAGAACCCCTGAAATTCGAGTTTGTTGAATTGAAGGAAAGGAGTTACAAATAACCCTTTAATGCTTTGAAAACATGGAAATCCGATTAAAAATATGGCGGCAGAAAAACGCCCACACCAAAGGAAAATTTGAGACTCACCACCTGAAAGAGGTCTCCCCGGAAATGTCCTTTTTGGAGATGCTGGATTATTTAAATACCCAGCTGATTGAGCAGGGAAAAGAACCCGTGACCTTCGAACATGACTGCCGGGAGGGTATTTGCGGCTCCTGCGGATTGTATATCAACGGCCGCCCCCATGGACCCATGCAGCATACCACAACCTGTGAACTGCACATGAGAGAATTTAAAGATGGTGATACCATTGTGGTAGAACCCTGGCGTGCCAGTGCCTTTCCTATCATCAAAGACCTGGTGGTAGACCGCAGCTCTTTTGAAAGGATCATCCATGCGGGTGGTTTCGTCAACATAAATGCAGGTTGTGCACCCGAATCAAACAGCACCCCTGTTAATAAAATTATTTCCGACCGGGCCTTTGATGCGGCCGTTTGCATAGGGTGCGGGGCCTGCGTAGCGGCGTGTAAAAACTCCTCTGCCATGCTTTTCGCAGCAGCAAAGGTATCGCAATATGCTTTGCTCCCCCAGGGAAAGGTTGAAGCCGCAGAACGGGTGCAAAAAATGGTAAAGAAAATGGATGAGGAAGGCTTTGGTTTCTGTTCCAACACCTATGGATGCGAATTCGACTGCCCCAAAGGGATCTCGGTAGACTTCATAGCACAAATGAACCGGGAATTTTTCTCGGCAAAGGTTTGTAAACCCAAGGCTGAATAAGTTGTTCCCGTAAAGAAGTTTTTTTACTGCTCTCATTTCACGTTTCACTCAAAAAGCCAGTTTGCCTTGCGGCTGGTTTTACCCCATAGAGAAACTCAGCAGCAATACTTATGTCTCATGTCTTCTGTTCTTAAATCCTTAACATTATAAAAAAAGTTAAAATTCTTCTTCAAATTAAAGTTTTTAGAGGCTTAACAGCAAAATATGTTGAAAAATTAAGTGAAAAGTTTACTATGTTGTAAAATATATTTATATATTTGTTAACTTTGACAAAATCAATTTCATTTAATTAAAAACAAAAAGTTATGGCAAAGAAACTAGATCCTCAGAAGTTAGAAGAAGCGGCCAGCAAATTGCGGGCGATTGCACACCCGATGCGGATTGCCATCATTGATCTTTTGGAGAAAAAAGAGCAAATGAATGTGACTGAAATATATGAAACCCTCAAAATTGAGCAGGCATCGGCATCACACCATTTGAACATTCTCAAAACCAAGGGCGTATTGGAATCCCGCCGCAGTGGAAAAAACACGTTTTATTTTTTGAAGCATGAAGCACTCAGCCAGCTTGTTGACTGCATCAGCCGCTGTCATTAAGAACAATATTTTAGGAAAATTAAAAAAAGCTGCTCCGGACCGGGGCAGCTTTTTTTAATAAAACCGCCTGCTGCAAAAGCAGACAGGCGGCTAACAAAACAAAATGAAAAGAATTAATTCCTGATCAGTAACATTTTTCCGGTTAAAGACCCTTCGGGTTTGGTCAACCGGTAAAAATACATTCCTTCCTTACTTCTTCCTGCATCCCACCGAACCTGATGTTCACCGGTTTCAAGTTGCTGATCCAGCAATTCCGCAACCCGCCTTCCCTGCATATCATAAACCGAAAGCGTAACCTGGCCGGCATCTTCAAGGAAAAAAGAAATGTAAGTATGTTCCTTGAAAGGATTTGGGTAATTATAAATATTTGAAGCCCCGGGAGAAAAGTCAATCACAGAGACCGTTCCATCTTCAAATTCAATGTAACATTTCAGGGTCCAGTCGCCAGGATAAGAGGCCAGATCTCCTTCACCAAGCTTAAGCCAGGTATTATCCAGATAAATAAAGCTTTGCTCATAAGGTGCATTGTTATCTCTACCCCAATAACCTCCGGCAGGCAGTTCAACAACCAACCCAATGTTACCGGTAAGCAGGTTGCTTTCTTCTACCTCCACCACATTCCATTCGTTGCCACCTTCCACCGGGTCATTAGTAAGTAAACCTCCTTGTTCCAATACATTTTCGGTCCAGGTTTCCGCATCGGTCATTTCAAGAACCTCCCAGTTAACCGGGGGATTGGTTCCTTCGTTGGCGATATAGGCAATTTTGGTGATCCTGCCTTCCAGGTCTCCGAGATCAATGGCAACTCCAAGTGACCAGGGTTGATCATCCTGCAAGCCAAGCCCGGTTATATTCTCTGCGTTGACATTACCGAACCAATCCCCATCCATGTGGATCCATTCCAGGGTGTATTCTTCTGAGGTACCGGTATTCTGGTTATCAGAGGCATCGGTTGCCTGTACATAATAGGTTGCCACGGTACCATCGGGCTGACCGGGTATGGTTGCCGAATAATGATCCCCTTCAGCATCCATTTCAAGTACATATTCATCTTCCCCAATAGAATAAATAAGTTGTGCACTGGCAACCCCGGAGGCATCGGTTATTTTTGCCACAATCAATACATCCTGACCGGCCATTGCCTCTAGCGGAGCTTCAACCATTTCAATAACCGGTGGATCAAGGTCTTCAGTCCATTCAATGGTATAATCACCGGAGGTCCCCTCATTTCCGTTAACATCGGTCATTACAAAATATATGGTTCCTTCGGCCGGGCCATCCGGTGCATCAATGGTACCCTCAAAAAGGAAGTATCCTTTGTTGATGGCCTCCATGGTTAGTTCAAAAGTTTCTTCATTGATGGTATAGTGCCCGGTAACAGATTCCATGGAAGAGCTGTTGCTGACTTCAAGAACCAGGTGCATGTCATGCCCTGCAACAGCCTCGTTACCTTCCAGGGAAACTGCTGCGGGAGCCTCTTCGTCCGGCACACCTTCAAACATTCTGGCATACGTATCCCAGTAGCCTGCCCGTCCGTCTTGCCACAACACCAGAAAATCCTCACCATCGGTGGCGGTTTGGGAGTTGGTCTGGCTTCCTTCTTCTGAAACCACCACGATCTGATCTCCGATGATTTCACCCATTTTATTGATCCGATGGGCATGTACATTGTAATATAAAGTTATACCGACCCTGTATTGGTGACTCCAGGAAGCAATAAACTCAGAATCGTTGCTGGTAAGGGAGACCCAGGTGCGGCTTAATCCGTCCTCCACCACCGCAATGGGGAAGTCTTCCCCGATTAAATTTCCTTTCAGGTCGATCAGTTGACCATAAATGCTGGAACGGATATGGTCACGGTTATCTTCCCATGCCACCAGGATGCGGTTTCCGCTTTTTTCGATTTTAGAAATGCCCTGGTTGAACGATTCAGAGGTAATGGCAAAATCATTGCCGATAAAGTTGCCATCCTGATCGATCATCTGACCGTAAATATTGCGGTTTCCGGTGCGGTTATCGTCCCATGTGGCCATGAAGTTTTCGCCTGTAAAAACAATATCGGGCACCATTTGGTCGGCCTGTGGGGGAACATCATCCGGTCTGATGGAGAAAGGCTGGCCAATAGTTTGTCCTTCCGTAGAAATAAAACGACCAACTATTTCTCGTGGATTTTGACCCTGCTGCCAAACCGCAAGGAACTTTTCTCCATCCCAGGCAACAGCGGAAAATGAGGCATTATTTTGAGCCAGTTGTTCGGAAACCTGGAAACGATCTCCAACAGGTTGTCCATCCTGGTCAATCACCACTGCAAAGAGATCACGGTTAAAATCATCCGGACTACGTTGCTGTGCATAAGTGAATAAAAAGTGTTCTCCTCCAAACTCCAGGTTTGGAAAAAAGAATGGCTGCCAGGAAAAGGGTACCACATTAATTTCATTATCCGTATGAACGGTTCCATCGGGTTCGACAAAACGGCCCCAGTATGCATGGGTTGAACCACCCAGGCGACGGTCGTTGAAAACCACATAATATTGTTCGCCATTAAAGGCAACAACCGGATTACCCTGGGAGCGTCCTTCGGTAGCAACAGGTATTTCATCCACAAAAGAATCTAACCATACTACCTGTCTGGAATCTGTAATGGTTTCGTTTTCACTGGTAGAGGCATCAATTGCTTTAACATAAAAGGAGGCTTCTGTATAGGATGCCTGGGCGGGGATTTCGGCACGGTAGATCCCGTCGTCTCCTTCGGTCATTTCTGCAGATTCTTCATCCTGTCCTTCCAGGGTATAATAAAGGGTGGCGGACAAAATGCCGGAAGGATCTTCCAGCTGTGCCCCCACAATTCCTTCACGGTTCAAACCTAAGATTGTAGGATATTCCACCAGGGTAATCTCGGGACCTTCCACATCGGCATACCATTCCAGATCATACTCATCAGAATTGCCCATATTGCCATATTCATCCATCATGAAAAAATACACCGTACCTGTGGCAGGGCCTTCAGGAGCCGGAATGGTTCCCTGGAAAAGATAAAAGTTACCATCCTTGCTTTTGTCTTCATCGTCTCCATTATCATCTCCTTCCCCCACAAACTCCATTACCAAAGTTTGAGGATCCTGATCTTCGATGGTGTAATGGGCCGTAACATTAGACACCATGGATTCGTCATAAACCGTAAGCAAGAGCTCCATATCCTGGTTTTCCACTTCGGTGTTTCCCTCCAGGGAAATAACCATGGGAGGTTCGATGTCATCCTCTGAAATAGCCGAAACCCGGACATTATCCACAAAAATATCATACATCACCCCGGAATGATATTCCGATTGCCCGTAAAAGGCAAGCTTAATATTTCCGGAATAGCCTGTCAGATCAACTGTTTCTGCTTGGCCGGTATTGGAAATATCGGAGTCTTCGTCCCAGGTTTCCAGCACATTGCTTTCCGACCAGGTGTCACCATTGTCGGTAGAAATTACCACCATAAAAGATTTTGATTCATCCAGATCTGCCGGGTCGGTGGAGTTTCTGATAGTAAGAGCCAGATCAAAAGTTAGCTCATAATCCAAAGTATCTTCAAGACTAATGGTAGGGGTGATCAACCACTCATTCCTTGTAAGGGCAAGGGTAACAAAAGCAGAGGGACTGCCATCGACCTGGTTGCCAAAACTCTTTCCTCCCCATGAAGAAATGTCGCTTGTAAACTGGGTATCTTCAGTGATTACCCCTCTTGCCTCGGTCCAGTCCATCGGGGGGAAGACATCAAATACTTCCAGGAATGGCGGGTAAAGGATGGGGTTGTGGGCATAACCCAAAAGACCCATTTCAAAAGGACTGTCATCTGCATTGTGCGTTAAAGTCATGATGACTGATTTTTCACCCTCAATCAAAGGAGCAAATTCTACAACTATTTCCACCTCACCCATATGCTCAATGTTGATGGGCAGCTCATTGAGGATTTGGAACTCATCCTGGTATTCTTCCGGAAAGGAAGCTTCGGTAAGGGTAAGATCCTGCAATCCCCAGTTATAAACGGTAAAGCTCCTTGTGTCAGACTCAAGAAGGTTCACGGTTTCAAAATCCAGTTCATCATCCGGATAAGCAAAAAACAAAGGTTCATCCTGATACCAGCGAGGATAATAAACATCATCCAGGGCAAAAGAGCGGGCACCATCGGCAAATGAGCCATTGCTGCTGTAATTCCATTTAAAATAGGCATGATCTGAAGTCAGGTCGGTAAAAACATAAGTTTCCTCTACCCAGCTGCCTTCTGTGCCGGAGAGGGTGTCAAGAGCCGTCCATGAGTCTCCTGCATCATAACTGACATATACCACAGCAAAACTGGCATCATTATCAGGCAGGGCATTGGATCTCCAGTGAAAAGAAATCTCATTTATCCCTTGTGTCAGATCCATACGTGCGGTGATCAAATCCTCATCGGGGGCATTGGTATAGGTACAAAAGGCGGCCTGTTCCCCGGTATGAGGACTCGGGGAGATGCCCCACCTGTCGGAAGCTTCCCATCCTACCGGAGGGAAAAATTCCCATTCAAAGCCTTCATGGGTTGGTGTCTGGGCACTAACTCCATAGGCAAATAGAAGAAAAAGAAATAAAAAAATTCTGGTAAAACTTTTCATGGTAAAAAAATTAAAGTGATTAATTCTCTTCTTAATACCGGGTTTTTTAAAAACTAACCCATTGGATGGAGGTTTTATTTTAGACGCATTCAAAATACTATTTTTCATTGGTTTAAGGAGGGAAAGATTTTGTAATTTTGCAACACTACAATGCAGCCTTCAAAAAAAACCAAATTACAGTTCCCCGGGCCTTTTCTTTTCTCTTCAATCAAGGAGATAGGGGTTTTTTTGCCGTTATTGTTATTGGCTTTGTTTTCCCATTTTTCTCCGGTTATTGCCCATGAATCAAAAACCTACCGTGAGCTTTCCGACCGGGGCAATCAGTTATTCCTTGATGGAGATTATCCGGAGGCTATAAAAGTTTTTAACCAGGCCCTTGACAAGGCTTCTGAACTTCAGAACCCGATATTGACCGCAAGGATCGAAAACAATCTTGGGTTTCTTTATTATTATACCGGGCAGTTTGAAAAAGCCATGCGGTATTATCTTCGCGCAGATTCTGTGTTCAGGTTACTACCGGGTCCGGACCACACCGCCCTGGCAACGCTTTATTCTAACATTGGAGCCCTTAAAATACAAACCGCCGATTTTAGTGTCGCGGTAAACTATTTTGAGCAAGCCGAAGCCCTGCTCATGTCAACCTATGGACCGGATCATTCCTTGCTGGGAAGTATTTACCTGAACATGGGGGTTATTTTTCATTACGCAGGGGAATTTGAAAAAAGCCAGGAATATTACAATCGCAGCCTCCAGATATTCCGGGATAGTAAAAGCACCCATCGCTTAAATATTTCCAGGGTGCTTCATAATATGGGCATGGTATCCTATTCGGGATCCCGGTACGAAGAAGCCATTGCCTATTTTTACGAAAGTCTGGAAACCCATCCCGGCAAAAGCCCGGCAGGTCGGGCATCGGCATACAACAACCTGGCGCGTGCGCTCAGGCATACCGGGAATTATCATGAAAGCGGAGAGTATTTTCGCAAAGCCATTGAAACCACCCTGGCCACCCATGGGGACTCATATCCTGAGCTTGGGCTCCACTACCTAAACTACTCCATGAGTCTGCTGGACCAAGGGCAAGAGGGAAAAGCTGAAAAATACCTAACTCTTGCAGGTGAAGTTTTCAGCGCCGGCTTCCATGAGTCCCATCCTATTCGTGCAAGGCATTTTGAAGCTTTGGCACAGCTGTCTTTTGCCCGTGGGCAGCAAAACCAGGCGTTGGCTTTTTGTCGTAAAGCCCGGGAAATGCTCAACACCCATCAACCAACACCAGAGAACAAAAATCAACAAATACCGGTCAGCACCCCTATCCAAACTTTTTTACTGGATAACCTGAAATTGGAAAACACCATCTTAAATGCCAAACTGGAAAAGACCACCGGGCAGCCTGAACAATACATACTCCAGGAGAAAATATTTTTAAACTACGAGCATCTCCTGAATATTATTTCCGGGCTAAGAAAGGATTATTCCGGGGAAGGAAGCAAACTTCACCTTTCCGATAAAGAAAAAGAAACTTTTGTTTCGGCAGCATCCAGCGCTTTTGATCTTTTTGAAAAAACCGGCAACAATGAATACCTTCAAAAAGCTTTTGAAATTTCCGGTCTGGCCAAAGCTTCTGTTCTAATTCAGTCTATCAGGGGACTGGAGGGCTTTCAGGTTGCAAATGTACCTGATTCTATCCGGGAAAAAGAAGCCGGGCTGCGTCGGGAGCTTCATGCTCTGGAGGGGTTAATTAACCAGGAAGCCCGCAAGGCAACCCCCGAAAAAGAAAAAATAAGTTACTGGCAAACGAAACTTTTTGAAACCAACCTGCGTTACCAAAAGCTAATTAGCCTGTTAGAAAAAACCTATCCTGAATATTACCGTTTAAAATACGAACCGGGTGTGACCGGCATAAGTAAAATCCAGGCAACTTTATCCAAAGAAGAGGTGCTCATTGAATACCTACTTGGAAAAGAGGAGCTTTTTATTTTTGCAGTTTCCCATGATGGGTTTGAAGTATTCCGTTACGAAACAGGAGATAAATTTATTTTTCACCTGGAAGAAGTTCTTGGATCTTTAAACCTGGAGCATGCTTTTATGGGAGGGAAAAAAGAATACCAGCAATTCACGGAAAGCGCTTACTTTTTATACAATAAACTGATCGAACCGGTTCTGGAGGCTTTCTCTCCCAACAAACTGATCATTGTCCCTGACGAAATGCTCAGTCTGTTGCCTTACGAAGTATTACTTTCGCGGCAGGAACCCGCTTACCGTATGGATTATTCCGGTCTTCCCTATCTCATCCGTAAGGTTTCCATAAGTTATTCCTACTCATCGGCTTTGCTTTTCTCATCCCAAGAACTTCAGCATAAAAAGCCGGCCGGGACTCTGCTGGCATTGGCACCTGATTATCCTCCGGAAACTTCTCCTCAAAACATTTCTTCTTTTTCAAATCTGGTTTCCGGGCGGGAAGGGCTTTTTCCGCTCCCCGGGGCCCGAAAAGAGGTAGAGTACATTGGGAATTTTTTCAAAGGGAAAGTGTTTGTAGACGAAGCAGCCACCAAGGAAGCCTTCTTTAAGCATGCTGAAAAGGCATCCATTCTTCACCTGGCCATGCATGCATTGATTGACACCCTAAACCCCATGCACTCCCGTTTGGTTTTTAATGCCGCTGACCCCGATTGTCCAAACAGCAACCTTTATGCTTATGAGATATACGGACTTCGGATACCGGCTGAAATGCTGGTGCTTAGCGCCTGCAATACCGGAACAGGCAAGCAATTAAGCGGAGAGGGGGTCATGAGTTTCACCCGCAGTTTCCTTTATTCAGGGGTGCGCAATATCGTGATGACTCTTTGGTCGGTTCCGGATCTTGCCAGCACACAATTGATAAAAAGTTTTTATTCCGGTTTAAATCAACAGCTGCCAAAAGATCAGGCGTTGCAGCAGGCTAAACTCAACTATTTGGACAAAGCCCTTCCCAGTAAAGCCCATCCTTTTTTCTGGGCCGGATATGTTACCATTGGCGACACTTCACCTTTGGCTTCCGGCCAGACAAAAATTTCGGCCGTTATGGCCGGGCTGGCTATTTTATTAATTGTACTGGCTGCATTATTGGCAACCAGAATAAAAACTTTGGGAAATTAAATCCTGTCCAGTATCTCTTCAGCCTTTGAAGCGTATTGAGGTATTTCCGTTTTCAGCTCCTCAAGAAGGGGTTTTGCCTTTTCAACCTGCCCGGTTTTAAGGTAGGCCAGGGCAAGATACCATTTGGCTTCCGGGTAAAAAATACTCCACCGTTGGTCAATCACTTCCCCTAAAGCTTCTTTGGCCATTGCTTCTTCTTCCGCTTCCAGGTAGGAAACCCCGGCAAAGAATTTCAGGCTGGTTCTTTTGTCGGGAAGCAGTTCCTCATAAGCTTTCTCAAATAAACGGGCAGCAAGAAAAAACTCTCCCCGATTATAGGCGGAAAAGGCTTTTTCCAGCATTTCCATTTCAGCATAACCGTCAGAACGCATGGCCGGATCAATTTGGTATGGCTGGTAGTAGGCGGCAAAAAGTCTTTCAGGAGTATCTGTCTGCTGGTTTGACTGGAAGTAAAAAACCAGTCCAAGGGTAACCACCAGCAAAAATACCGCAGCTGCAGCACTTACTCCCACCCGAAGGAGAAAATTTCTTTTCACTTTACGGGAGCCAATATACCGCTCAAGAAAGGCGGGATGCGGGAGGCTTTGAAAGTCAACTGCTTTACCGGCCTTCCCGCTATCTTTTTCCCAACCTGTCTTTTCTTTTTTATCCTGAATGGCTTTAAGCAACCCTGAAAAGCGTTCTTCCTCATGCAGTTCTCTTGCAAACCTGTTGACATCTTTGTACAACAACAACTGCCGCATCAGTTCCGAATCATTATTTAGTTTGTTTTTAAGATATTCCCTGTCCTCGGAATCCATCCCGGACAACCAGACTTCAATCTCCTCATACAATTCCCTGTTTGTCTTGTCGTTTATCATGTTTTGCTTTGATTTTATGAATAAGCATCCCAAAATCCCGGGTCTTTCTGAATTAATTCCATTAAGGCTTTCTTGCAACGGTACTTACGGTTCATTGTGTGTTGCAGGCTGCTAAATTCCATAATGCTTTTTATTTCTTCCACATCCATTCCTCCCATGGTCAATTTTAAAACTTCCTGACATTTTGCGGATAATCTGGAAAAATTCCGGAGAAATAATTTTTTCCTGATGGGCATCATATCATCAACCTCTTCCTGCCCTTCCATGGATTGGATTTCTGTACCAATTTCAACATCAGAAAAATTTTTCTTTCTGCGTAATTCCTTTAGCCATAAATTTTTACAAACTGCATACAAATACGTGCTGAAATTACAGGAAATGTCAAAGTCTTTATTCCTGCTCTTCTGAAAAATAACCATCATGGCATCATGAAAAAGATCGCGCGCATCCTCCTTATTTCCATTGTTTTTTATAACAAAATTCTCAATCACAGGAAATTCTTCCTGGTACAATTTCTCCAGAATTTCTTCTCTACCCTGGCAGATAGCAACCAACACCCTGTTTCTTTGATTTTCCATATTTAACCATTCGCATTTTGCAGGCTAAATATATAGAAAATAATTGGTTGGAATCCCCGAAACAACAATAATGAAAACCTTTTTGCTTTAATACAGGATTTTTAAAAAAATAACCCTGACCAAAGCAGATTTTTTTGGTACAGGAAATTTTTTTTACAACATTAATTGCCTTAGCCATGATTTACTTTTTACTAAGGCCTTAATGAGTGCTAAATATAACCGCTTATCATTCAGCGAATAATAAAACCCATCAATACTTTCATGAGTCATTTATTTTTTAACTTTGCAAAACCATCCATAAATAATCGGATCAATTTTTGAAGCAAAACGCTTAATAATTTTTTTTGAGACGCGTCATGAAAAAAAGCCTTTTTCTATCTTTTGTCCTGGCAATAATAACCGGAATGTTATTGGCTCAGGAAGGGCCAAAACTGGAGTTTTCAGAGAAAATCACTGACCTTGGTACCCTTTACACAGACGAGCTGGAGGTGATCAAAATGGAAATACCGTTTTCCAACACAGGAGAGAAACCGCTGGTTTTGACCAATGCAAGAGGCTGCTGTGGTACACGGATAATAAACTGGACCCGGGAGCCCATTAACCCGGGAGAAGAAGGGAAAATCACCATTCAATTCCGGCCGGCTCCCAGGCCTCACCGGATCAGCCGTACGGTAAGTGTTTTATCCAATGATCCGGGCGGTCAGGCAGTATTCAGGATACGGGGAGAAGTTAAAGAACGCAGCTCAACCCATTTCCCACCGGAACAAGATGAACGCGCCAAAGCACCTGCTTCAAAAGGAAAATGACAAAAAAGCCAGCCAAATATCCTGAAGAAAATATCGCAATTGCCAAATACTGCAAAGCACTTGGGCATCCTGCCCGTATTTCCATTATCAGATTACTGGAAGACCGCGATACCTGCGTATGCAGTGATATTGTAAACGAACTGCCCCTGGCCCAGTCTACCGTTTCACAGCACCTGAAAGAGTTGAAAAAAGCAGGACTGATCCAGGGAAACATAACCCCACCAAAAGTTAAATACTGCCTGAATCACGAAAACTGGGAAGAAGCCAAATCCATCCTGAAAAATTTCCTGAAGTNGTTTTGAGAGGTGTTTTATTAATCGTAATTTTGCGATGAATAAAAAATTAGCAAAACTATGGATATTAAAATTCTTGGAACCGGTTGCGCCAAATGCAAAAAGTTGGAAGAATCAGCCCGGCAGGCAGTGCAGGAAATGGACATACAAGCCACCGTATCGAAAGAAGAGGATGTAATGAAGATCATGGAATACGGCGTCATGCGCACCCCGGGCCTGGTCATTGATGAAAAAGTGGTATCCAGTGGCAGGGTCCTTACTGCGGGGGAAATAAAAGACATTGTTCAGGGAGCTAAATAGACCAAACCCGGAGGATCGGGGATTATATGGAAAAGAAGAAGGAATTTAAAATCCTTGCCTACCTTACCGCGTTTTTTCTGTTTGCTTACTTTATGCCGGTTGAGCGGGAAGGGTTTATGGATGCGGTTTACGAGGCCCTTTACCTGGTAAAATGGTACGCCCGGGAGCACGTATTGCTGTGCCTGATACCGGCATTTTTTATTGCCGGGGTCATTGCTGTTTTTATCAGCCAGGGAGCCGTAATCAAATATTTCGGGGCCAAAGCCACCAAATGGAAATCCTACTTAGTGGCCAGCGTTTCCGGGATTGTGCTGGCGGTTTGTTCCTGCACCATTCTTCCCTTGTTTTCCGGCATACACAAAAGGGGAGCCGGGTTGGGACCGGCCATTGCATTTCTTTATTCAGGCCCGGCCATTAATATTTTGGCAATTATTCTAACAGCAAGGGTTCTTGGTTTTGAGATCGGAATGGCCCGAATCATTGGAGCTGTCATTTTTGCGATCGTTATCGGGTTGCTGATGGCTTTGATCTTTCGAAAAGAAGAAAAG
>SL_3KL_010_SEDDRAFT_10002197_pt1 | contig 17850 bp, 18 predicted proteins | sample SodLakKL_010_SED_2_FD_10381 | JGI IMG/M metagenome (IMG submission 10381) | reverse complement strand
CAGAGATCGTGATTGAGGGTGCCTTGAGCCTGGGCGGTGCCGGCGGGATGATGGGCCTGGCGATGACGGCGGGGGGCGCATTGTTCGGCGGGTTCCCGGCTGGCGCCGCTGTGGGTAGCTTGGTCGATACTGCTGGCGGGCCGGGCACAATCCTGGGCGGCATCGGCATCCTTGGTGATCTAGCTGGCATTGCTGCGCCAGAGTGCCCAGAGCCGGAAGAGCCGGAAGAGGTAGAGGTGGAGCTAGAAGGCGATCTACGACGGCTGCAAGGGTACACACCACCGGGGTTTGGCAATGCCTGATTCTCCTGGCGCTCAAGATTTCCAGTTAACGCCACCAAGCCCGATCATCCCGGACCTGGCATTTGCGCCTGAGCCACAGTCGCCCTGGCGGCAAGCGCTGATGGGCGATATCCGCAACGGCGTTGCTGATTCGGTTGGCGCGATCGCGACTGACTTGGCCGATGTTGCTCAATGCATTCGGATCATTTTGAGCACACCGAAGGGGACTGATCCATACCGTCCCGACTTTTCGATGGACATTTTGGACTATCTGGACTGGCCGATCCAGAAGGCAACCCCGTTTGTGGTGCGTGAGGCCATGCGAGCGGTGCTGACCTGGGAGCCTAGGGTGGATGTGCTTAAGATCGGGGTGCGCTATGACGATGCTGTTTTGGGCCGGGCTTATATCTCGGTAGAATGGCGACTCAAAGATCCGCCGCGATCGACACAGGTGCAGCTGACTGAGGTGCTGTTTGGAATGGAGCGCTACATCTGATGCCAACGCCGGACCCACTCACCCTCTACGATCGCGGCTTTGACAGACCGCATTTTGTTGATCGCGATCCGCAGGATATTGTGGGCGCGATCGTGAAGGAGATGGAGCAGCTGCTGGAGCGTGAGCTGTTCCCGGCCCAGATTGAGCGACTGCTGGCAAACCTGCAAGCCTACCGAGAGGTTGGGGTAAGGCAGGGGGTGCAATATACGGGTGAGCAGAACCTGGTGGCGTTTGCCCAGGGCAAAAAGCTGGATTACCTGGGGGAGCTGTTGGGCGTCTACCGACTGGGCGAAAGCCCGGCCACATGCACGCTACGGTTTACGCTATCCCAAGCGCCCATGTTTTCAGTCGTTCTACCCAAAGGACTGCGGGCCGCCAGGGCCAGAGGGGCGGGGCAGGTTCATTGGATCACGACTAGTGCCGGGCTGATCCGTGGGCAGAATGAAGGTGGGCCTAGCAACACAGACTCTGAGGGGCGGCCCTATATTGATATTTCGGCTGAGGCCAATGTAAGGGGCATCGTCGGTAACGGGTTTGGCCCTGGTGAAATCAACGTACTAGTTAGCGATCCACCTCAGTGGTTTGAGTCAGTCGTCAACCTTGATATGACCCAAAGTGGTGGACCTACCGAGCCGGATAGCCGGTTGAGGCGGCGGATCATGCTGGCCCCGGAGCGGTTCTCAGGTGGAAGCGCCGGGGCCTATGAGTTCATGGCGTTATCAGTCTCGCCCCATATCACTGATGTGTCCATTACCCAGCCGCAGCCCGGCAAGTTAATTGTCTCGCCACTGACGCGATCGGGGTTGCCCTCTGACTCACTCCTTCAGGAGGTGTTTATGGCCCTGGCCCCCGATCGCAGGCGGCCTGTGACTGATTGGGTAACCGTTGCCCCACCGGTTGAGGTGCCCCTAACCCTAGAGCTGATTGTGACGCCATTTAAGGGGCGAAATGCGGCTGAGGTAAAACAACGGGTGCGATCGCATCTAGACGCCTGGATAGTAGAACGGAATCCTGTCCTGGGGCTAGACTTTGTGCCGTCACAGATCTGCGCTGTCCTGGGTGGGCTGCCAGGGGTTTACCGGGTGCAGTTGCAGTCGCCTGAGTACCAGGTGATCGAGCCTAACGAGTGGGCGCATTATGTTGAGGCCCACGTCCACATGGCAGAGCCACGGGAGGGTTGATGACGGTAGATCCTACGCTATTGGTTCAGCCATCCATTAGAGCCGATCCGCGATCGCGCGCTTTTGCGCAGCTGCTGGAACGGTTAGGCGAGATTGACCTAGAGCCGCTGCTGGTTTACAAGATCTCGACAACGGTGCCGAGCGCTTTGCCCTGGCTGGCGGAGCAGTTTAATGTGGGCGGGCTCAAGGGCTGGGCCTGGCAGCGCCATGAGGAGGAGGAGCGCCAACTGATCCGCAATGCCGTCCCCCTGCACCGACTAAAGGGGACAGTTGAGGGCTATCAAACGATGGCCCGGATCACTAAGCGGGCTGAGCTGCGTAGCTATATTGCACCGCCGGATATGCCGTTCCTGTCGCGCCAAATGACCCAGGCGGAGTGGGAATTTTTTCTGGCCCAGATGCCACAGATCAGAACCTATCGCTGGCGATCGCGTGGCAACCATTATGGAGCCATGTTTGGCGACTTCTACTATCAACCAGCGGATGAGGATCTAGACAAGGACTCCTTGCCATACCTGAGCGATGCGATCCAACGGTTTAGGGAGCGGGCATTCCTGTGGCGGCCCAGCGACAATTCGGAGACTGAGCTGATTGTCTACGATCGCGAGGAGGTAGCCCAGGACGGTTTCAGCACCACCATTAAGGAAATGGCTGAGCCGGGGGAGCCCATCGGCTTATTCTTCCTGGATCATGGTGACTTTGAGGTAGAGGGGCTAGATCCGTCTTTTGTGGGCCATCGTAGTGTCAAAGGGCATCCGTTTCTGGTTGATCATGATGCGCGATCGCGGATCTATACCCTGGAGTTTGATACACCCTATGCAGTGCCGACCGACGGTTTTGGGCGGCGGTTGGTGGCACCAGGGTTTGAACAACTGCGGGTAAAGTTTGACGCGATCGCGGAGGCGGGTTCAGAAGTAGGGCTCCACTGGGGCGGCATGTGGTTTGCTGATAGCAATCCCCCAATCCAGCTACAGCCACCTGCTGAAACGGGGCCGCAGGTTAGGATACCTTGGCGATTGTCGCTAAACTTTGGCAGTGATTCACTCGCGATTGAGGGGGCGGAAGAGCCATGAACTTGGTAGCGCGATCGCTTGATCTCAGGTTTGCGGAATGGCTAGCTGAGCAGCATCTGTATTGCCATTTGGTGACGGAATTACCATCACCAGTATTTGAGATTTCGGGACAGCTGGCGATCGCGGTTGGTGGAAACTACTCGCCCATTGAGTTGTCGGGAGTCACCCCGCAGTTTGATGGTCTAGGGGCCAGGCTAGTTGCTGATCCTATTTCGTGGATTAGCCTCACTACCAATGGATCTGCCATAACTGGGGCGGCCTTTTTTATCCAGGAAGGGGAGTCTATTTCGTCGGGCGACACCTTTGTCAGCTATATGGGCTTTACGACAGACGAAGGCGATACCGCTGTTTGGGTTCCTGATGGCCGAACCCTGACAATACCCTTGGACAAAAATAGCTTTTTGAGGACCAGGGTATGAGCAATTTTGCGCGATCGACGGCAGACCTTAGGCTGTTTCGCAGGCTTTACCTGTGGGACAAAGACGCAAACTTGAACCTAAGAACGGCTATCAGCCATTTTGGTGATTTGCGCTGGGGGATGCCGCCCTACCACGTACAGCTCAACATGCGGATGGATGGTAGCCTGTCACCCACACCGCCCTGGGTGGCTCACTATGGGTCCTTTTTCTTTGGCGATTTCCTGCCGCCTGGCGATCGCCACAACGCGCCTCTTAAGTATTGGGATACCATTGAAGCGTTATCGTCCGTAACCCTTGCGCGGGATAAGGCTCTCTTGCTAACAGCCCAGCACTGGCCTGTCTACGCCGGGGATAACGTCTTACCGGACGAGTACAACGCCGAAGACATGCGCCAAAGGTGGTAGATGCACACTCGCGTTCTGTTCCGCTATAGCCAAGATTTCCAGGGCAAGGACTGGGCGGACCTTCAAAAGGGCCTCTCAAACTCGCTACGGTATCTGGCCCATGACGGTTTCGCATCCGGTTGGTATTACTCCGGGCTGAAGACGGTAAAAAACAGCGATACCAGTGTGCAGACGCGATCGGGCCGACTGTGGGCCGCTGGTCGAATCTATCCGCGCACCTACTCTGATGGCTTTACGGTCCTGGAGTTGTCCAGCTATTTGCCAGTTGAGGGAATGCGAAAGCTGGCCCTGGTGATTTGGGGCCGCGAAATCGAAACTAGGGAGGAACAGCGCTACTTTGTCGTTGACGTGAATCAGCGGCAGGTTGATTTGCAATCTGTCCCCATGGTCTTGGAGCGGGAGGGCGTTGTTGAGATCGTGCCCGGTAATTCGGCTTTGTCGCCACTTCTGCCCGCCATTCCCGATGGCACCCTTCACTTTTGCACTGTCACCCTCAGCCCATCCGGTATCGTCGATATCCAGATGATCACCGAGAATGAGATGCCATCCAACGCCAGCGATCGCGAATGGCTGGATCAATTCAATCGGTGGCGGCTACGGATTCAGGCGCAGTTGGAGGCCCTGACATCTGAGGCTATGGCGCTTAAGGATGCGATCCGAGAGCTGGGCAAACTGACCGAACTGCGGGACATGGCCTTTGATGTTGCTCGACTACGCACGATCGCGTCACTGCCTTCAACCTACCGCAGGCCCTATGACGCGGATGAGTTTAGGGACGAGTCGCGATCGGCAACATCCGCCAGTGGCTACGATGCCCGAATTTACTATGGGCTGTTATTCCCCACAGCAGCTGGCAAGACTGAAACATTAGCGTTGCTGTCGCCTGGTGATAGCGCGATCGCGGTGCAGGGTGGGTTACTGTTACCGGCCTATGAGCATCAGCTACGGTTCAGGTTGGCGGAAAGCGTAGACGGCGACATGGGCTTTTCAGTCGAGGTCACCACGACTACTACGACTCAGGTGGAAATCACCACCTGGACCCACATCAACGGGTGGTCCTATAACCAGTACACCAACTGGTTTAACGGTGCCTACCCATACCACAGGGACGATTTTCAAAATCCCAGGACCTCGCCGCCTTCGTACATTTACATATGGAATAAAGCGTGGACAAACAACTGGGTGCTAGAACCGCTGGTTCATACAATTGCGATCGCGGCAGAGCAAGAAATATCTGGGGCAATGCTAGCCCAGACGTTCATGAGTCCGTCCTCCATGTGGCTAACTCAGGTTGGAGTCCGCCTTAGCCAAGTGGGGCCATCATCGTCGATCGGTGTTTCGATCCACGATGTGGACGAAACCGGGCGGCCAATCGCGGACACTGTTCAGGGGCTAGCCGAGATCTCCCACAGCAATTTGAGCGCATCAGGCGAATCGATCGCGTCGTTCCACCGCCCTATCTACCTGGAAGGCGGCAAACGCTACGCTGTCCTCCTGGCAACCCAGGGCAGTCACCGAGTAGCAACGACCAGCCAGCGCTACTCAGAGGGCAATGTGTTCGCGATCGCGTCAAGTGGCCTGGCTGTGGCAGACATCACTAAGGATCTGGCTCTGTCGTTTTACGCAGCCCAATTTGAGAGGCCATCCACAGGAGTGCAGCTGCAGCCCATCAGCCTGGCTGGGGGCATCCAGGATCTAGCGGCAGAACTAAAAGCGCTGATTCCTAAAGGCGTTGGCCTAGAGCTGCAATACCAGCTAGGCGGTGCATGGTATCGGATGGATGAGCCATTTGATCCGGACCCGTTACCCAGTATGCTGCCGCTACGGCTCAAGTTTGTTGGCACTACGGACCTGCAGGCGGCCATAGAACTAGCAGGTTCTGAAATTACCGTCAGTCGTAGCAAGCTCCAGATGGTGCATATATCTCAGATGCGATCGCTGTCTGGCCCTAGCAGCGATGTTCTGGTCAATGTGCTGAGCTACCGGTTTGATGATGAGTTTCATAGCTTGTCAGCGGCGTTATTGTCGGGCGGCGACACGATCGCGGCCACCGTGGTGACCATTCGGGAATGGGAGGATGGCACTACTCAGCATTTATTTGAGTTTGATTTGGGCTCTCCGATTGAGGAGTATCAAATCAGACTGACGGCAGGCAGGAGCAACCTGGGTGTTGCGCCATTTACGATTGTTGCTAGGCAGGACGTAGCTAACTGATGGAACGCCAAATCATTGCTCGCGATCGCGCTGAGGTGCGGGCTACTGACCAAAACGACATGCAGAAGTTTGCGTCGAAGTCGATGGAAAACATCGGCTTTGATGGCGTTGGCCCTGGTCGCTACTATGCGGGCCTGGATGTATCCCAGCAAGGGCCAACAGATGTCAGGGTAGCGCCTGGTCGGTTCTGGGAAGCTGGCGTTATCTATGTCCGCGAGGAGAACCTGCAGCTAGGGCTGCAAAGTCTTGATTTTTCTTTGTTTGAGTTCCTGCCGGTTGAGCATGAGGTGGCCGTGGCCATGGTGGTCTGGGGGCTAGAGCAAGACACCAATGTTGAGCCAAGGGATTTTCTGGTTGATCTTAATACCCGGGTGACCGAGCCCCAGGCGGTGCCCATGCACCGGATGAGGCTCGCCACAATTGACATGATCGGTGGCACTGAATCACCCCAGCCCCAGGTGCCCCCTATCCCTGGCGGTGTTCTACACTTTTGCACTGTCTACCTCGGCCCCACCGGTATACTACGCATTGAGATGGTGGAGTCGGCCAGGGTGCCCAGTGCTGAGGGGAACCGCATTGACCTGTCAGAATTACGGGCCTGGCAGCTGGCGATCGCGGCTCAGATCGAAACCCTGCGATCGCTGCTAGCCAAGATCCAGGAGTTGATAGCGGGGTTTGCGCCGCTCCGGGAGATAAGGGCGCTGGCGGTGGATGTGGCCAGGCTTAAGGTGCGCTGGCGACTGCCCGACTTTTACTCGGCCTACTCAGCTGATTGGTTTTTGTTTGCGGAACTGTCGGACACTTCATTTAGCGGATATGACGCCAGGGTTGAGGACGGGTTACTGTTCCCGGTCGAGTTCAGCGTTACGGCCAACCTGGCGCTGCTAAATAGTAGCGATCCAAACGTGACGGTGATGGACGGTCGAGTGTGGCCTCGGTTCAGCTCCGTTCGCCGGTTCGGGACGACTGGTCGTGACGGCGATATGCCACTGGCTTACGAGCAGCAATCGTTCGAGCTGCAGACCTTTGAGGCGGCAACCTTTGTCCACACCTATGGCTGGAGTTATAACCAGTACGTCAATTGGTGGGCGCAGCAGTACAACCAAAATGTAGATTTCGGGCAAGGCGGCATGCCCGGCACCGGCGTAAGTCACGCCAACAAAACAAACTATGCCTACAATTGGACGCTTGAGTGGAACCGCAACTGGACGCTAGAGCCAGTAGAGCACCAGTATTTAGCGCCCACGACCACAACTGTAGTGGGCGCGTTGGTCGCCCAAACCTTCCTGGCCCCTGCGGCCATGTGGATGACTAAGGTACACCTCAATTTCACCAAGATCGATACGTCAGGCGATGTAACCGTTGTCATCTGCAAAACGGCCAAGACCGGGGAACCCTTACTCAAGGAGTCGCTGGCCACTACATCAGTGCCCCTGGCTCAACTCAGGCTTTATCCCACAGAGACCGAAGTTGCGATCGCGCCGTGCTTCCTGTCCGCTGGTGAGCGGTATGCTATCTGCCTGCTGACCCAGGGCAGTCACCGGGTGGCCACGGTGAGCGGCGAAAAGCATACCCAGGGCAACCTGTTCTACTCAACCTCGGGAGCGTTTTTTGAAGGTGACATCACCAAAGATTTGCTGTTCTCGATTTACGCTGCAAAATTCGAGCAGGCCAGGGTTGTGGTGCCCCTGCAGCCAATCAGCCTGTCTGGTGGGATTAGCGATATCAAGATTGATGCCCCGGCGTTTAGGCCAGATGGCGCTAGCCTGATTTATGAGATGCAGGTAGGGGGGCAATGGCGGCCATTTACTGAGCCTACCTATCACCTTGAAAGTTTGCCAGATGTGTTGCCGCTGCGGGCTGTTTTTCAAGGGACGACGGATGTGATGCCAGCGTTAACCCTGGCGTCGGATGCTATTTTTGCGTCCAGGGCGAAGACATCGCTCACCCATTTTTCAGTCCTGCGGACACTGCCATCAGCCTCCAGTGACATCCTTGTATATATCGTTTCTCATAACTTCGTCCAGGCCAGCCATACCCTAACGGTGACGCTGATGGACGGCGGTACCGAGCACTCATCCGCGATCGCGGAGATAGAGGAGCTGGACGACGGTAGCACTCAGCATAAATTTGAGTTTGACCTAGGGACGGCGATTGATGAATATCGGATCAAAATTGCGGCCACAAGGCAGTCGTCGGCCACGGCGCCTTTTGTAATTGTTGAGCGTATGGATGTAGCTACCTGATGAAAATTGCGAAGTCAAAGCTAAAAGACGAATCAACCTACCGCTGTCGGGTGTCGTCCCCAACTGAGATCGCTGGAAAGATGCGATCTCCTGCGCATACCCTAGAGATCTCTGGGGCCCTAGCCAAGCAGCACTACGAAGCGCTCAAGTCAATTTCAAGCCTGCCGCTCCCTGCCAATGACTAATTACTTCGATTCCCTATACAGAGTCAGGCCCGACACCCGTTTAGGGGTGGAAGAGTTTAACGCTCGCTTTCGGTCCCTGGATGCGCGGTTAGGGCAAATCGAATCCGTGGTTTTAGGGCTAGACGATGTTAAGGCAGAGTTACGGGCTGATGGCGTTAACCGCCTGACCGATGCCTTGCAGGACACGCTACCAGGTATCATTGAGGACGCCCAAAGCGGCTACCTGACCGGGCTGGCTAATGATTCAGTGTCCTGGGTAAAGGTAGACAAATCAGGCGCGATCGCAGGGGACGTAGGAGCTGCCAGCCAGACCGCCTTTAATAACCACGTCAATGGTCCGAATGCTCACGCCCTGTCCCAGATTTCAGGGCTGCAGACAGCGCTAAATAGCAAGCAAAATTACTCTGCCCTCCTGCAGGCAATAGCGACGGATACGCCCATCAACAACAGTGTGATTGCGGGCACCGGCTCAAGTTTTCAGACTGAGGAGCTGATTGCTGGCGTCGGCATTTCATTCGATCGAGATGTAGCCAACGGTACCTGGACAATCAACGCGCTTAACGCTGATGGCAGCGTTCAGGGGGAGGCCAATACCGTCAGCAATATTGGCAACGGCGTTGCTGTTTTCGCTGAGAAAGCTGGCGTTGATCTGCGTTTCAAGACCTTAGTGGCCGGGTCGGGATTAACCCTCAGTGCATCGTCTGATGAACTGACCTTCGGGCTAGACCCAGGGCAGATTACCATTCCGATCGCATCGGTGACCAACCTATCTGAGGAGCTGGGAGGCAAGCAATCGGCCAGTGCTTTGCTGAGCGCGATCGCGGGTTCTTCTACGGCCCAGAATGGATTGCTGCGCTGGCGGGATGGGCAACCGCAGTGGGCACAATTGCAGGCCGGATCAAATATCTCAATCTCTCAGCAGGGTGGCGCTGTAGAAATTTCAGCCGCTGCCGCTGGGGAGAACAATACTGGCGAAAATATTGGGTCTGGGACGGGCCTATTCTCAGGTAAGTCAGGGACAACGCTACAGTTTAGATCCCTGGTTTCGCTCACCCCCGCGATCGCGGTTTCTTCGACCAGCAACTCTGTCCGTTTCGGCCTCAGCCTATCTGAGGTTGCCTCAGGATTTGCCAATAATGCGATCGCGTGGACAAAGGTTAACAAATCGGGAGCGGCCCCTGGGGACGTGGGGGCGGAGCCAGCGGGAGCGGTATCTACCCATGCTAATGGGTCTGGAGTTCACTCAATTGCGGCTGTGAGCGGGCTACAGTCAGCGCTTAATGATAGGCTACTGCGATCGTCCGGGGCTACCCAGGAGATGAACGCCTCGATCGCAATCCAACCCACCACCGCCAACATCGGCAGCTACACCCCGAACGCGGCAGGCCAGAACTACTGGGTGCTGACTCAGACGAGCAACAGCACCATCAACAATCCCAGCAACCTGACATCTAACCGGGTGCAGTTCCTGGACTTTACCGTGATCCAGGATGGCACCGGGGGGCGATCGCTATCCTGGGGCAGCAATTTTGTATGGGGTGATGGACCCGCACCTATTCATAAAACAGATCCAAACGCCGTCAATATTTACACATTCAAATCCTGGGGCGGCAGCTTGTACTTTTTAGGGCACAGGGCTTACTGATGCTTGTTTACCCCCAGGCCATCATGATGTCTGCCGCCGCTCAAATGACGGCGGACTACCCAGAGATCAACTCTGGCAACGCGATCGGGGCTAAGTGCTTGTGGCTGGCAATGCCAGCCCTATTCGCAAAGGATTCGCAAGAGGAAGAAGTAACGCTTTTTGGCGGTGCCTCAATCAACCAGGACGGGCTGCAGGTGCCCAACAATTCGGACTCAGGCGCTTGGTGGCCATGCCCAAACTGGACTATCAACGCTCCCTTTTCGATTGCCTGGTTTGGTACGCCAATCAATTATTCTTGGTCGGCGCACCTTATCAACTTGCCAGGAATTGCCAACATCAACAGTTCTGAGCTCAGGCTTGGCCGGAACGGCTCTACGGCATTCATACGCTACCGCTGGGAGCCAAGTGGTGTTTCCGACGAAAATGGAAGCAATACCGGGCAGGGTGATCATCTCACAGCGGGCAATCCCACCCAGTATGTCTACACTTACGATGGCGTAACCTCTCGCTTTTACCGCAACGGAAATTTAGTCTACTCGCGATCGCTAAGCCGGTCAGTTGGAATTGGCCAAGCTCGGCACATTTCAATCTGTAACCGTGGCCCTGAAGATCGCAGGGACGGGGTTCAGGCTAGCAACATTACGTTAGCCGCAATTTTTGACGATGCCTTGACCCACTCTGATGTTCAGTCGTTGGGCAGTAACCCGAATCAGTTAATTAGTGTTGCCCAACCTCCATCTGTTTTTTACGATTATCCGGCCATTAACTCCGGACACGCGATCGGCTCTAAATGCATTTGGGCAGTTTACCCTGGGCAGTTTGAGGGCAAAGACTCCTCAGACAATGGGGCGAATTTAGTTAACGGGGCAACAATCGACGAAAACGGGCTACACACACCTAACGACTCAAATTCCCTAGCCTGGTGGCCCTGCCCGGATCTAAGCCAAATTTCGTCAACTAATGAGCTATCGATCGCCTGGTTTGGCGATCCTGTTTCATGGTCTTCTGATCCTTTCGCTGGCGGGATGTTGCTAAATATCCCGGTCCCAGGTGATTTTGGACAGGCCGAAATTAGATTTGGTCGTAGCGGAGATAGCGATCGAATGGCAGCAAGATGGCGGCCCAGTGTACTGGGGGCTGTATTCTCGGCATCTTCCGGGCAACAGATTGTTGTCGGCCAAACGGCTAAATATTTCCTGACCTATGACGGGGCGACCGCTCGCATATACCTGAACGGCACACTGATTTACCAAACCAATATGTCTACGCTTCCGGATCCGCAAACTGCGACCTACCTAACAGTTTGTAATCGTGGACCAGGTAGTGGACGCAATGATGGAGTTATGGCGAATAATGTAACCTTCGTTGCTCTATTCGATCGCGCTTTAAGCCAAGCAGAGATCGAATCACTGGGCAGCGACCCAGATCAAATCTTGCTATAGCAGGATGAGCATAAACAGGGCCTGGAACGCGCCCCAAAGCAAAACGCCGATTGCGTTTGCCTCTTCCAGATCTTTGACTAACTCTTTGTTGTCCACGGTGGTGCCTTTTGTTTTACGCCTGATATTATCGCACCCTGGCTTGAAAAATCTTTTTCTCTGTCCCTCGACGACGCACCAGCCCTGGCAACCGTTCGCCGCCAGCATTCATCCATTTTGGATCGTCAAAGCCATTGGCAGCACCCTCTAGGTTTCCCCGGCGGGCTGCCAGGTATGTGCGGCTGCGCCGGAGTTGGCCGGGCCCTAGGTTATAGCATTTGCTGGCCAGTGCAGCGAACTGATTGCTATTCAGCCCCAGCTCCTGCAGCAGTGGCACACAATGCTGGTTTAGGTAGCCCACCAACTCCTGCTCTGCCCGTTCCCGGGTGATGGTGATGTTCGGGCAGTTGCTGGGGTGCCCGCCGGCGTTGGTACCGTAGCCCCAGCTGCACTGCGAATAATCGCTGTAGGGGTTAGGGTGGAAGCCCTCAAAATGCTTGATTAGCGCGATCGCGCGCTGCATGTGATCGCCACTGCTACCACCGACCATTCCCTTTTTTAGCCCCAGAATGGTATAGGCATCGCCATAGGTTGGATCTTGCTCGCCATCCAGGTGGCGCTCTAGGTGCAGGTGGTCCCCGGTGCTGCCGCCACTGCTGCCCACCTCACCTATCTTTTGCCCAAACTGGAATGTGCCGCTGGTGCAAGAGGCCCTCATATGGAATACCCGCAGCTCTAGCCCGCCTGGGCCGCCTTTGATGTTGGCACCGTGGCCCGCGCCACCGTCCTGGTAGAAGCAGCTTACCTGGGCATTGTTCCAAGGTGCTATTAGAGGATGACCTCCGGTCGGCCCCTGAGTATTGACCAGATCCACCCCACCATGGTGACGGACTGCCCCGCTGATAGGATGAACCCGCTTGCCACGGCCACTGGTGACCCGCCAGCTACCGATCATTGACGTCGCCTTGATAGGGCGATCGTCCCTGTAGTAACCATCGCCACCGGCAAAGCCATCAGCGCCCATCACCATTTCTTGACGATCGCTACTTGATAGACCGAAAAAGCGCCCTGCTGGGCTATTCGCGATCGCGTCCAGCATAGTCATGGCTGACAGGTATATCACCGCCGCCAGAATCAGCGCCCAGATCGCGGTGAGGATAAAAAAGCCAGACTTGGCCTGCTGCTCCCTTAGAATCTGCTTTTGCGTCTTGCGTGAGTCTTCGGTGATGGCAATCAGGTTGCTGATGCTTTCAATCAACTGCCGATCGCGATCGCTGACTTTCTGGGTTACTTTTGGCTTTGCCTTACGTGTGGTAGCGGTCATTGGGATCACTCTGGAATTGGCTAGTTTATGTCGGACCAAAAGCGCTCAAAGTCTGCCGCGACTGGGTCCTCCGGAGGTAGGTTTTGTGGTGTTGGCTGCGCTTCAGGCTCTGATGGCTCATCTAGTAGCCGGTCAATAGGGGAAGAGCTAGACCGGCGGGCTTCAAAGTTGTGCATGAACGGAATTTGATAGCCCAGCAGGCGGAGCAAGACAGCTGCGGTCAGAAGGCAGCAAACTGTCAGCATGTTGTTCATCACTGCCCTCCCCGCCGCTCGCAGTTCCCGTCGCGATCGCACACGAACCTCTCAACAGCCTCGGCCTGGTCTAGCATGCCCCTGATGCCACCCATGCCAATCTGGGACAGCGGCTGAGGAACCTTGGCCAATTCATTCAAAACGCCATTCCATAAACCTGTAGACAGCGAAATCACTACTAAAGAGAACAAAACAACCAAACCAGTAAGCCTAGCCATTAGATTTTTCCTCCAAAGGTTTCAAACAAGAATTGCACACGGTCGTCTTTGTACTTGCGATCGCTGTCAGACTTATCCAGACCCATGTGGCCATGGAGGCCTAGGGCACGGCAAAGGGCCGTAAAACTGGAAATATTGCCAGTCGCGATCGCTTGCTCAGCGTCAGCCGCCAGGCGGTCCATGGCGGAGCCCTCCTCAAACTCCCACTTGATTTGCTCTTGGCTGCGATCGGGTAGCTGCCGAACATGGGGGCCACGAAAAGAGAGCTTGCAGTTGCTGCCGGGGCGAATAACGGCGGTGACGTACTCGGCACCGGGCCGACTTGCCATCATGGCCTGCACATCGCCAGTCAGGGCCTTGCCCTTTGCGCCGCTGAGGTCTTGGGGCCAAGCCACGGTAGTGTCCCCAATCGTTTCTCCCATGAGCACCATTGTCATGGTTTGGATGATGCCGCTATCCAAGCCGGAGCGCCCTTTCTTGGGCGACTGGTTGCTGATAAATAGCCGGATCTGATATTTCCGCCCTTCATCAACAATGTCGGCCAACATCTTGACTGCCTGCTCGATTTGCCCCTCAGGAAACGCCCGCTCAAACTCATCTACAAAAAGAGCGGCCATCGGCTCGGCCTTGAGGTTGTTCTCTTTGCGCCGCTTAAACTCTTGGTAAAACGATCTGAGGGCCGCAAACTCTTTCTCTGGCTCCTTATAGAACGGGATCTCCTCACGGGGAATCCCATAAAACCATGTATCGATCTCGTTTTCCTCGCTGGGGTCGTAATGGCTGTCGCAAATTCCCCAGATTGAATCAAGCCCGTAGATACGGGCGAATTGGTCAGCGTGGTGCTTAAAGTTGACTGACTTATGAGAGCCACTATTGCCTATATAGCAGGTGTGCCAGCTCCAAAAATCGTTGGTCATCCACTGCGCCGGGGCGTCATCCTCTAGCACCAGGCTCCGCATCGGTCGCAACCGGCGCGCGATCGCGGGAGCCATATTAGGAAACATGTCCACGCCATCTAGTGCCAAATCCCAATCGTCGAAGACTTGGCCCACGGCCACGACCGCTTGACTGGGCGTTACCTCATACTCTTGCCGATAGTATTTAGATATTGGCAGACCTACGACAGCGGAGAGACCACCGATCGCGATCGCCAGTAGATTGCCGCCGGTAATTAGCCCGATGCCTGCGTGGATAGCTCCGGTTACACCGAGGACGCTGGAGAGCAGGACCAATCTGGGAGCTGCGTTTTGCTGTTGGTTTTGCTCAGTCATCACTATCACTCCCCCAGAGCAGCTCATTAAATGCGGCGAGGCCGTCATCATTAGCAGGGGGTTCTGCCGCTGCTGCAGGCTGCCCCTGATCAGACGGTGGTGGCGCTTCAGATTGTGGGGTGCCCTGCGGGGCGCGTGGAGTTTCACCGTTATTACGGTTCCAGACCTCCTGCGCCCGGGCTAACTCTTCCCGCCGCAGCCTTTCTAGATTTTCCTCGGTGGTGGCCACTCGGGCCTGCACCTGGTCAAAAACCTGAGCCATTCGAGCGACTTCCCGAGCAAAGTTGTCTTCGCACAGAGGTAGGCTTTCGCCGCTGTAAATGGTGTCTGCCAGATATAAGAGAGCCTCGGTATCCCCACGCATGGCCCTGGTGGCCGCGATCGCCTCAGCGTCACCGGATATCCCAGGGGTTTTCCGGTTCCACTCTGATAGCCTTTCCAGGTGCGCTGCCAACTCCAGGCTTAAAATCTCCTCCAAGCTTTTGCCAGTCTGCCGTCGCCAGGAGATCAGCTTCGACTCCAGCTCCTTGGCCCTAGCGCAGGTCTCGGCGTCCCGGAGGCCTCGCCACTCGCTGAGGGCCACCCGCACCGTATCGTGCGCCATCAATCTCTCTGACTGGCGGAGGGCCACCCGCACCGTATCGTGCGCCATCAATCTCTCTGACTGGCGGATGAACGCTTCATCGGTCCGCTGCAGCTCTTCAGCCTCTGACTCGCGATCGCTGATCACCTCATCAACCGCTTGCTGAACCGCCACCCAGGGCAGCTCAATCACCTCAGTCCTGTGCGCCATTATCTGCCGCACAGCACCGATCACAACCAAGAGAGCTACAATGCCACTCCCTAGGGCAATCGTTTTCTTTTTCACTGCTCCATCTCCTGAATTACATAGGCGATCGCAGCTCTGTAGTCCACCGGGAAGCCATCTCGACCTAGGGCTTCCATCAGCAGGTTTCGGGCCTCGATTTTGACCATTTGCTGAAACCGATTACGGGTCAGCCAGGCCAGGCCACCAACCGATAGCAGGGAACCCGCGATCGCGACTTGACTCCCTGCCCGATACAAATCGGCCAATTCAAATTGGTAGGCATCCAGGAAATGCCCGACTACCACCTCCTGGGCTAAGTGGGCCAACAGTGCGCCACCGAATGCGATCGCGCCAAGGCCGATTAGATAGATATTCCTAAGACTTGATTTCATCTCTACCTCTACAGAACAGATAGGTCTGCTTGGATCGGGCCGCCGGGACTATCTGGAGTCACTGGAACCGGTGGGCTAGAGGGCTGCGGCTTAGGTAGCCCCGGTATGTTTTCCCCTCTTTCCAGCGCTTCTAGCAAAGCCATCACCTGATCCGAATACTTGGCAACTAGGGCGGCTTGGCGGTTGTTTAGCGCTGGGTGAGCCTGAGCTGACTCGGCATAAACCGTAAGCACATGGGGCAGCAGAGTGCAAAGGCTTTTGGCGTAGGGGTGACTGTTGAGCATCCCTTTATAGATCTCCAAAGCCTTCGCCTGCTCCGGGTTGTCTAGATTGAACCGCAGTGTCTCTTGGTGGATGTTTCCTTTAGCTCTAGGGGCCATGCCGCCCCCTAGCCCATTTGGGCCATAAGAGCTGCGTTCACAAGCTGAGGTTCAACTCCTGGGAGCCGCACGACCTTAAACCGGCCCTTGGTGGCTTCTTCAAGCGGCGCGAGCATATCGCTGGCGCCGCCAACGATATAGACCATGCCAATCTGGTTCCAGATTGCTGACCAGTTATCATTCATCAGCTGGGTAAATAGCTCCTTTCGCCAGCGCTTAACAGTTGACTCAACTAAGTCGGTGAAATCGCAGGCTTCGCCAGCTTGCTCATACACATATCGTCGATCCGCTGGCGGCTTAGACCCCTGGCGGCGAATGATATCCAGGATTGAAGCCCGGTCTGGAGTCTGGCCCTTCACCTGGAACGAAAAGCCAGCCGCGATCGCGCCTGCAAGCTCTTTCATCGCTGGAGCGACAAAGCTAACTTGCCCCGACTTTCCAGCAGTTCGGATAATCGTTCCAGACTTAGACCACACTGAGCAGGTTAATTCGCCTGTTCCAGCATCAATGATTCCAGTAAGCGGATACTCTTCCAGCTCCTGGGGAATTTGTGCTGTTTCTACGGCCCAGTTCCAGACTGGATACCCCTCAGTCACAAGCTCTACCGTTACCGTAGGCTGAAATCGCTCAAACCCTTGCCGGAAGACAGATGCGTGGAAATCAGCAACGGTGTTGCTAATCCCAGCAGCAGCTTTTTTCCACTGAAAATTACCTGAGTCCGGCACCAGTAAGCGTACAGCTACCTGCCCCCCGGCAAGGCCAGCAAGCGCCAGCGCTGCCGCGATCGCGATGGGAGTATTTTCCACTTTTCCCGCCTCAAAAAGGCTCTTACCGCCTAGGTCACGGGCCAAAGCCCCAAAGGCATAGGTTGCGCCGTTCAAAGTGACCAGAGCTGAATTTCGGTCGGGACGACTGTCCTCAATTTCGCGATCGCTCAGCTCCTTGACAGCAGCAACAAAGCTGTACCGTTTGCCGCCAAAGTCCATCTTGAAATACCCGTTCCCTGCGTCAATGCACAGGACAGGAGCTTTAGTCGCTACATTGCGCCCACCTCCCGCTCCCGACTTTTCTTTGACCTGAACCATAGAACCTCACTCATTTCGAATCACATCTGAGGCAATCTGCCTCAACTACGATTAAATTAGCACGATTAAAGTGAGCTGTCACGCATGGGGGATACGAATTTGCAATCCTGATGCGGGACAACTAAAGTCAGCGGCTTTACCACTAGTGGCAGTCCCTGGAACGCTCACTTTATAAGGAACTGCTGATTCAATCCGCCTCAACCCTGGCGCGATCGCGGTCGGCAAAATCTCAATAGATCGCGATCGCGGTGCCTTTGCTCCGCTCTGAATCGCGCGATCGCGATGTTTGATGTTTTGAGGCAGATTGCCTCACTTATGGGTCAGATTGAGTCGCGATCGCGTGGATTGAGGTTAATTCTGGCAATCGTGTTGGCGCTAAGGCCGTGGGCTAGGACGGTGCCTGTGGGTGATGGGGCGGTGAGGCCGCAGGACTTCATGGCGATTTGTAGCTGTAGGTCCCAATTGATTTCGGCGGGGGATTGGTAGGCCAGGGGGC
>SL_3KL_010_SEDDRAFT_10002196_pt1 | contig 17855 bp, 14 predicted proteins | sample SodLakKL_010_SED_2_FD_10381 | JGI IMG/M metagenome (IMG submission 10381) | reverse complement strand
GAGCGAATGCGCGAAGACGGCGCGGCGGCCACCGGCATGACCGCAGCGCGTCTGGCAAAGCGGATGGGAAGCGGAGCGCATCTGCTGGTGTGGGGAGGCGGTGCCTGCGACCTGCTGAAGACCTGGCGCCCCGGCGCACGACCGAGGCTGACCATCATCGAGCCCGATCCCCGGCGGCGCATCCTGCTGCGCCGCTGGGTGGAGTTCTTCGAACTTGGAGAACGGGTCAAACTACTCGCAAGTCCTCCCCTGACCGGCCTGCATTCGCCGGCCGCCGCCCCCTTCGACGCGGCGGTTCTCTCCGCCGACGCCTGGCATGCCCTGCTGGAGTCGCGACCAAACCAGGCCCAGGAACGGTTGAACGCGAAAGAGCTATTCGTGCACTCGCAACCGGTCACACGCGCCGCCGCACTCAAGGGATCGGTCGACACGCCGACCCTGCGATAACGCCTGCTTCGCCAGCGACCCGAGGGGGGCAGAACATGGCCGACACCCATTCACCAATCGCCGTCATCATCCCTTACTACCAGCGCGAACGGGGGCTGCTTCGCCAGTGCATCCAGTCGGTACTGGCCCAGAAGGGTCGCGTGGATGCACGAGTCCTGGTGGTGGACGACGCCTCGCCGGTACCGGCGCGGGAGGAGATTGCTGACCTGGCAGCAGATTCCGGCGGCGCCATCCGGATCATCACTCAGACCAACGCCGGGCCAGCAGCGGCGCGAAACACCGGACTCGACCATGTGCCACCGGATACACCGTTCGTGGCCTTTCTCGACTCCGACGACCAGTGGACCGGGCCGTTCCTGCCCGACGCCGTGGCCGCACTTGGGAAGGGCTATGACCTCTTCTTCGGCAACACCCGACGCGGCAGCGAACAGCCACGTTTCGAATGGCACGATGATTCCCGCTGGCGGCTGCGCGCAAGCGACCATCGCCAATTCGACAGGGAACGCGACCTGCACGAGTTCCGCGGGGACTTTTTCGACTTCCTGGTGCACCGCACCAATGTCATCAGCGCCACAGCGATGGCCTACCGCTTCGACCGCTCTCCCGCGCTACGCTTCCGCACCAGCCTGTTTCAGGGCGAGGATCGTCTGTTCAAGCTCCAGCTCGGCCAGCGGCTGCATAGCGTCGCATTTTCGCCGAAGATCTACGCCGACGAGGGCTTAGGCGTAAACGTCTTCGACAAGTCGGGGTGGGGCACCGGGGGCTCGCTGCAGCTCGCATCCAACTACACCGCGCTCGGCAAGATCATCCTCGAGGAGATCCCGCTGAACCACGACCAGCGCGCACACATCCGCCGACAACTCGCCGGCTCGCGTCACTTCTTCGCCGCAAGCCTGCTGCATCTGCTGCGCCACCGCCGAGAGGTGGATTGGGCGCAGGTCCGCACCACCTTTCGCGACGATCCGGCCACCGCCGCGCTGCTGCTGCCCAATCTTGCACGGATCGTCGGCGGTCGCCTGCTCGGGCGCGAAGGGGCCTCTCGCTGATCCGCTGCACCGGGGCCCCATGCCCCCCGGCATGACAGCCGCTGTGGTGCAACGCCGCGGTCGCCCCCGACCGGAGCCGCCCGGCATTCGGCCCTGTGTGCTGGTGGTGCGCGAAACTACCGTTCCACGGACCATCGCAGTTCGAGCATCGCCCGGAAGATGCCCGGTGCCAGCTCCAGCGGAGCACGGCAGTATCCCGCAGCGCCGAGGATTGCCGAGGGCATGGTCGCCTCCCACCAACCGCTGCCCGTGTCGCCGGCACCTGGCGCCGTGACACACGGACCCACCCGGTACTCCCGTTGCGGCGCCGCGACGCCGGTGAGGGCATGCCCGCCCGGGTTGAGGTAGGTGATCCGCCCGCGCCCCTGGTGCTCCAGATGGATCTCCTGGCGCAGGTGCGCCACGCGATGCCACAGCGTCAGCACCACGGTCGCGCGGAGTTCCTCCAGCGCCCGCCGGTTCAGGGCAGCGTGACGCCCCACGGCCCCGCCCAGCAGGCGCCAGTCGATGGCCGCGGCCAGACGCCCCGGGACACCCCGGGGCGACGGACGCAGCAGGCGGCAGGGAAAACCGTGAAAGGTCACACGCAGGGCATCCCGCAAATGTTCCACCCCGGCCGGCTCCAGATCGGTGAGTCCGTACAGCTCGCCGTCGACCAGAAACAGCGGCGTCCAGCCGGCCAGCGCGGGCCGGGCCTGCAGGTCCGCCGCCGGAACACGCACGGGGGCGGGGGACAGGACGCGCCCCTTCCAGGTCAGGTGAAACGGAACCCCGCCGGCATAGCGCAGCTCGACCTCGCGCCGGCTGAACGCCTGCGGTGGCTGCCCTCGGGCCGCGATCAGCGCCAGCAGCCCATCCGGCTGCCCGAGGCGCAGCACATCCGGGTCGGCCGACGGCGCAGCCCCAATGGCCGGCGGCGGACGCAGCGGGCGCCCTGCCCGCTCCCGGGCCCAGGCGACGATGGCGGCCGCCCAGGCGTTGTAGACGGACAGGTGCATGTACCCGTCCCGGCCGCAGCCGGGTGCGGTGGCATCGGCCGGGTTGAGCGCGAGGAAGTCGTCCGCGCGGAACTGCCCGTCCCAGCGGTGCAGCACGCCCCGCAACAGTTGCGCCGGGGGCGAATCACGGGCCGCCTCGTCTGCCGCCCCCAGCAGGATCAGGGCGGCCAGCAGACAGGCATCGCCGAACAAGGCGTGAGTGCTGCGGCCAAAACCGCCCGCGTGGCCGTATCCGTCCCAGGTCTGCAGGGACCAGTGCAGGAGACGCCCGACGATGTCGTCCCAGGCGTCTCCACCGGCGGTCTCGCGCGCGACCACGGCAACGAACAGGGCCTTGTGGTGATAGGTGATGGGCGTGGCGCCACGCGCCGGGGCTCCCGGGTGCGCCGGGTAATCGACAAATCCGCCGGCCGGCGTCAGCCAGCGTTCGAACTGGCCGCGCAGCCTGTCCGCCGCCTGCGCGCGCCCTGCCCCGTCGGCCTCCACAACGCGGCACAGCCCGGCCAGCAGGCTCCAGTTGTTCGAGGGATAGCGCCGACGCAGCCGGCAGCGCGCGGCCGCCTTGCGCACCTCACGCACCCGTTCATCGCCGGCGCCGTGCGCCTCCAGGGTCTGCGCCAGCAGCTCCAGCAGGAAGCGGTTGAACGGGGCATGCCCGGTGGCGCGCGCGGGCAACGCCTGCCATGCGGCCAGCGGTACCCGCCAGGCACCGGGGTCCTCGCGCTCCAGCAGGTCCAGCGCCAGCGCGGCGGCGGTCTGGCCATAGTGGTCGGCCGCGGTGGCACCACCGTGGTCCGGATCCAGGAGCCCGCTGCCCGGCTGCACATGCCTCCGCAGGGCCGCCCCCAGGCGACCGAGACAGGCCTCCAGCAGGCTAGCGGTATCCGCGTAATCGGCGCGGCGGATAGCCCCCTCCTCGCAGCATGCCGGGTCCATGACCTGTCACGAACCCGGCATGCGCGTCTGCACAGCCGCGCCGACCGCCCCCGGTGAACGGGTACCGCGACGAGTTCCGACTTGCAGGAGGGACTCCCGGTCCTGGGCGGTGGCCGCTGCCGGCGCCTCCTCCAGTTCGCGGCGCATGATTACAGCCAGCGCCACGAAGGCGTAGAACAGGTTGAAATAGGCGACATCCAGGAAGATCCCCGCAACCAGGTAGCCCGCCAGCCCTACCTGCAGTGCCCAGGCATACTCCGCCAGCCACACCTGTCCGGTACGTCGCCGCGCGGTGCGCCGCACCCGGTTGAGGGTGGAAAGGGTGAAGATCACCAGCAGCAGATAGACCGCCAGCCCGCCGAACCCGTGCTGGCCGAGCACCCCGAAGTAGATGCTGTGCGGCGACAGCACATGCCGCCAGTCACCCTCGAAGTTGGCGTAGGACACCCACCAGTCATAACCCATCCCGCCATAGCGGAACCCCATGCCTGTGAGCGGCCGCTCCATCGCGATGTTCCAGGCTACACCCCAGCTCTGGATGCGCTGCATCGCAGAACGGTCTTCCTCATAGGTCTCGATGGTCTGCCAGCGTTCCACCAGCGGCTCCGGCGCGGTCACCCCCACCACGACCACCGCCACGAAGCCGAGCCCCAGCATCAGCCATTTCTTCTTCATGTGCAGGAACAGCAGCGGCGCCACCGCCAGCAGGCCCACGAAGGCGCCGCGCGAATGCGTGGCCAGGATCGCGATCGCGGTCAGCCAGAACACCGCATAGCCGGCATACCCCAGCGGCCGCGCGAAACGCTGCAGCAGCGGACTGCCGAAATCCACCCAGTTCTGGTGGAACATGCGGGCGCTGACCAGGATCAACGGCAGCACCATGATCATTGCCAGGCCGATATAGGTATTGCCGGAGAGGTAGGAACCGACGGGGCCCAACACCATGTAGGCCCCGCCGGTCCCGATCGCGAACAGCCCGCCCTTGAACCCGAAAAACGCCAGCGAACCGGTGATCACCAGAAGCACCACCAGGATGCGGCGCTCGCCGTAGATCAGCAGCGGCGTGATGAAGGTGATCAGCAGGATCTTCATCAGATGCAGCCAGAAGTCCCATGCCCCGTCCGAATTCACCGCGAGGAAGCTGGTCATCGCAAAATAGGCCGCCAGCACGAAAAGCATCACCGTCTCCCGCGTGACCGGGAACGGCTTGCGATCGCTGCTGAGCACCAGTGCGACCAGCGTGACGCCAGTGATCAGCACCGCCGCCGGGAAGCCTTGCATGAACGACCAGACCTGCAGCTGGGGGGTGAACAGGCTTATCCAGAACAACGCCGCGATCCCGACCCAGGCATGGCGCAGGATCACCGGCACCAGCGCCACCAGGATCAGGGCCAGCACATAATCACGCATAGCGGATCACCTGGGCCGGAACCGTGCGGGGCTGCACACGCCGCCTCCTGATCTATCATCAAACGCGGGCACCCATCCGGACTCCACTGACGCCATCATGTCACTCCTGCACGATGCGATCTTTCACAGCGCCGAACGCGGCGCCGACACCCCGGCCCTGCGCCATCGCACCGCCACGGAGGACTACGCCACCCTTGCCACCCGCGTCGAGCGGGCGGCGGACACCCTGCTCGCCGCCGGTCTCGAACGCCAGGAGCGCGTGGCCGTCTACCTCGACAAGTGCCCGGAAACGGTTCATGCCCTGTTCGGTGCCTCCCGTGCCGGCGCGGTATTCGTGCCGGTCAACCCGCTGCTGAAGGCCGACCAGGTCGGCCACATCCTGCGCGACTGCAACGTGCGCATCCTGGTCACCTCCGGCGATCGTCTGGAAACCCTGCGCGACCTGCTGGCCGGCTGCCCGGACCTGCACACCGTGCTGGTCGTCGGCGACGCGCCGGTGGCGGACACGGCGGGCCATGTGCGCGTGCTCTCCTGGAATGTAGCCGCCGAATGCGGGACCCACCACCCGCACCGGGTGATCGACACCGACATGGCCGCGATCCTCTACACCTCCGGCAGCACCGGCCGCCCCAAGGGGGTGGTGCTCTCCCACCGCAACATGGTGGCCGGGGCCGCGAGCGTCGCCACCTATCTCGACAACCACGCCGGCGACCGCATCCTCGCGGTGCTGCCGTTCAGCTTCGATTACGGCCTGAGCCAGCTGACCACCGGCTTCCTGCGCGGCGCCGAGGTGGTGCTGCTGAACTATCTGCTGCCGCGCGACGTGATCCGCGCGGTGGCGAACGAGGGCATCACCGGGCTCGCCGCGGTGCCGCCGCTGTGGATCCAGCTGGCGCAGCTGGACTGGCCGCCGCAGGCGCAGCAGTCGCTGCGTTATGTGACCAACTCCGGCGGGGCGATGCCGCGGGAGACGTTGCAGGCCCTGCGCGGCCGCCTGCCGCAAACGCAGGTGTTCCTGATGTACGGCCTGACCGAGGCCTTCCGCTCCACCTACCTGCCGCCGGACGAACTCGACCGGCGCCCGGATTCCATGGGCCGGGCCATCCCCAATGCCGAAATCCGGGTGGTGCGCGAAGACGGAAGCCCCTGTGCCCCCGGCGAACCGGGCGAGCTGGTGCACCGCGGCGCGCTGGTGGCGATGGGCTACTGGAACGACCACGATCGCACCGCCGAGCGCTTCCGTCCGGCGCCGGGGCAACCCGCCGGCGTGCCGCTGCCGGAGATCGCGGTATGGTCCGGCGACACGGTGCGCATGGACGAGGACGGCTTTCTCTATTTCATCGGCCGGCGCGACGAGATGATCAAGACCTCCGGCTACCGGGTCAGCCCCAACGAGGTGGAGGAGGTCGCCTACGCCACCGGCCTGGTGGCGGAGACCGCGGCGCTGGGCATCCCGCACCCGACCCTCGGCCAGGCCATCGTGCTGGCGACGCTGCCGCGGGATCCCGCCACCAGCGCGCAGGCCCTGCTGGATGCGATGCGCCCGCAGCTTCCCGGCTTCATGCTGCCGGCGCACGTGGAACTGCGCAGCCAGCCGCTGCCGCGCAACGCCAACGGCAAGATCGACCGCAAGGCGCTGGCCGCGGCATTCACCGACCTGTTCCAGGAGGATCGCAGCCCGTGACCGAAAACCGCCCCCGGCACGCCCCGATGGACCGCTTCCCGGTGGTCGACGACTGCCTGCAGGTGGGCGGGCTGTCGCTGACCGAACTGGCCGCGCGCGCCGGCCGCACCCCGTTCTACGCATACGACCGCGGCCTGATGACCCGCCGCGTGGAACAGCTGCGCGCCGCGCTGCCGGAGGGGATCTCCCTGCATTACGCGATCAAGGCCAACCCGATGCCGGCCGTGGTACAGCACATGGCCGGCCTGGTGGACGGGCTGGACGTCGCCTCGCAGCGCGAGATGCAGACCGCGCTGGACGCCGGCACGCCGCCCGGCGCCATCAGCTTCGCCGGCCCCGGCAAGGCGGTGACCGAACTGGAGGCGGCAGTGGCCGCCGGCATCACCATCAACCTCGAATCGGAGACCGAACTCGAGCGTGTCGCCGCCGTCGCCGAACGTAGCGGACGCAGCGCGCATGTCGCGGTACGGGTGAACCCGGACTTCGAACTCAAGAGCGCGGGCATGCGCATGGGCGGCGGCCCCAAGGCCTTCGGCGTGGATGCCGAACGCGTGCCGGCCCTGCTCGCGCGCATCGGCACCCTGGGCCTGCATTTCCGCGGTTTTCATATCTTTTCCGGCTCGCAGAACCTGCGCGCCGAAACCCTGATCGAGACCCAGAAGCAGACCCTGGAGCTGGCCCTGCGCCTGGCCGACGCGGCCCCCGGTCCGGTGGAGATGCTGAACATCGGCGGCGGTTTCGGCATCCCCTATTTCCCCGGCGACCGACCGCTGGACCTCGCCCCGGTGGCGGAACAGCTGGCCGAACGCCTGCCGGCGGTGCGCGCGCGCCTGCCCGGGGCCGAGATCATCCTCGAACTGGGGCGCTATCTGGTGGGCGAGGCCGGGATCTACGTCGCCGAGGTGCTGGACCGCAAGGAGTCGCGCGGCCAGACCTTCCTGATCACCAACGGCGGCCTGCACCACCACCTGGCCGCCTCCGGCAACTTCGGCCAGACCATCCGCAAGAACTACCCGGTGGTGGTCGGCAACCGCGTGCAGGGCGACCGCCGCGAGGTGGTCAACGTGGTGGGCCCGCTGTGTACCCCGCTGGACGTGCTGGCCTGGCAGATGGAGATGGCGCGGGCCGACATCGGCGACCTGATCGTGGTCTTCCAGTCCGGCGCCTACGGCTATACCGCGAGCCCCACACGCTTTCTGAGCCACCCGGAACCCGTGGAACTGCTGGTCTGAGGGAAACGCCGATGGCTCCGCGTTTCCCTGCGGCACACGGAGGTGCGGCCCGGCTCAGTCCTGCCCCGCCGGAGGTCGTACGCGGACCAGGGGACGGCGGGCGCTGGCGCCACTGGCGTGCAGTACCGGGCCGCCGCTGGCGCTGGCGAACTGGCACCAGCCGATGCACACGAACAGCGCCCATCCGGCGCGCGCCGCCCCCAGGCGTCCGTGCGCGGCGCGCGAGGTCGCATTGAATGCCGAGATGCGGCTGCAGGCGTGGGACACGCCATCCGCTTCCAGGCGGCGGTTCGCCTCGTCCCACAGCTTCAGGAATACCGGCGACAGCCGGTGGCGCGGGGCGACATACACGTCGAAGTCCCAGACCGCGGCGCCGGGCGGCTCCGGCCGGAAGACGCAGCGCACCTCGTCCTCCACATAGTCGCCGTCCTGGAACCAGAGAAACCCGGCGAACTCGCCATCGATGCTGGCCACCAGGCAGCGTGCGCCGGCATCGAAACGGGTGTGCAGGGTCTCCACCGGGCGCGACGCCGCCTCCATCAGCAACGGATCCTCGCGCCCGGCCTCGTGGACCCGGATGTTGCGCCCGCGATGGGGCGGCAGCAGCGGCTCGCGGCGCACCGGCTGCACCATCAGGTCGTACTTGACGATATGCAAACGCCCGCCGGTGGCCCGCCGCAGCACCGCGTTCGCGAGATACAGCGATCCGTCGACCGCCCCCAGCTGGCGCAGGTGTTCGCGCAGGCCGGCCAGCCGCCCCATCAGCGGAGCCGCCCCGGCATGCGGGGCTGGCAGGGTCCGGCGCCGCCCTCCGCCTGCGCGGCGGAACGGATCGGCGCCATGTCTCCGGCCGTTGCCATGGTGTGGTGACTCCTGCTCCCGGGGGTTCGTGTCGCGTTCACGCCGACCGCTGCAAATGCGACGGCGTGACCTAAACTCGATGTAGCCTGCCCGCCCGCCGGGCGCAAGGGAAAGGGCGCGCCACCGGCGCCACGCGACCGGCCGCGCGGCACTCATCCGCACCGCACGGAAGACTCGACACGCATGCATGCCCTCCCCGCAACGGACGAGATCAGCCTGGGCATTGTCGGACTCGGCTACGTCGGCCTGCCGCTGGCGGTCGAGTTCGGCCGGGTCTGGCCGACCCTCGGTTTCGACATCAACCCCGCCCGCATCCGCGAACTCGGCGACGGCCGGGACCGCACCCGCGAGGTGGAGCCGGAGGAGCTGGCCGCGGCGACGCGGCTGAGCTTCAGCGCCGACCTCGAGGCGCTGCGCCGCTGCAACGTCTACGTGGTGACCGTGCCCACGCCGATCGACGACCACAAGCGCCCGGACCTGCGCCCGCTACTGGGCGCCAGTCACAGCGTCGGCCAGGTGCTGGCGCCGGGAAACGTGGTGATCTTCGAGTCCACCGTGTATCCGGGCGCCACCGAGGAGGACTGCGTGCCGATCCTGGAGGCGCAGTCCGGCCTGGTGCACAACCGCGACTTCTTCACCGGCTACAGCCCCGAGCGCATCAACCCGGGTGACCGCCAGCACCGGCTGGCCGCGATCCGGAAGGTGACGGCCGGCTCCACCCCCGAGGCCGCGGACTTCGTCGACGCGCTGTATGCACGCATCATCACCGCCGGCACCCACCGGGCGGAGAGCATCCGGGTCGCGGAGGCCGCGAAGGTGATCGAGAACACCCAGCGCGACGTGAACATCGCGCTGATCAACGAACTGGCGGTGCTGTTCGCCCGTCTCGGGCTGGACACCGAGGCGGTGCTGCAGGCGGCCGGGACCAAGTGGAATTTCCTGCCGTTCCGCCCGGGGCTGGTCGGCGGGCACTGCATCGGCGTGGACCCGTACTACCTGACGCACAAGGCCCAGGCGGTCGGGCTCCACCCGGAGATGATCCTGGCCGGGCGGCGCATGAACGACGCCATGGGCGCCCACATCTCCGACCGCACGATGCGGGCGATGGTGCGCAAGGGGATCAACCCGGTGGGCGCGCGGGTGCTGCTGATGGGCCTGACCTTCAAGGAGAACTGCCCGGACCTGCGCAACACGCGGGTGGTGGACATCCACCGGGACCTGCAGGACTGCAACGCCGAGGTCACCGTCTACGACCCGTGGGTGGACCCGGCGGAGGCCGAGCGCGAATACGGCATCACACCGCTGACGACGCTTCCACCTCCGGCCAGCTTCGACGCCGTAATCATCGCCGTGCCCCATCGCGAGTTCCGGGAGATGGGTATCGAGGCCATCCGCGCGCTCGCCCGGCCGCAGGCGGTGATCTTCGACGTGAAGTCGGTCTTCCCGCGGGAGGCCACCGACCTGCGCCTGTGAGCCTGCCGCGGGCGGCCCCGTCCATACGCCCCGAAGGGGTCCGTCCGGTACCGCCGATGCAGGAGGTCCGTGCTTGACAGCCGATGTACGCGAACCGTTGTCCCGACGGACCTGCATGCTGTGGGCTTGGCTGTCGCTGGGCGCGGCCGTCTACCTGACCCTGCTGCCCTTCGAGTTCGGCGATGTCAGCCTGGGGCAGGCCTGGGAGGTCTATCGCGACATGCCCCTGACCAGTCCCGGCGCCGGCGGCCGGGCCCAGTTCATGGCCAACGTGCTGATGTTCGCGCCGCTGGGGTTCTTCTGGACCGCCTGGCTGACCCACGGCCACCGTGGCGGGCTGCGCGCGACGACGGTGTTCGTGCTGGTGGCCGCGCTGGGGCTGACGGTCACCGCAACGGTGGAGTTCCTGCAGGTCTGGCTGCCGCTGCGCCACCCGGCCGGGGCCGACATCGCCGGCAATTTCCTCGGGGCTGTGGCTGGAGCGGCGGCCTGGCTGGTGCTGCGCGACCCGCTGCGGGACTGGCGCGCGCGGCTCTCCGGCTCCGGCGCGCGGCCGCTGACCGCCGCGCTGGTGCTCTACGCGGCGGGATATGTGGCTGCGGGCCTGCTGCCGTTTGACCTGGTGCTGTCGCAGGAGGAACTGGCGGCCCGCCTGGCCTCGGACGACTGGGGCTGGTGGGTCGCCGACGGTGCCTGCGATAACGGGGTCCGCTGCGTTGCCTGGCTCGCGCTGGTGGCCGTGGCGAGCCTGCCGGTCGGGATCCTGCTGGGGCTGTGGCTCGCGCGGCACACACGGGCCGTGCTGGCCGTCGGCCTGCCCCTGGCGCTGCTGCTGGCGGCGGCGCTGGAGCTGCTGAACCTGGCCACCCTGTCCGGCACGGCCGAGGGGCGCGGGGTGCTGCTGCGCGCCACCGGCCTGCTCGCCGGCCTGGCCCTGGCCGGACACCTGCCCCGCCAGCCGCAGGTCCTGGTCCTCGCCCTGCAGCGCCTGTCCATGCCGCTGCTGGTGGCGGCCGTCCCGCTGTATGCGCTGGCGCTGGTCGCCCTGAACCACGGCTTCGGGCCGTATCACGCCAGCCTGGACGCGGCCGCCGCGCAACTGGGCGAACTCCGGCTGTGGCCGTTCTACTACCACTACCACGTCGGCGAGGTCCACGCGCTGCGCAGCACCGCGCTGCATCTGGCGATGTACCTGCCGCTGGGTGCGCTGCTCTGGCTCGCGCAGCTGCGGCGACCGCTCGCCCCCGCGGCGCGGAACACGCTGGCGCTGGCCGCCGGGGTGCTGGCGGCGCTGCTGATGGAGGGCGGCAAGCTGTTCATCGACGGGGCACGGCCCGACCCGGCCAGCCTGGTGCTGGCGCCGCTGGCGAGCTGGGCGATGGTGGCCCTGCTCGGGTGGCTGGCCGCCGTGAGCACGCCCGGCCCCGGCGATGGCGAGGCGGCGGCCCCCTCCCCCGGCCCCGCTGCAACGTCGCCTGCCCCGCCGGCGCCGNCCGCAGGCAACACCGAANCCCTGCGACGGGTGCTGGGTGCNGGACTGGGGCTGGGGATGCTGGCNCTCGCGCTGGCCTGGCCGGTCGCCGGCTGGGCGCTGGCCGCCGGCCTGGCCGGATANGCCGCGCTGCTGCTGTGGCGGCTGCCGGCCTGGCTGCTGGNGGTGCCGGTACTGATCGCGACCCTGGANNTGACCCTGTATACCGGCCGCCTGTTCGTCTCCGAACTCGACCTGTTCCTCGGCATGACCCTGGCGGTGGCGCTTTGGCGCTGGCCGCGCGCGGGCGTGCACCCGCCGCTGCTGCCGCGCGGCCTGCGCCGGGCGCTGATGCTGCTGGTACTGTCGACCCTGATCGCCCTCGCGCTCGCCCTGTGGCCCGCGCGCGGCTGGGACGCCGGCGAGGCCTGGCACTTCGCGCACGAGTGGAACGCCCTGCGCGTGGCCGGCGGCCTGCTGTGGGCGGTGGTGCTGGCCGGGACGCTGCGGCTGGCGCCGGCGCCGCCACGCGAGCAGGTGGTGCGCTGGTTCCTGCCCGGGGTGGCGCTGGCGCTGCTGGCGAAGCTGGCGCTGGTGGTGCGCGAACGCGCCACCTGGCCCGGCCTGCTGGACTTCGACAGCCGCTACCGCATCAGCGGGATGTTCTCCGAGATGCAGGCCGGCGGTCCGGTGATCGAGACGTTTCTGGTGCTGGCGCTGCCGCTGGCACTGGTCTGGTGCTGGCAGCAGCGGCTGCCGTGGCTGCTGGGCGGGACCGCGCTGCTGGCCGCCGGCACGACCTACGCGATCGCCGTGACCTACTCGCGGGGCGGCTACCTGGGGCTGGCGGTGGCACTGCTGGTGCTGGCCGCCGGCGGGCTGCTCGCCGCCTGGCGTTCCACCGGCGGCCGGGGCCGGCGCGCCGCACTGCTGATTGCGGCCTTGCTGCCGCTGCCGCTGGCCGGAACGCTGGCGGCGCCCACCCTGGACGGCTTTGCCCAGCAGCGCCTCGCGCAGCTGCAGCAGGACCTCGGCAGCCGCGCCGAGCACTGGCGCCTGGCACTGGACCTGCCCGGGGCCGGGGCGCTGGCGCCGGTGTTCGGCCGCGGGGTGGGCAGCTTCCCGGCGCATTACCGCAGCGGCAACCCCGAGGGCCGGCTGCCGGCCAATTTCGCCTACACCCGCGAGCCGGGGCCGCCACGCCTGCGCCTGGGCAGCGGCGATTCCCTGTACCTGAACCAGCGGGTGAGCCTGCCGCGCGCGGGCGACTTCGAGCTGCAGGTGCGGGCCCGCAGCCCGGAGCCCGCCGCGTTCCGGGCCTTTGTCTGCGAAAAGCCGGTGCGCCATTCCTTCGAATGCCGCTCCGCGGCGCTGGAACTGCAGGGCCACGGTGGCTGGGAGACGCTGGCGTGGGAGTTCACCAGCGACAGCATGGATGACCGCCCGTGGCCGTTGCGCCGGGGGCTGGTCCTGTCGTTCGCCCACGCCGGACCCGATGCGGTGGTGGTGGAGTTCGACCACCTGGCGCTCACCGACGACCGCGGACAGGAGTACCTCGCCAACGGGGATTTCCGCGAACTGGGCCGCCACTGGTACTTCACCACCGACCACCTGTGGCCCTGGCGGGTGGAGAATCAGTGGCTGGAGATCTATTTCGATCAGGGCGGGCTGGGCGTGCTGGCGTTCGTCTGGCTGACGCTGGCCGCGCTGGCGATCCTGCTGCGGCGGGCCGTGCGCGGCGACCCGGTCGCCCTCGGCGCGGCCGCGGCGCTGGCCGGGGCACTGGCGATCGGGCTGTTCGGCACGCTGTTCTTCGCGCCACGGATCGCCCTGCTCTTCTACCTGGTCCTGCTGCTGGGCGTGGCCGCCGCCAGCACCGAAACCGACCGGGCGCCGGCGCAGCGCGCCCCCGACACCATCCCCCGGTAACGCGAATGAGGGAAACAGGCCGATGAACGATCCGGGATTCGAACAGCGCTGGCGGCAACGCTTCAGCGAACGCGGGGCGCAGCTGGACGACGATGCCGGAATCGCCGGCTGGACGCCGACCGGTCTCGCCAGCCGGGTGCGCCAGTTCGACCGGCTGTGGACCCGCAGCCGGCCACCGGCCGGACACTGGGTGGACATCGGCTGCGGCGCCGGGACCTATACCCGCCGCCTGCACGCCCAGGGGCACAGGGTGCTGGGCCTCGACTATTCCGCGCCGTCGCTGTTCAAGGCCCGCGCGCGCAGCCCGCGCGACATCCCCTGGCTGGCCGCCGACATCCACCGGCTGCCGCTGGCCGACGCCAGCGCCGACGGCATCCTCTGCTTCGGGGTGATGCAGGCCCTGTCCGCGCCGGCCCCGGCACTGGCGGAGATGCGGCGGGTGCTGAAACCCGGCGGCGAGCTGTGGGTCGATGCCCTGAATGCGCGCTGCCTGCCCACCGCGATCCGCGAGCGCCGGCGGCAACGGTCCGGGCGCCCGCCCCACCTGCGCTACGACGCCCCCGCCGCCTTCCGCGGCGAGGCCATCGCAGCCGGACTGGAGCCGCTGGCGCTGTACTGGCTGCCGCTGGTGCCGGGGCGTCTGGCCGCGCTGCAGGGCATGCTGGAGAACCGTCCGGCCCGGGCCGTGCTGCAGGGCCTGCCGCCGCTGGGGGCGCTGCTCAGTCATTCGTTCATCCTGCGCGCCCGCCGCCCGCCGGCGGAGAACTGAGCCCGAAGCCCGGGCAAACGCCGGTTGCCCGCCCCCCCTCAAGCCGGCACGGAGCACGGCTATCCCGGCCTTCCCGGCGCACGCCGCTCCGCCACGCCACGCGGGTCCTGCATGGGCAAGGGGGCCTGCAGCGGGCCTCAGCCGCGCGCGCCGGCGGCCTCGCGCGGCGGGAACAGGGCCTTGTGCCCGAGGTGGTAGACCAGCAGGTGCAGGGGCATCTTCAGCCAGTGCCCGCGCAGGAACAGCAGCTGCCGCGCCAGCGCCTGCCGGCGATCATCGAGGTCCGGGGGTGCCAGCACGCGCCCGAACAGGGCATCCATCAGACGGCGAACCGGGGGCCCCGGGGCATGCGCCTGCAATGCCGTCACCACCTCCGGCGGTACCGGCGTGCCCAGCAGGCGCCGGGCATAGCGCAGGGCGTAGTACAGCGGGCGCTGCAGATGCAGCTGCGCGGCGCGCTGCGGCAGCTCTTCCCAGAAGGCGGCGCGCGCCCCGGCGTGGCGCAGCAGCATGTCGATATCCGACAGGTCGCGCAGCCCGTGGTCGAATTCACCCTCCCACAGCAGATGCACCGCCGAGTGCAGCACCTGGTCCGCGGGTGCCAGCACCTTCGCGCCGGGCCAGCCGGGGACCGGCTCCGCGGCCTCGATCACCGGGCCGATCGGCAGCGCCAGGCGGCCGGTGACCGGGTACAGGGTATGGTGCACGTCCACCGTGGTGCCGCGCGAGAGGTGCTCCAGCGGCGGCAGCTCGTGCATCCACGAGCGGTAGTAGCGCTGGTCGTGGCGGTCCAGGTGGGTGGCGACCCAGCCGGCCACCATCAGTTCGGATTCCACCCGCGCCAGCATCTCGCGCGGCATCAGGATGTCGATGTCGCTGAACATGCGCCCGCGCGCCACCGGATGCCCGGCGACCAGATAGGCGGCCCCCTTGAGGAAGATCACCGGCTCGCCGAGGGGCTGCAACGCGGCCAGCACGCGCCGGATCTCGCGTTCCGCGGAGGCCTGGTGGCTCGCGGCAACACGGGCGGCGGCGTCGAGGTGGCGTCGCGGCCCTTCCGGCACCCGCTCCAGCTGGCCGGCGTCGGCCAGCCGGGCCTGCAGGCGCCCGATCAGTCCGGTGCCCCGGGCCTCGGCGATCAGGCGCTCCCAACCGCGCGCGTGCAGACCGGAAACCGTTTCCGGTTCCTGCAATGCCCGGGGCAGCAGCGGATCAGTCCTGCGCATCGGCATCCAGCGTCCGTTCGAGCCGCTCGACGGCCTGGTCGAGGCGGTCGAATTCGAACCGGTAGCAGCGGCAGTCATCCACCAGCCGGCCCAGCAGGCGGAAGCCCTCCTGCCCCAGCAGGTCGTAGTTGAAGCTGTTGCCGGCCAGCTCCATGAAGGCCTCGGCCGGATCCACCGCCTCGATGCGCGCGGTGGCACCGGCGCGGTAGCGGGGCAGGACGATCCAGCGCGCCGACGCAGGCTCCTGCATGCGGGCCACGCTGGCGGCCGGGGGTTTCAGGTGGGCCACCGTGCCCTTGGTGGTATCGTGCACCGGCTCGCCGAGCACCGCTTCCGGGGCGAAGGCGCGGACCGCGGGGAGCGAATGGTTCTTGAGGCTGACCGGGCGCGCCAGCGGGGTCAGACGGGCATCGCTGCGCTGCACCAGGCCCAGCTCGTCGGACAGCAGCCGCCAGCCGTGCAGGGTCAGCGCCGCGGTCAGGGTGCTCTTGCCGCTGCCCGGGGGGGCCGGCATCAGCAGTGCGCCGCCGTGGCGTTCCACGACCGCGCTGTGCAGCAGCAGATGGCCGTGACAGTGGCTGGAGACGCACCAGTTCAGGCCCCATTCCAGCAGCGGAAAGGCCTGATCGGCGGGCAGCGGCAGGAACGGATCGCGCGTCTCGAAGAGGAAGCGCGCCTGGGGCCGAAACCAGCGGCGCAGCCCGCCGCGCAGGCGTACCTCGGTGTTGAAGTCGGCGAAGGCATCCGCGGGTTCCCGCGGGAAGTCGGCATACAACAGGTGCAGCGCCGACGCCAGGCGCTCGAGCCGCGAGCGTACGCGGCAGACGAACGGGCCGGTGCGAAAGGACAGGCCTTCCTCCGAAGCCAGCGCGGCCATCATGGCCTTCTCGTCCATTCGCTCAAGGATCACGGATCCGGTGGCGCCTCCCGCACCCATCGTCTGGCATGGAAATCCCGCAGCGTTTCCTCCAGGGCCGGCTGCAGCCCCGCGGCGTGAGCCTCCGGCGCCGCCGGCCATTGCTGCAGCCGCGCCAGCAGCTGCGTCCGCTCCAGGGCCCCGTTGTCCGCGAGCTGCTCCAGCACCGCCGCGCCCAGGGCACTGACCAGGCGCGTCCCGCCGTCGTCGTGGTCGAACACCACGGCCATGCCGCCCCAGCAGCGGTATTCGATCTGTGCTCCCAGTACCAGCCGGGGCGCACTGCGGTCGGCCCGGCCGGATACGGCGGCGCCAGGGGCCGGCCGGGCCCGGGGCGACCCGCCTGGGCGCGTATCGCTCAAGCGCCGCGGGCCCCTAGCCCCGGGTCATGGTGGTCTGGAGGTACTGCACCAGTTGCGCGCCGCTCCAGGGCGTGCTGGCGCCATAGGGCTGGAAGCCCCCGCCGCAGAAATGGTCGTTCCAGATCATCTTTACGGTGGCCACATTGAGCGCATCGGTCCAGCCGCTGGCGGCATTCAGCAACGCCGCGACCAGATGCGCGGCCGCCTGGTCGCGGTCGCCGCCACCGGTGAGGAGCAGGGCCTGCATCAGAGTCAGGTCATCGATATGCGGCGCGACGCCCTGGCAGTCGAAGACCTCGATCACGCGGGTGCCGCGGGTATGGAGGTACGCCCAGGTCTCCAGTTCCTGGAACTCGGACGGGGACGGGGCGGAATCCATGTAGTTGGGATCGTACGGCCGGTAGCCGTCCGGCCAGGTATGCCCCCCCTGCCCCGCGGCGCCGCGCCAGTATCCCGGGGTGCCGCCGTGGCAGAGGTCCTCGCGCGGGCGCGCGCTCAGATTGGCGGACTCGAAGCCGGAGGGCGTCTCGCAGACGCTCGCGGCCATGGCCGGCCGGTGCGCCAGCGTCAGCACCACCGGCGCCATACCCAGCGAGGCCTGGGTGAAACGCCGGCGCGACATGCCCGCCGTGCGCGCGCGCGGCGGCGAATCTGCCGCATCGCGTCCCGACATCGGGGGCGGCGTCACGCCCGATTCCGCATCCTTCGCCCGTGTCCCGGGCTTGCCGTCCTCGTCACTCATCGCCTTCTCTCCGCGGATGACTGCCCCGGGCCCGGAGGAACACGCACCCCGGAGCAAGATCATTGCCCTGTCCTGCAAGGAATATGCATTTTCTGCACCAGCTCCCGTAGCCCTCCGCTGCATTCAGGGGGTTACCCCCGGGGTTGGTCCGGGACGCGGGACCGCTGCCCCGCGGCTGTCAATTTTTCCGACACCGGCCTTCACGGGCGGCCATGGCGCTCCAGCAGCGGCCTCACATGCGCCGACGGGATCGCATAGCTGATGCCGCTGGGACGGCCGACCGCCGCCTCGCGGCCACCCTGCACGAATACCTGATTGATGATGCCCACCACCTCGCCGCTGTCGATACGGTA
>SL_3KL_010_SEDDRAFT_10002195_pt1 | contig 17858 bp, 14 predicted proteins | sample SodLakKL_010_SED_2_FD_10381 | JGI IMG/M metagenome (IMG submission 10381) | reverse complement strand
AATTCTCGCAATATTTATTTTCCTTTTATACCAAAGATACTTAAAAAATCCAAATGGAAAAAGTTTGCCATTTTTCAAATATTTTAATGCTTGATTAATATTTGGTATAGCAACTAAAAAGCCAATCATTTCACCTTCTTTCTCAGCAATAAGAACCAGGTCATGCTTGGTTATTTTTGTGAGGTCATTAGCCATCTCTTTAAACTCTTCAATATTTAATGGCATAAAGCCCCAATTATCTTTGTTACAAGCGTTATATATTTTTTGAAGATTTTCAATATCTTTATCAAAGTGTTTTTTTGATAACGTGCGAATAGTAATTCCTGAATTTTGTAGTTTTTGAGATGTTCGGTTAATAATATTTTCGTATTTGCCTGTAATGTAGGAAGATTTGAGATAATAAGAAAAAAGGTCCATTTCTTTTTCTAAGCCGCATTTTTTGCACAGTTCATTATAATATTCATAATTGTAAGGCATTAATGCCATTGGAGGGATGTCAAATCCTTCTATAAGAAAACCACACGAGTCGTTTGTTGTAAGGTTTGTTGGTCCCATCATCTTTGTAAGTCCTTTAGATTTTAGCCAATTTGAAGCGGCATTAAAAAGCAATTTTGCCACTTCTGTATCATTAATGGAATCAAAAAAACCAAAAAAACCGGTATTATCATTATAATTTTCAAGGTGGGTTTTATTGTAAATTGCAGCAATTCTTCCAACAACTTTTTTGTTTTTAATAGCAAGATAAAGTGAAATTTCTGAGTGCTTTAGAAAAGGATTTTTTTTAGAAAGCATCCATTTTTCAGCAATATAGAGATTAGGAACGTAGTATTTGTTATCTTTATAAAGCTCATTAGGAAATTCAATAAATCGCTTAAGATTTTTACCTGAGTTAATATTTATAATTTCTATTGACATATTTTATCAGAATAAAATGTTTTATTAATTTTTATATTTACCTTTCTGTCAACAAACTCCCATGCTTTTTTATTTCTTCAAGGGCGCATGATGGCACCAATTCGCCATTATGCATGATTGCATCAGGGCAGCTTTCACACAAATCATTTTTCCCATTGACAACATCAGGAGGTATAATAAAGCAAAGCAATTGAAGTGTTGCTCTTCTAAAAAGATTTAAAGGGTTTTTAATAATTTCTTTAAAGTAGTTCCATGCCACTTTCCTGAAATTTCTAAAAAACAAACTTAAAAGCAGTATTACCGGGAAACTCAGATAGCTACGGTCTTTACCAAATTTGTATGCGTACCTGCCTGTTAGAAGATGATGGGTTACTTGAAAAAATTCAATAAATTTTGAACCTGCATAGCCGATAATTTTTCCGTTTAATATTATCCATGGAGACTGTAGCCATTTTATAGATTTAAGAGCAACCGTGCCTCCCAAATAAGATGCATATTGCACATCAGGGACCCGTTTTGAAACTTCCCTACAAAGATCTTCGATAGACACAAACATTGATTTATCTACAACATCATCTTTTTCAAACTTTATCTGTCGCATCGGGATAAATGTCACAAAATCTACTAATCTTGCATTTTTGATTGACCAATCAATAACATGACCTATCTCATTAATATTTTCACTATTCACAACACATAAGAAGGTAAGATGCACACCTTTAATTTTTGCAATCATCTCACCATACATTTTGCGGGTTTTATTTAATTCCTTTTCATTATTTTTCCTGTTTTCACTTAATGAATCAACTCTAATTATCAATCCTCCCAGTCCATTCTTTTTCAGTTTACTAATCAATTCTTCTGTTAAAAGCACACCATTAGTATGCACAAACGGGATCATGCCTGATTTTTTCACAAATGCAACAATCTCTACTATATTTGGATGCATTAATGGTTCTCCTCCGCTTATTGAGATAATTTGGCAATTGCGAATTTTTTGAATCTCTTTGATGTTGTTTTTTACATCTTCAAGTTTTTCATGTATGGCAACATTGTCATCTCTGTCGCAACCCCTATAACAGCCGGGGCAATTTAAGTTACAATGTGTTGTTATTTCTACCCATCCATTAGGATTGTCATTTTTAGAGTATGGCAATCTATATAGAGTTGAAATGTCCGGAACAATGTTTTTCATATTGGCTACTTTTAAGTTAAACAATTAAAGGGGTTTCTCCTTTTTTCACATAAGAACGATAATGAAGGTTTACAGCAAAAGCAAATAAATAATTGTAAGGATGCTTTATTATTTGTTTATTAAAAAGAGTTCTTGAAAATATGCTTTTTAATGAAAATATTTTTTTATTCATCCACTCATAAGAATCTGTCAGTTCCTGAGGTGTTATTTTTTTAGGAAAATGCACGCATTCCGAAGCATTATATTTTCTATAATCTTCATGGATTAAGCGATTATTTTCTTTAAGTTCGGAGTAAAGTGTTGTTTTTGGCACGGGAGTTAATATATAGACTCTAACCAATGGCAGTTTAACTCTTTCAATAAACTCATACGTTTCTCTAATTGCTAAATTAGTATCTCCATCAGTGCCAATAACCATCTCAGCACTAATCATAATACCGGCTTTATTAAAATTTTCAATTAGCTTTTCATGCTCACTAACCTTCAGCCAATTTTTTTCTAGTTTATCAAGACCTTCCTGAGATATACTTTCAATCCCAAGGCTAAGTATTTCACAACCTGAATCTGCAACTAACTTAAGCAATTCTTCATCTTTTGCTAGATTCATGGTACATTGGCTAGACCATTTCATTTTCAATGGTTTAATTTCATTGCATAGCTTTTTTAAATAATTAGGGTCAGCAACAAGGTTATCATCAATAATATAAAACTTTTTATATCCCAGTGCTTTTATCGCTTTGATATCTCTTATTACCTCATCAACAGGTCTTACCATATGTTTGCCTTTGTACAAACAAGCTATTGAGCAAAAACTACAAGAATGATTACAACCTCTCCCTGCCTGAACAGGCAACATATCACCAATCTTCTTCTCAGTTAATACTTTATAATTTGGAACAGGGAGGTTATTAAGATTTTCCAACGGGTTATCATATATTTTTTTGATGTTGCCGGTTTTTTCAAAATCATCCAGTAATTTTGGTAACGAAATCTCTGCATCCCCAACAATAACACTATCAGCATTTTCTAGAACTATTTCCGTAATTAATGAAGCCATATAGCCACCCATAAATACTGTTTTATTTCGCTTTTTAAACTCTTGAGCAATATCAAAACCTCTAAAAACAGCATGTCCCATTGCTCCTATACCGATTATATCTGCATCCGAATCAAAATCTATTGAATCAATAACCTCTATTACAACCTCTACATCCCAGTGTTTTGGAACGTAGGTTGATAGAAGAGGAAATACCAATCCCGGCAAATAGAGTTTTTTTTGTTTTACAACATCAACCTCATTTGAATAATATTGAGAAGCCTGAATAAACAAAACTTTTGGCATTACTAGCTCACCTCCCTTATTATTTTTCTATACTGTTTTTGAACACGATTTAAACCTTTTATCATTTTTATTTGCATCAAAAGAGGGTATTTTAAATGACTAATAAAGTTTACGGGATTTAATACTATTCGTTTATAAAGGTTTAAAATATTTTTATAAAAATCAACAAGTGTCATTTTCTCAGGCTGAACTGCTACATGCGCTAAATCCCATCTTGCAAAATCCTTTCTGTCAATAACTAATTTACTTTCATCATATTGCATATTAATCCCTTTAAGAGGAGTTAAGGGTTGAAGATTAATAAATTTAATGCCTAACTCTTCCATAACATCTCCGGCTTTTTTGAAATCACTTTTATCCCAATCAGGTGAAATTATAACAGCAGCATAACAATCAACCTTGTTTTTATTCAATATCTCTAAAGCTTTCATATTTATTAGTGTACTGGTTTTTTTATTAAACCCATCTAAATCCATATCCTTAAATGATTCCAAACCAACTATTATTGTTCTTAAACCTACATCCTTGAAGCTTGAAATTAAATCCGGGTTATTGACGATAAAATCTGCTCTGCCATATACCAAAAAACGCTTGTCTAAACCCCTGCTTTTCAACTCTTTAATAAAATCTTTAATTCTTGCCGGATTTAATAAAAAGTCATCATCAACTATATAGATTTCTTTTTCAGAAATTGATTCTATTTCTTCCATTACCACATTAATCGGTCGCTCATAATAATTGCCTCCGGTTATTTCACGACAAAAACAAAAATTACATTTAAAAGGACATCCAAAAGAAGTTTTTAGCAATGCTACCTTCTGATGAAAGACATAAAAATATTTTTTGCGATATTTTTTTGTATAACTTCTATTTGGTATAGGAACAAAAAAGTCGTACGGAGGCAACTCTCTTTCATTTATTATTTCGTTTTTTGACAATACCCCTGCAGGTAAATTACCTTTTCCATTTAAGTGGTCTATAAGAAGAGGGAATGTTCTGGTTGCATTTCGCACAACCCTATAGTCAACCGCCTTGTTATCAATGTCTTCAGGGTATTTTTCAATATGAACTCCACCAACTATCGTGGTTATATTAGGCGATATTTTTTTGGTTTTTGTGCAAGATTCAATAATTGATGGTATATGTGTTATATAACCTGTAAAGCAAACAATGTCGGGTTTTGACTTTGAAATAATACTTTCTAATGACTTCTTTTCCAAAATCATATCATAAATTTCTACGTTATGATCCTTCTCAACAAGAGTTGCCAAAACTTCAAGCTCCAAAGGCTCAACAATCATAAGGTGCTGTAAGCCAATTGTCTTCTCAGAAGGCTTTGGTCTAACAAACATTATTTTCATAGATAGTATAATTGACAGAGTTATTAGTTTTATTTATCACACGAGGAATTTTGTATCTCTTTGAATAATTAATCAATCTTTTAAATATTTTAATAAAAAACATAATTAACCCGTTTTTTTGATATAAAAACATCCTTCTTTCACTATATGCGCCACCTAATCTTAACTTTGAAATTTCAGCAGTTTGCCCAAAATCTATAGTCTTATAATTATTATTTATTGCATATAAAAAGATACTTAGCAAATTGTTGTGATATGAGTTAAACTGATCTCTTTTATCATAATTTATACCTCCAAAGAAAAAGTATAGTATATCTGAGCTGATTTCACAAATATTCCATGCCAGAATAGTCTCTTTATTATAATGTGTGTTGAGAATAAAGTTTGAAGGAAGATTTTTAAAAAAATTATAACTCAAAACTTCCAGTTTAGTTGTAGTTCTTTTAATTATATCAAGATACATAGCATAGTGTTGATGTGTAAACTCACTACAGCTTGATTTAATACTAACAACATCATTAAATTTTGAAATAGCATTATTAATCCTTCTCCTATATGGATGACGCAGTGCTTTTTTGTAAGATTGAATGTCAGCAAAATCACTGTTAAACAATATTGTAGGGAGGGTTCTTAAGTTAACAACACGTTTTTTTAAATAATCACACTTAAAGTTTATTCCAAGAATTAATCCTTTTTCAATGGACAGTATTCTATTAAGCAACTCCTCTGCATAATCTCTGTTACCAACTAAAGGCTCAGCTGCTATTGATACAGGCAACCCAATAATTTGCATAGTTTGATATAACTGGATTTTAGAAAATGTAAATAAATTAATTTTTAAAGTATATACAATTGTCCCTATTACAAAATTATTGTCAACATATAACTCATAATACCTCTGATTGCAATAATTGTATAAATGAAGATACTTCAGGAATGACTTTTTCATAAAAAAATTATCAGCATTAATATCCCATTCATCAGAAATTTGTTCAGGGCTTGATAATTTTTTAATATTTATCATATTACATTTTATAAAAATAGGTTTCAAACTTACAAAAATTTATTAATTCTAATAACTCTTGAAACAAAATACTTTATTTCTAGGCTTCATAAATTTGAAACATCTTTAGTTTACTATAAATTTTTGAATTAAAGAGTTAACTTTTTAAAAAACTAAAAACTTTTTTGCGCTTTTTAACAAAGAGCGGGTTTTTTAAAAACAGAATTTAGTATTCAAAGACAAATACCTGAAAAAAGTTTTTTACTTTTGCCCAAAGTATGAATTTTTAACTGTTGAAAAGGGATTATACTCGAAGAATAAATACCTTAATTAAAAAATAAAACTTATGGTTAAAGTCATTAAATTATCACTCTTATTATGCTTAATATCCGCAAACTATATTTTATCGCAAACATCACAGAAATTTGGGTTGAGAGACAACACTCCTAATGTATTTGCTCTAAAAAATGCAACACTAATAGTTTCTTATCAAAATATTATAGATGATGCAACTATTGTGATTCGTGATGGAATTATTGAAAATGTCGGAAACAATATTCAAATTCCTGATGATGCATTTGAAATAGATGTAGAAGGGAATTGCATTTATCCGGGGTTTATTGATTTATATTCAGATATTGGAATGCCTGTTATCGAAAAAGAAAACGAAAAAGAATCTGATTTATTAAATAAGAAAAATGGGTTTTCTCATCGGAATCCACACGTTAGATCCCGTTATAATGCCTCAAGACACTTTAAAAAGGAAGAAGCCAAAGTCGAAAAAATGCGTTCACAAGGATTTACTGTTGCTCATACAATCCCTCCTTATGGAATATTTAGAGGTCAAACAGCTATAATCTCACTTGGAAAAGAAGAAACAAAAGATTTACTCATAAAACAAAATTTCTCCCAAGCTATGTCTTTTCAGATATCCAAAGAGCTTAATGGAGATTATCCCACCTCACTAATGGGAGTCGTCGCACTGATAAGACAAACTTTTCATGACGCTGAGTGGTATTATAATGCCCATAAAACATATAATCAAAATCCTGTTGGCTTTAAAAAACCGGAAAAAAATTTTGATTTAGAATCATTAATTGATGTTTTGAAACAAAAGCAACCTGCAACATTCTCTGTTGATGATGAGATAGCTTTAATAAGAGCTCTTAATATTGCAGATGAATTTAATATAAAATTATTGATTAAAGCAAGTGGAAAAGAATACAGGCGTTTAGAAACGATTAAAGCCGGGAATTTTCCTTTAATCGTGCCCCTAAATTTTCCTGAAAACCCTGAAGTAGATTCTTTTGATGATGTAATTGGACTTTGCCTGGAGTCTTTAATGCACTGGGAACTCGCACCCGAGAACCCTGCAAAAATATACGAAGCGGGAATTGATATGGCTATTACTTCTGATGGAACTATAGATAATGAGAGTTTTTTAAAACAATTACGAGTGGCTGTTCAAAGAGGTCTGCCTGAATATGCCGCAATAAAAGCCCTCACTATAAACCCTGCCCGGCTTTTGCAGATTGATAATACTCACGGAACTCTTGAAAAAGGCAAAAAAGCAAACTTCTTTATTGCGAATGGAAATATTTTTAAACCAAAAACTATAATAGAAGAAGTTTGGGTTAATGGTAAAAAATACCCGGCTGAAAAATCTTATAAGTCAACTCCACAAGGAAAATGGCTTTTGTCAATAAATGATACCATTGATTTCGAACTAAAACTTACCGGGGAAAAAGATAATTATGAAGGTAAATTAGTACAAGATGATAAAGAATTTGAGCTTAAAAAAACAAAATTCGATAACCAAAGAATGCATTTTATTGTAAATGGCATTTTTGATGAAGAAGAGGTAATACGTTTTTCCGCTCAGGTATCTGAAAACTTAATGTATGGAACAGGAGAAAAAACACCGGGCACTTTTTTTAACTGGAAAGCTCAAAAAATTGAGAGTATTGTTGAAAATAATGAACAGGATAAAGATGACACAGATAAAAAAGCTAAAGAGAGTCAAAATATTTCTACTGTTTTGTATCCCCCAATGGAATATGGGATTGCAAAAAAGCCGGAACAAGAAAAATGCCTGCTAATACAAGATGCTACTTTATGGACGCAAAGCCCAAAAGGAATTATTAAAAATGGAGATATCTTAATTAAAAAAGGTATAATTGAAAAAGTTGGAAAGAATATTGATAAGCCCCGAAATTGTAAGGTCTTGAATATTGAAGGTAAGCATTTAACCCCCGGTTTGATTGACCCGCATTTGCATACTAGTATAATAGGCGGAGCAAATGAGTTTGGGAGCACTATTGTGCCGGAAACAAGAATTAAAGATGTTATTAACCCTAACAACATTTGGATTTACAGATTATTAGCAGGAGGTTTGACAACCACAAACATACTGCATGGTTCAGTTAATCCAATTGGAGGACAAAGTGCTGTTATTAAAACGAGATGGGGCAACTTACCTGAAGATATGATTTTTGAAGAGGCTAAGCCCGGATTAAAAATGGCTTTAGGAGAAAATGTTAAAAGAAATCAAAGTAGTTATCCCATAACAAGAATGGGAACAGAGCAAATTATAAGAGATGCATTCCAGGCAGCACTGGACTATAGAACAAAAAGAGAAGAAAAGAAAAAAAACGGCTTACCATACAGAAAAGATATACAACTGGAAGTGCTATTAGAAGTTCTTGATGGCAAACGACTTGTTCATGCACATGCATACAGACAAGATGAAATGCTTATGCTAATACGACTGGCAGAAGAGTTCGGATTTAAAATTCAAACTTTTGAACATACCGTTGAAGGGTATAAAATTGCAAATATCCTTGCTGACCATGGAGTAGCTGCAATTGTATGGACTGACTGGGGTGGTTTTAAAATGGAAGCTTATGATGCAACTATTTATAATGCTCGCTTGCTAATGGAACAAGGAGTTCTTACATCACTTCACTCAGACAACACAAATCTGGCTACCCGAATGCACTGGGAAGCAGGAAAAATTGCAGGTACCGGAGTTAATGAAGTCGAAGCCAAGAACTTGATAACTATTAACCCTGCTAAAATACTGGGTGTTGACCACCTTGTAGGATCGCTGGAGGCAGGCAAACATGCTGATTTTGTTATATGGAGCGACCACCCTCTAAAAGGTTTTGCTTATGCCAAACAAACATGGGTTGACGGAAGAAAATATTTTGACCGTCAAGAAGATCAGAAAAAAAGAAAAGAAGTATTAAGATTAAAAAATGAGTTATCCAATAAAGTTTTAAACAGCAATTAGTTTTTAATTGAAAAAACAAATTATTAAACAAATAAATAAAAATATGATTAGCAGACGTTTATATCATTTAATAAGCTTATTGATATTATTTTTCATTATATCCTTTTATAAAATTTATAGTCAACCCCATTCTGCAAATAATAATTATGTAGCTTTTACAAATGGAACGGTTGTGACAATATCAGGCGAAACAATTGAAGAGGGCACGGTAGTTTTTAAAAATGGAAAAATCACTGCTGTTGGGAATGATATTGAAATTCCTGAAGATGCAAACATTATAGATATATCCGGCAAGTATTTATATCCTGCTATGATTCATTCCGGGAGCCACCTTGGCTTAATTGAAGTTTCTATGGTTAGAGAGACGGTAGATGTTGATGAGTATGGAGATATTAATCCAAACGTAAGAGCAGAAGTAGCTTTTAACCCGGGAAGCAGACATATACCATTGGCACGCGATCATGGTATTGCTGTTGCGGTTGTAAAACCGAAGGGCGGACTAATATCGGGTATGGCAGCAGCTATGCTAACGGATGGTTGGACTTGGGAAGATATGGTTTACAAAGCTCCATTGGCAATGGTTATTAACTGGCCGTCAATGAATGACGTCGAAAAAAGAAACAAAGCTATTAATGAACTTAATGAAACATTTCAGAAAGCACGAAGATATCATATAGCAAAACAAGCTTCAGAAAAGCACTTCCACCCTGTTGATATAAGATGGGAAGCAATGATACCTGTTTTAGAAAAAGAAATCCCCATTATAATTAACGCATCTGAATATCGTCAAATTCAGGCTGCCATAAAATGGGCTGAAAAACAAAATTTAAGAATAATCTTATCAGGGGTTAGAGATGCAGATATGGTAATCAACCATTTAAAAGATAAGGATATTCCGGTAATTATTAATTCCGTCTTTTCCGGTCCTTCAAGAAAATGGGAGTCTTATGATAAAACTCTTTCTTTGCCTGCTAAATTAAATGAAGCAAATATTACTTTTTCTATATCGGGAGAAACTGCAGCCTCTGATTTACTACGATTACCAAATCATGCAGCAGCAGCTGTTGCCTTTGGCTTACCCGAAAAAGAAGCCCTGAAAAGTATTACTTTATACCCCGCAGAAATCTTTGGAATTGACAACAAATTAGGCTCTATAGAAGAAGGAAAAGACGCATCATTTATTATTGCCAACGGAAATTTATTGCACATAACTACTCAAATAGAGCAAGTCTATATAAAAGGAATAAAAACAGACATGATGAATAAACATAGGCTTTTTTATGAAAAATACAGAGAGAAATACAACGGTATAAATAAATAAAGGTTATCTTATATTAAAAAACTCAACAAAACTAAGTATTCTTGATTACTTTAAATATTTTTTAATTTAATAAATCTAACACCTATCATTATATCTGAATTTCAGAAGAGTATATACTCCGATTGCTGCTAAGGATAAAACTATTATTTCCCCCATAGTATCAAGGGCTCTAAAATCAACCAAAATTACATTAACGATATTTCTTCCATGAGCCATTATATAAGAGTTTTCAACGAAATAATCGCTAATTTTATCTTCTGCAGGATTATTTAACACAATTAAGACCAGTGCAGTAATTGTTAACCCACATAGAATAGAAATAGTTGCATCTTTAAATTTTGCAATGTTTGTTGATTTTTGTAGGAACTTCGGAACTTTGTAAGCTACAAGAACCAGCAATATAACTGTAAGAGTCTCTATTGAAAACTGCGTAAAAGCCAAATCAGGCGCACTCAAAAAGGCAAAGAGCATAGCAACACCAAAACCTACAATTCCTAACGCAGCAACTGATCCTAAAATGGAGTGTGAAAAAATCGCTTTGGTAGCAGCAAATAGCATTATTGCAACAATTAAAAACTCGTGAAAGTAAACACCTGTCAAATCAATTGATATCCAACCAAATATTTGATATTTGATAATTGTATAAATTGTTAATCCTAAAAATGCACTTAAAATAAAATAAAAGTATTGTCTTATATTTCCGCTTTGAAAGAAGTTTGTTTGAATAACAGTAAATCTTAAAAATCCCTTAAGTAGTATATTGTATATTGCTTCCGGACCTACTTTAGCTAATTTATCAAAGAATGCTTGTTGCTTTTTTATAAAAAATGACAAATAATAAAACCCTATTCCACCAATTAATGTTAAAAAACTTAACAAAAGTACAATGTTAAATCCATGCCATAAAGTTAATTCTACTCCATCTTTAATGTCTAAAGAATACAAACATGGTATCACTAGTTTTTCAGAAGCAAATAAAGGGAAAACACCCATAATTAAGCCAATTACTCCTAAAATTATCGGGCCCAACCATAAAGTAACAGGTGCAATATGAGGACTCTTTGGAGGTTTTATAAATTTTCCAAAAAATGGTTTTACTCCAACCATAATAGCTGTAGCAACCAAAAACATATTAGTTAGAACGGCAATAATAGTAATAAAAACAGGGCTTAATTGTGATAGTATTGCAGCTTCATATATTAATTCTTTAGCAATAAACCCAATAAAAGGCATAATCCCTGCATAAGATAAAGCAGCAAGCAAGGCACCAATTGTAATAAAAGGGAGGAATTTTCGCAATCCACTTAGCTTTCTTATATCCCTGGTGCCTGTCTCATGGTCAACAGCACCCGCCACTAAAAACAAACCACCTTTATACAATGAATGGACTATAAGAAAAGTAACTGCCCCTGTAATAGCATATTTACCGCCAATTCCCAGTAAAAAAACCATTATTCCTAAAGCACTTACTGTCGTATATGCCAAAATTCTTTTCATATCATTTTGCCCTATTGCCATAGCAGCCGACATAAGCATTGTTAATCCACCAAAAGACATAAGAATGATATGCCAAATATCAGGTCCTGATAAAGCCGGAGTTAATCTGGCAATCAAAAACACCCCTGCCTTTACCATTGTAGCTGAATGAAGATAAGCGCTAACTGGAGTAGGAGCCTCCATTGCATTTGGCAACCAAAAATGAAACGGCCACTGTGCCGACTTTGTAAACGCTCCAAAAAGGACGAGAATAATAATTGGCAAATATAAATAATGACTTGTAATTATATCTGATTGATATAAAAGATAAGAGACAGAATAGCTTCCACCAACATATCCCATCAAAAGTAAACCTGCCAATAAAGCTAAACCGCCACCTCCTGTAACTAATAATGCTTGCAATGCAGCATATCTCGATCTTTCTTTCTCGTGATTAAAGCCAATAAGCAAATATGAACTGATACTGGTTAACTCCCAGAAGATAAACAATACAAATATATTATCAGATACAACAACTCCTAACATAGAGGTCATAAAGAAAAACAAATAGGAATAAAATCGTGCTAGCTTTTTATGACCCGCAAGATAACCACCGGCATAAAAAACAATAATTGCTCCTATTCCTGAAATAATAAGAGCAAACATCAGGCTAAGACCATCAACTATAAAATTTAAGTTAATATCTAATGATGAAAACCATAAATAGTCAAAAAATATTATTCTTCCTGAAGATACAGGATTAATCATTGAAAAGAAATACACAAAAAACAATAAAGGAACTAAGCAAAGTACCATTCCGGAAATCTTAGGCAAAATCCGATGAATAAGAGGAGCAATAATCGCTGTTAAAAATCCTATAAGTATTAATATTAGCATATTTTTTTGTTTAACTACGTTTTAGTCTTAATTTAACTATAAAAACTACTTTAATTCTCACCTTCTTGTTTATCACCTTCTTCTTCCATGCCGTCAAAATCATTAGTATCTTTATTAAACTTACCTTTTAAATCATCACAAACTGTCTTATCCCACATTTCCAATCCAATAATATGTGAAGATCTCCCTAGCATATGAGCACCAATAGGAACAGTAAGCATCAAAAAAATTATTAAGCCAATGATATGTAATGTTAAAGTAAGCTCCATAAAGTGTATTGCTGTAGCTATAAGCATTGACAAAACTCCAAAAGTTGCAGCTATAGCTGAAGTTGACATTCTCAAATACACATCAGGCATCTTCAATAAGCCTATAGAAGCAATAAAAATAAACAAAGTGCCTATTATCAAAAAAAATGCAGCTATATATTCAGCCATAATTTTAATTTTTTAAATTTAATAATAAAGTTGACTTTTATCTCTTTTTTCATAAAAATAAGTAAAAGCTATTGTGCTTAAAAACGCGATTAATGCAAGAATTAATGATATATCAATAATTGCTGTTTTGTCAAATAAAATTGAATAGGCTGAAAATGTTCCTATTCCAACAATTACTATTAAGTCTATAGCTATAACTTTATCAATTAATCTCGGCCCTATAAATAATCTGATAAAAATCAGAAGCATTGAAATGCTAAGTAAAGGCAAAGTAAAATATATAATTATATTATCTATCATCTTAAAACCTCCAATATTTTTTTTTCTAATCCATTTTTAATTTTATTAACAAACTCCTTTTTCTTTTTGTCAATATTATTTTGATTAATATCTTTTCCTATGTACATGTTATATACGTATAAATACTTTCTATCTTTAGACACAGCTATGCTAGTAGTCCCGGGAGTTAAGCTGATAGTATTTGCCAACAATGTTATTTCTCTATCTGTTTTGGCATCTAAAGGTACTGCAATTATTCCGGGATTCATATTATGACTGGGAGTTATAATATCATATCCAATTCTCAAACTTCCTTTTATTATCTCTTTAAAAAACAAAACAGAAAAACTAATAAACCTGGGGATTCTTTTAAAATATTTTTCTTCTTTATTCTTTCTTTGAATAAACCACAAGACAAAATAACTGACAACAAAGCCAAAAATAAGGTTTGCGACTTCAATACTCATTGTTACTGTAGCCCAGATAAATGTCAAAAATATATTATACAGCAATGTTTTCATTTTGCATTACCTCCTAATACTGCATTAACATAATCAGTTGTATTAATTAATTCATTTGAAGCCTTTTGTGCAATTTGGAAAAAAGGTTCGGGATAAAAAGCTGTAGCAAGCATAGCAATTATCAAACATATTATTGGTATTGTCATAAAAACATTTTCTTTAGAGAAAACTCTCTGCTTAATTATACTCTCTTTTATTACTCCAGGATCTTTACTCCAAAAAGCATAAGTCCATATTTTTATCATTGAATACAGTGTTATAAGGCCTACAAATAGAGCTGTTGCAACCATAATATATTCTCCTGTTTCAAGACCCGGTTTTACTATAAAAAACTTTGCCCAAAATCCTGAAAGTGGTGGTATTCCGGCAAGAGAAAGGGCAGGGATTAAGAATAATACTGCCAAAAAAGGATATGCATTTGCTATTCCACCAATATTTCTAATATCATAATTTCCTTTTACTTTATTAACCAAACCGGCTACTAAGAAAAGATTTCCTTTAACAAGAGTATGGTGAATCATAAAAAATATAGCTCCTGCAATGGCCAGCGGTGTATATAAAGCAAGACCCGCAATCATATAACCAATCTGACTAATGCTATGAAATGCTAATATTCTTCTCATATCAAAATGAGAAGCCGCTCCAAGAACGCCAACCAGCATAGTAAATCCGGCAATCCACAATAGTATGTTATGAGTATAGCCTACATCTTGAACAAATAATAAAGTAAAAACCCTAATTAAAGAATAAACACCAACTTTTGTCAACATTCCGGCAAAAATTGCCGCTATACTTATTGGCGGAGTATGATAAGAAGCAGGAAGCCAGAAAAATAGTGGAAAAACTGCTGCTTTTATTCCAAAACAAATCAAAAAGAAAACTGAAACCAAGGTAACCAAGGCTTGATTTTCCAACTCAGGTATCTTTACTGCTAAGTCAGCCAGGTTCAAAGTTCCCGTCATCCCATAAACAAACCCTATTCCTATTAGAAAAAAAGCTGATGAAACTAAATTTATAGTTACATATTTAAAAGTAGCTGCCAGTTGTTCCTTTGTCCCATCCATCGCTAAAAGAATAAAAGATGAAATAAGCAGGACTTCAAACCATACATACATATTAAAAAGGTCTCCGGTAAGAAAAGCACCACAAATCCCCATATACATTATATTTAATAACGGGTAGTATGAAAACTGCCTCCTTTTTCTCAACATTTTAGCACATATAAGCGTTACATTACCCATTGAAGAAATAGAATAAATGGAAATAATTAAAGCCATAAAAGAAGTAATAAAAACCATAATAGCACTAAAAGTATCTGCTATAATAGTAATACCGTAAGGGGCTATCCAACTCCCTGACTGAAAGCTTTGAATACCTTCAGACAAAACCTCCTTTAGCAAAAGGAAACCTATTATCAAAAATACAAAAGAACCGATTAAATTTATTATTCTCTGAATATTTCTGTACTTCCAGAATGCAATTGTCAACAATCCTAGGATTAATGGAAATAAAATCGGTGCTATTAGTAATGCATTCATATATATCAAATTAATTAATCTTCATTATTGTCATTATTACTTATTTTATTAATAGGAGTGTCATTTTCTTTAAGTTCAACAACATCCCCAACTCCAAGAGTTTGATATACCTGCTGGATTAAAACTATTGCAAAAGCCATTACACCAAAACCAATAACAATTGCAGTAAGAACCAAAGCTTGGGGTAAAGGATCTGCCACCCCTTCTGTTATATGTTTCTCCCCCTCTTCTATTAATGGAGCTTTTCCTCTAACAGTAGTGGCTATTGTAAAAATTAACAAATTACATGCATGAGCCAAAAATGCTAACCCTATTATTAATTTTATAATACCACGGCGCAATATCATATATATAGCACTTGCAAATAAAACTCCTATTAAAATAGCCAATAATGATTCCATACGTTACTGTTTTAATTTTAAAGTAAATATTATGCTGGTACTAACACCCAAAACAACTAAATAAACACCTATATCAAATAATAAAGCACTACTTAGTGGTCCTATAACAGGAAAATCATATTGCCCCCAAATAATAGTAAAACCCGGCTTGCCTAAAAAAATTGATAAACAACCACTTAGTAAAGCTAAAAATAAACCTATTATAATAAACAAATTAGGATTAAAAGGAAAAATAATTCGTGCATGCGTAATCCCATTAGATATTGTATATAATGCAAAAGCCATCGATGCAATCAAACCCCCAACAAAACCGCCCCCGGGCTCTTGATGGCCACGAACTAACATAAAAATAGAAAATAATAGTAATATTGGTAGTAATATCCGTGTTGCTGCAGATAATATTATCGAAATCATTTTTTAAAAATTATCTTTAAATAATTATAAATTTTGCAAAAATTATACTTTAAAAATGAAGCCAAATATAAATGTAATATTTGTTAAAAAAAAAACATTTTTTTGTTTTTTTTTTAATAATATTTAAGACGTTTTTTTAATATAAAAAAGAAATAAAGAAATTAGCGTTTTTCGATTTTTAGTCGGCTAAAAAATATTAAAACAAAATTGGGCTTTTTATAAAAAAACAAAGTAAGATTATTTTTGAAAAATATAAAAGGGTGTATTAGTTAATTATTAATGATTCTATTAAAAACAAGTGTTACAAATATTGTGCAAACCCCAAAACCAAAAAACGCAACCACCTAAAAATAAGATAGTTGCGTTTTGTAAAAGTCGGGGTGAGAAGACTCGAACTTCCGACCTCTTGCACCCCATGCAAGCACGCTGCCAACTGCGCCACACCCCGAAATTTTTGCGAAAATAACACTTTTGTTGACAAAAAGCAAGAATAAAATTTTTCCGAAATTAACTAAAACACTTTAATCAACATGTCTTTTCGTTTATATTAAAATCTTTGCAAAGTTTTCTTGCTAAAACAAATAAATAATCTGATAACCTGTTGAAATATATTAAAATCTCTCGTTCAACAAAACAAGTCTCACTCATTTTTACAATTACTCTTTCTGCTCTCCTGCAAACAGTGCGTGCAACATTACAGTGAGAAACCACTACGCTCCCACCCGGCATAACAAATGATTTTAGAGCGGGTAATTCTTTATTAATTTCATCTATCTCATTTTCTAAAAAATCTATTTCTTTCTGTGTAATAAGATTAAGAACTTTCGGCCTTTCATCTCTTTCACAAGCAAGTAGCGCCTGTGAATAAAATAAGTGCTCAAGTATTTTTTCTAAATTTTTCTTATGTTTTGAAGATATCTCCTGGTCATATAAAACTCCAATAAAAGCAGCAAGTTCATCAACAGTACCGTATGCTTCTAGCCTTATATGGTTTTTTGGCACTTTGGCGCCGTAAAGAAGTGATGACTTACCTTTATCTCCATTATATTTGGGCCGGTTTTTGTAATTTTTTTCCATTATGATTATTTTTCAAAAATGCGATAATCAATTTGACTTACTAATATTTTTATCACTAATTTTTATCACTAATTATTTTCCCGTCAAGCAAATTTATAATCCTGTTAGATTTTTTTGCAATATCATCTTCATGAGTAACAAGAATAACAGTATTACCATCTTTATGAATTTTTCCTAGAAGTTCCATTATTTCTATTGACGTTTTTGAATCAAGATTACCTGTTGGCTCATCAGCCAGGATAATAGATGGGTTGTTGGCTAATGCTCTGGCAATAGCAACTCTTTGGCTTTGCCCTCCTGATAATTCGTTTGGCTTATGATTTTCTCTGTCAGCCAGACCAACAAGAGAGAGCAACTCTGAAGCTCGTGCAAGTCGCTCTTGCTTATTT
>SL_3KL_010_SEDDRAFT_10002194_pt1 | contig 17863 bp, 16 predicted proteins | sample SodLakKL_010_SED_2_FD_10381 | JGI IMG/M metagenome (IMG submission 10381) | reverse complement strand
CCACCGTAGGTGGTTGATTCTGAAGCAAGCTGCAAATCATCTGTGCAGCGAAGCGTGCGCTGAGAAAGCCAGGATGGCTTTATTCAGCGCTTCCCTAGAGGGCGGCTACCTGCCACTTACCGGCGCACAGACATGGTGCGCCTGTTCCTTCTCTGTGCGAGCGATGACGATTGGAACGCCAAACTGCGGGTCCCGGTGACGATTCGATACGGGCTGCCGGCTCGCGGCGCAGATCTGTTCGTTACAACCGTCGATCGGCGCCGATCTGCACGGCTCGGCGTGCCGGTGCGCCTCGCGAATGTGCGTCGCCAAACCCATCACCACAATGGTGCCGGGTATTACTCCCATTATATTTCAATATCTTCCGCACCCATGGACACTTGGCATGCGGGTTGCTGAAGCCCTCTCGTGTTTCACAACCGGAGAGTCCGACATGTCCGTCGACAGACGCAGTTTTCTCAAGATGGGGGGCGGCGCGGCCGCAATCGCCGCCGGAACGGTGGGCGCACCCGCCATCGTCAAGGCGCGGGAGACCTTCAACTGGCGAATGACCACCACCTGGCCCGCGGGTCTCCCCTTCTATCAGGTCGGTCCGGGCAGTGCGACCGATTTTGCCGATCGGGTCGAGGAGATGTCGGATGGCCGCATAAGCATCCGCGTCTATTCGGCCGGCGAACTGGTGCCTGCATTCGACGGCTTCGAGGCCGCCTCGCAGGGACGACAGGTACAGCTGAACCATGGCTGCGCGTACTACTGGTCGGGGTTTTCCTTCGCCGCGCAGTATTTCACCACCGTCCCTTTCGGCATGACGTTCCAGGGCCACAATGCGTGGCTGCAGGATGGGGGCGGCTACGATCTGTATCAGGAAGTCTACGAACCCTTCGACCTGGTTCCCCTGGTGGTGGGCTGCACCGGCGTCCAGCCCATGGGCTGGTTCCGCGAACCCATTGAGTCACTTGCAGACTTCAACAACCTGAACATCCGGATGCCGGGCCTGGGCGGCGACATCTACAACGCCATTGGTGCGAACGCGCGCCTGTTGCCGGGTGGCGAAATCTTCCCCGCCCTCGAGCGTGGCGCGATCGACGCCGCGGAGTGGGTCGGACCCTTCCTCGACCGGGAACTCGGTCTGCACAACGCAGCAAGCCACTACTATTCCTCCGGCTGGCACGAGCCAGCCACCAGCACGGAAGTCGTCGTCAACCGGGCAGCCTGGGACTCACTGCCCAACGACCTGAAGGCGATCATGCGCAATGCGGCAGCCGCCTGCAACATCACGTCACATGCTTGGCTAGAGGCGCAGAACGCCATTGCGCTGGACGATCTGGTTCAGAACCACGGAGTACAGTTCGGGCCGGTGCCGGACGACGTCATCAAGGCGCTGCTCGAGGCGACCGACGACATCCTCCACGAAAACGCGGCCGCGGACCCGCTCGTGCGGAGGGTTCACGAGAGCTATTTCCGTTTCAAGGCCAACCACGATCGCTGGCAGCAGAATTCCGAGAGCGCCTTCCAGCAGCAGATCCGCGATCTCGGGCAGCAGATCCGTATATGACGGCCACGACGATACACCGCTCAGCCGGGGTGAAGGACGGCCCTGGGTCGCAGTGATCGCGCTCGACGATGAACTCCCCTCTCCCGCGTGCGGGAGAGGGGAGAAGTGCGCGACCTTCACGTCAACGCGGGCACGAAAACGCGGGACGAAACTGTTGCATGTCCCGAACGCCCGAAGCCAACGAGGGCCCCTGCATGTTGCGATGGTGGCTGTGGACGGAAAGGCTGCTGGGGAGATTGACAGGTCTGTCGGCAGTAATCTCCGCAGCGAGCATGGCGCTGCTGATTGCGCTGGTGTTCGGCAACATGGCGGGCAGGTACGTATTTGGCGTGGGCACCACCTGGCTCCAGGAACTGGAGATGTACCTGCTGGCCCTGACGGTGATGACCAGCATCGCCTATGCGATGCGCCACGATGATCACGTGCGCATCGACATCTTCTACAGCCAACTGGGCCACACCGGACGGCTCTGGCTGGATTCTCTCACCATGCTGTTCATTGCACTGCCGGTCGCGGTACTGGTGCTGTACTACTCCTGGCCCTACGTGCAGACCTCCTGGGTGCGCGGGGAACGTTCACCCAACGCCGGCGGCCTGCCGTGGCGCTTCCTGCCCAAGGGCATGATCCTGGTCGGCTTCGCTCTCATCTTCACGGAAGCCCTCCGCCAGGCCATGTCGGGTTTCCGCCGCCTCTTCTTCCACTACCGGCGTCAGGGACAGTCGGTCGCCGCAGGGTCCTGAACCGTGCCCCTGGAATACATCGCGCTGATGATGGTCATCGGCTTCTTCGTGCTGGTGCTCACGGGCATGCCCGTGGCCTTTGCCATCGCGGCCGTCGGTTTCTTCTTCGGCTTCATCGGCTTCGATGGCTGGCTGTTCGAAATCCTGCCCGGGCGCATCTACGGGACCTTCACCAATTACACCCTGCTCGCGATACCGCTGTTCATCTTCATGGGGGTGATGCTGGACAAGACCCGGGTGGCCGAACGCATGCTCGAGGTCATCGGCTACGCGAGCGGTGCAATGCCCGGCGGCATGGCGCTGGCCGTAATCGGGGTCGGGGTCCTGCTGGGGGCTGCCACCGGGATCGTAGGGGCAGCCATCGTGACCCTGACACTGATGGCGTTGCCCACTCTGCTGCGCCGGGGCTACAGCCGCACGGTGGCCTGCGGAACCATCTGTGCCGCGGGGACGCTGGGACAGATCATTCCACCCAGCCTGGTGCTGCTGGTACTGGCGGATACCATGAATCTTTCCGTGGGCAGTCTCTTCGCCGCGGCGCTGATGCCTGGGCTGATGCTGGCCGGCATGTATGTGCTCTACCTGCTGGCCCTCGCCTGGTTCTACAGCGCGGATGTGCCTGCGATCGATGCGGACGAGCGGGCCAGCTTGAGCCGCCGGGAGATCGTTCGCGATCTGTTTACCGCAGTGCTGCCCCCGGCCCTGCTGGTGGTTGCCGTACTGGGAGCCATCATCGGCGGTATCGCCGCGCCGACCGAGGCGGCCTCGGTCGGCGCCGTTGGCGCGGTGCTGATCGGCATCATCATGCGGCGCCTGAGCTGGCCGGTATTCCAGGACGCCTTGCTTTCCACGGTTCGCGTCAGCGCGATGGTCTTTTTCGTGCTGATCGCCTCCCAGGTGTTCGCGCTGGCCTTCCGGGGCCTCGATGGGGAATTCCTCGTCGAGGCGATGTTCGACTGGGTGCCCGGCGGTGCCTACGGCACACTGCTGTTCATGCTTCTGATCATCTTTCTACTGGGATTCTTCCTCGAATGGATACAGATCACCTACATCGCCATCCCGCTGTTCCTGCCCTTCCTCCTCGCCTACCCGGAATTCTCACTGGTCTGGGTCGCGATACTTATCGCGATGAACCTGCAGACCTCCTTCCTCACCCCGCCCTTCGGCTGGTCGTTGATCTTCATGAAAGGTGTCGCGCCACCGGAGATCCGCACCACCGAGATCTACCGGGGCGCGGTGCCCTTCGTGATCATCCAGCTGCTGGCCGTGGCCGTGCTGATACTGTTCCCGGGGATCGCGCTCTGGCTGCCCGAGGTGATCGGATGGTGACCGTATGAACCGCCTGCTGGTTGAACGCGCGCCATCCGGACCCCTGTCAGGGGCCGTGGTCGCGCCGCACCACCTGGCTGCCCGCGCGGGTGCGGAGGTGCTGGCAGAGGGTGGCAACGCGATCGAGGCGATGATCGCGGCGGCCGCAAGCATCGCTGTGGTCTACCCCCATATGAACGGCCTCGGCGGCGACGGATTCTGGCTGTTGCAGGCGCCGCACCAACCCGCCTGGGCGATCGAGGCCTGCGGGTATGCGGTCGCCGGTGCCGATCCCGCCTGGTACCGGGAACAGGGCCTGGACGCCATCCCGCATCGCGGCGGCCCGGCCGCCTGCACGGTGGCGGGTACCGTGGCCGGCTGGGAGGTCGCGCACGACTGGTCTCGGCGGCACTGGGGCGGCCGCTTGCCCTTGCGCCGACTGCTGGAGACTGCTCACGAGCAGGCGGTACGGGGGTTTGCCGTCAGCACCTCGCAGGTCCGGACCCTCGAGGACAAGGCCGATGAATTGCGGGGCCGCGTCTCCTTCGAGTCGGCCTTCTGCCCGGAAGGCCGCATCCCCGCCGCTGGAACCGTCTTCCGCCAGCCTGACCTCGGCGCGGTGCTCGAACAGTTGGGTCGCGCCGGATGCGGCGACTTCTACCGCGGCGAGATCGCCGCGACGCTCGCCGCAAGTCTGGCGGCCGAGGGAAGCCCGCTCCAGGCCGGCGATCTGGCCGGCTTCAGCGCCCGAATGGTCTCTCCCCTGGAGCTGGCCACACCCGCGGGAACCCTTCTGAACCTGCCGCCCCCGACGCAGGGGATCGCCTCGCTGCTGATCCTCGGCATCTACCAGCAGCTACTCGCAAAATCGCCCCACCCCGCCGACGGGACCGATCACGTGCACACCCTGGTCGAGGCAACCAAGGCCGCCTTTCGGGTGCGGGGCACCCTCGTGACCGACCCGGACCACCTCCCCGAGGATCCGGCGCGATACCTCACTGCCGATGCCATCGCCCGCCTGGCCGCCCAGGTGAATCCGCTGCACGCGGCGCCCTGGCCGAGCCCACCGGGCGGCGGGGACACGGTCTGGCTCGGCGCGATGGACGCCTTCGGCAACCAGGTCAGCTTCATCCAGAGCCTCTATCACGAATTCGGGTCCGGCGTGGTCGCGCCGGGAACGGGCATCGTCTGGCAGAACCGCGGACACAGCTTCTCGCTGGATGCCCGGTCCCTCAACCCGCTGCAACCGGGTCGGCGCCCCTTCCATACCCTGAATCCGGCCGGCGCCCGGCTGCTGGATGGCCGTTCGCTGGTCTACGGCACCATGGGCGGTGAAGGCCAGCCCCAGACGCAGGCCGCCATCTTCAGCCGCGCCATCCTCCACGGCCAGGACCTTGCTCGCGCGATCGCGTCGCCGCGTTGGCTTCTCGGCCGCACCTGGGGCCACGGCACGGACTCGTTGAAGGTCGAGGACGATCTGCCCGCCGGGGTGGTCGCCGGTCTCCGCGCGCGCGGCCACGAGATCGACATGGTACCTGCCTGCAACTCGATGATGGGACACGCCGGCCTGCTGCTGCGGGATCCCGAGGGACGGGTTCACGGCGCCTCGGACCCGCGCTGCGACGGTGCGGTGGCCGGTATCCCGGCATCAGACCATTAACGACATCAGGGCCGTAAGCAGGAGGACAGCGGATGCCATGGAACGAGGTCCTGGTCCTCGCCGTCGGCCTGGGTCTGACGGGAGTCATCGCGGGGCTGATTGCCGGGATGCTGGGGGTTGGCGGCGGGATCGTGATCGTGCCGGTGCTTTATTGGCTGTTCGGACCACTGGGCGTCGACGAAGCGGTGCGGATGCACGTGGCGGTGGGCACCTCGCTCGCGATCATCGTCCCCACTTCCCTGCGCTCGGCCTGGGCCCACCACGGCCACAAAGGCGTCGACACGGAGCTGCTGCGCACCCTCCTGCCCGGCCTGCTGACGGGTGTACTGATCGGCGTCGCGCTGGGGGCGGTCGCATCCGGGCGCGTTCTCACCGGTCTGTTCGGCGGGGTCGCCATCCTGGTCGCTGCGAACATGCTGCGCGGTGGACAGCCGCCGGCACTGACACGCAAGCCTCCCGGCGGCATGGCGCCAACGGCGATCGGCGGCTTCGTCGGCACCGTTTCAACGTTGATGGGGATCGGCGGCGGCACCCTCACGGTGCCGATTCTCAGTGCATTGCGCTACCCGATCCACCGTGCCGTCGGAACAGCCGCGGCAGTCGGGACCGTGATCTCCGTGCCCGGGGCCCTTGGCTTCGTCTGGGCGGGCGCCGGCGTGGGCGACCGACCGCCGTTCAGCCTCGGCTATGTCAACCTGCTGGGCGTTGCGCTGATCGCCCCACTCAGCGTCGCTCTCGCCCCGGCGGGCGTCCGCATGGCCATTGCGCTGAACACCCGGAGGCTGAAACAGGCCTTTGCGGTCTTCCTGCTGCTGACCGCGTCGGGGATGCTGTACAACACCCTCGTAACTGGTTGAAGCAGGCGAGCGGCGGGTGCGCTGAAAAAGCAAGGATGGCCGTATTCAGCACTTCCTTAGAGGCGCGGCCCTCCCCGCCGGTGCTTGAGTCGAGACATCAGCAGCTTGCAGTCCAGCGAGGTGATCCAGTCGCGACCGAGTAGATGGCGGCTCAGGAAGCGATCGAGGTCAGCGGTGCTGTCGGTCAACGTGTGGATGTGCAGACTCTTCATGTCGCTCATGATATAGAGGCTGATCACCTCGGGCGTTGCGGCAAGTTCCTGCGCCGTGTCCTCGAGGCGTGCCGGCGTGACCTGGACATCGAGAAAGGCGGAGACGCGCTTTCCGAGCTTGTCCGGATTTAGAATGACCGTGAACTGCTCGATCACGCCGTCCTCCTCCAGCTTGCGCACCACGTCACGGGCGTAGGCTCGGGAGCAGTCCAGTTCGCGGGCGATATCGGTGTAGGACATCCGCCCGTTCTTCATGAGCAGTCGCAGGAGTCGCGTTTCGATGCTCATCGGTGCAACCTTGTGGGCAATGTCGAGAGGGTAACCCCGGTTCCAGCCCGGCACAATGCAACGGATAGGTACCCATTGCATCGCCACCGCTTGAACACCCGTTTCACGACGAAACCCGGAGGTGCGAAGAATGCCTGAGCTCCCCGACGTGCAGGTTTTCAGGGAATATCTCGACGCGACATCGCTGCACCAGCGCATCGCCAGGGTCGACGTACGACACGAAAAGGTGTTGGGGGACGTGTCGGCGCAAGCGCTGCAGCGGCGGCTAACGGGCAGGACGCTGGAATCGACACGCCGGCACGGGAAACATTTGTTTGTCCGGGTGGGCGAAGACGGCTGGCTGGTCTTCCATTTCGGCATGACGGGTTACCCCGAATATGCGAAGACGAAGGAGCCCCCGGAGCACGCCCGGGTGGTCATCGCATTCGAGAACGGCTTCCATCTGGCCTACGTCAGTCAGCGCATGATCGGAAGACTCGACTGGACCGACGATCCCAGGGAATTCATCAGGCGGCATCGCCTGGGGATCGATGCCCTTGACGACCGGCTCGATGCCGGGCGGTTTCGGGAACTGATCGGCCGAAAACGCGGGAGCATCAAGTCCGCCCTGATGAATCACGGAACCATTGCCGGTCTGGGGAACGTCTATACGGATGAGATCCTCTTTCAGGCGGAGGTGCACCCGCGAACAGCGGCTTCAGAGACCGACCAGTCGACGCTGACGCAGATTCACCGGCAGATGCGACGGGTGCTTATCGTTTCGATCAAGTCCCGGGCGCAGCCGGAGCGAATGCCGGAAGACTTCCTCACTCCGCATCGAGGCGTCGAAGAAGCCACCTGCCCGCGTTGCGGCACTTCACTGGAAAAGGCGCGGGTTTCGGGCCGAACCGCATATTTCTGCCCGACCTGCCAGGCGATGCAATGAGCGGGAGAGAGCGATGCCGATCCACAACAAGCAGGTGGCAGAGCAGTTCAATCGACTCGCCGATCTGCTCGAGATCCAGGGGGCAAACACCTTTCGTGTCCGCGCCTACCGCAACGCCGCGCAAACGGTGGAATCATTGCCTCGCGATGCGCAGGAGATGCTGGAAGACGGCGAGGATCTTTCGGAATTGCCTGGTATCGGCGATGATCTTGCAGGCAAGATCAAGGAAATCGTCAATAACGGTGAACTGACGCTACTGAAGGAAACCGAGGAGGAGACCACCGCCGAGCTCGGTGAGATGATGAAGCTCCCCGGCGTCGGCCCCAAACGAGTTAAGGCTATCCACGATGCACTCGGCGTCGAGTCCATGGATCAGCTCAGGGCGGCCGCCGAGAACCATGAGATCCGCGAACTCGAAGGGTTCGGAAAGAAAACGGAAGACATGATCCTGCGGGAAATCGATCGCAGGAAGGACCACACAGAGCGCACGAAGCTGTCCGCCGTCGATCCCATCGCACGGTCACTGGAGAACCATCTCTCCGGGATCGACGGGGTGAAAAAGGTCGTCGTCGCGGGAAGCTATCGGCGACGGAAGGAAACGGTCGGTGACCTCGACATCCTGATCACCTGCCGGAACGACTCCCCGGTGATGGATCGCTTTGTCGGCTATGACGAGGTCGAGGAGGTCGTGGAGCACGGAAAGACACGCTCGATGGTGATCCTGCAGTCCGGGCTGCAGGTCGATCTGCGCGTCGTGCCGGAGGTCTGCTACGGCGCGGCGTTGTACTACTTCACGGGCTCCAAGGCGCACAACATCGCGGTGCGCAGAATCGCGCAGGGGAAGAAACTCAAGATCAACGAATACGGCGTGTTCCGGGGCGACGACCGAATCGCCGGGGCAACCGAAGAAGAGGTCTTCGAGGAGGTCGGGCTGCCGTTCATACCACCCGAACTCCGCGAGAACCGTGGCGAAGTGGAAGCCGCGAAGGCGGACAAGCTGCCGAAGCTGGTCCGGCTCGAGGACCTGCGGGGCAACCTGCATGCCCACACGAAGGACAGCGACGGAAAATACACACTCAGGGAAATGGCCGAGGCGGCGAAGAAATCCGGCCTCGAATACCTGGCCATCACCGATCACTCGAAGGCCGTTGCGGCGGTCAAGGGACTCGACGAGAAGCGGCTGCGGCAACAGATGGAAAGAATCGATGCGCTGAACGACGAGCTGGGCGGCATTCGCATCCTCAAGGGGATCGAAGTGGACATCCTGGAGGACGGCTCGCTCGATCTCGACGACGACGTGCTGGGGGAACTGGATCTCGTGGTCGGGTCCATCCACAGCAAGTTCGATCTTTCAAAGAAGAAGCAGACCGAGCGGGTGATTCGGGCCATGGACCATCCCAGCTTTCACATTCTGGGTCATCCGACGGGGCGTCTGATCAACGAGCGGGAAGCTTACGAAATCGATATGGAGAGGATCATGGACGCCGCACTGGAACGGGGGTGCTACATGGAGCTCAACGCACAGCCCGACCGCCTCGACCTCAACGATGCCCACTGCAAGCTGGCCCGGGAAAAGGGTCTGAAGGTGGCAATCTCGGTGGACGCGCACGCGACGACCGACCTCGAATTCCTCCGCTTCGGGATCGATCAGGCACGCCGCGGCTGGCTGGAGGCAGACGACGTGCTGAACACCCGCAAATGGGGTGATCTGAAAAGGCTCCTGAAGAGGGACTGACACCCATGGCACGGAACCGGGATTTCAAGAAGAACCCGAGCACAAGATTCAAGGATGTGGATGATCTTGGCGAGCAGGAGGCCAAAGACGAGATCGAGGCGCTTCGCGAAGGCATCGAATTCCACGATCACCAGTATTACGTGAAGAATGATCCCGTAATCTCCGATTCGGTCTACGACCGGCTGTTTCAGCGCCTGCAGGAGCTGGAAGAGGCCTTCCCCGAATACCGCTCGGAAAACTCCCCCACCCTTCGGGTCGGTGCCGCGCCAATGGACGCGTTGAACCGAGTCGAGCACACGGCACCGATGCTCAGCCTCCATGCCGCGCTCGAACGGGAGGAGTTCGACGAGTTTCACGACCTTGTCCGGCGTCACGCGAACCGCGATCGGGCCGGCTACGTGCTGGAACCGAAGTTCGATGGCGTCTCGGTCGAGATCATCTACGAACAGGGCCACTTCAACAGGGGCTCGACCCGGGGTGACGGGTATCACGGCGAAGATATCTCGGCGAATCTCCGCACGATCGGCTCGGTCCCGTTGACACTGCAAACGCCGGAACAGTGCCCGTCGTTCCTGGCGGTGCGCGGAGAGGCGTTTCTGCCCCTCGAGGGATTTCAGCAGATGAACCGTGAACGAATCGAACGCGGCGACAAACCCTACGCAAACCCTCGCAATGCAACCGGCGGGATCCTGCGACGGCTGGAATCGAAGGTCGTCGCCCGCTATCCGCTGGACGTCTTCTTCTATGACGTGCTCCGGGTCGAAGGCCGCGACTTCGAGACGCACTGGGAGGAACTGCGGCAGCTGCGCGAGTGGGGCCTGAAAGTCAACCCCCACGTGGATCGGGCTTCCGGCAAGGAGGCCGTGGCCGCATACCACGAAAGGCTGGGGGAGAAACGCGAGGATCTTCCCTACGAGATCGACGGCATCGTGATCAAGGTGGACGACCGCGCGCTGAGGGAGAAGCTGGGCACCCGACACCGCAGCCCGCGCTGGGCGCTGGCATGGAAGTTCCCCTCCCGGGAGGAAGTGACCACCCTGGAGGAGATTGTCGTGCAGGTCGGCCGCACCGGCAAGCTGACACCGGTCGCGTTGCTGCAACCCGCCGATGTCGGCGGCGTCACCGTGAGCCGGGCGACACTCCACAACGAGGGCGAGGCGCGCAGAAAGGACGTGCGTCCGGGCGACAGGGTGCGTATTGCCCGGGCCGGAGACGTGATACCCGAGGTCGTCGAGCGGGTTCCACAACGGGGCAGGAAGCGCGCGGAGGCCTTCCGAATGCCGGCAAACTGCCCAGTCTGCGGCACGGCGATCGTTCGCGAGGGTGCATATCATGTCTGTCCGAACGGGTTGCGCTGCCCGCCGCAACTGATCGGCCGCATCTTCCATTACGGGTCACGATCGGCGATGGACATCGACGGCCTTGGCGAGGAGACGGCCCGCGACCTGGTCGAGCAGGGGCTGGTGAACGATCTCGCAGATCTCTACGCCCTCTCCGTCGACGACCTCATGCAGCTGGAGGGCGTGGCCGACAAGACCGCCAGGAATCTTCACGAGGCCATCCATGAGACGCGAAAACCGCGGCTCGACCGCTTCCTGTACGCCCTCGGTATCCGGCACGTTGGCGAGCGGGTCGCCACGATCCTTGCGCAGGAGCTCCAGAGTCTTGACCGCATGCGCAGGGCCAGCCTGGAGGACCTTCGGCGAATGCCCGACATCGGGCCGGAGATCGCGCGTAGCGTGCACACCTTTTTTCAGGAAGAGGAGAACGTGAAAGTCCTCAAGCGGATGCAACGCCGCGGCGTCGACGTTCAGGACATGCCCGCGAAGCCGAAACGGCAACCGCTTCAGGGCCGGAAATTCGTCTTCACCGGACGCCTTGAGGGCTACACCCGGAGCGAAGCGGAACAGGCGGTCGAACGGCTGGGCGGCCGCGCGACGTCGAGTGTCAGTGGAGAAACCGACTACGTGGTCGCCGGCGAAGACCCGGGCAGCAAGCTCGACGACGCACGGGCGGAGGGCATCGAGATCCTGGACGAGAAACGATTCGAGGAACTGCTTTCAGGATCCTGATCATCACCGAACCTGGCCGCGTCGATTCAGCTGCCGTGGCCCGCCCAGTGGGCCATGCGTCACTCGGTGTCTCGATCCCGTTGGGGTACGGGTGGTGTCGCTCGGGAAGCGACGCTGAGCGCGGTCACCGTCACCAGGATCAGGACCATGCCAAGGACCTGCACGAGCGCCAGGCTCTCGTGCAGGATCACCACGCCGAACAGGGTTGCGGTAACCGGTTCGATCATCGCGACGATCGAGGCCACGGCCGGCGCGGTGGACCTGAGCCCATTGATATAGAACGCAAACGACAGGCCCGCCCCAAACACGCCAAGTGCCGCGAACAGCGGCCAGTCCGTTGTGGTCAGTGCGGCCACCATCTGGGTGTTGTCCCCCGGGAGCATCAGGACGATGACCAGCACCCCGAAGGCAATCGTGAGGATCGCCTGCGGGCTGCCGTGCGAGCCGGCATACTTGAAGCCGAAGATGAACACCGCGTAGGACAGACCGGCCAACAGGCCCGCGCCGGCACCGATAAGGGTGACGCCGCTCGCGCCAGTGTCGTAGATCTGGGTAAGCATCACGATGCCGACCATCACCAGCGCGATCGCCATCAGCTTGAGCACGGTGGGACTCTCGAGCTTCAGGGCGAAGGATACGAGGTAGACGAAAACCGGAGCGGTGTACATCAAGGTGGCCGCCACCGCTACGGTTCCGTTTGCGATGCTCACGAGGTAGAAGGAGAAGTTGCCTGCCACGCCCAGACCGGCCACGGCCGACCAGAACCACATCCGACCGCTCGCAAGCCCGCTGCCGTGGGGCCGCAGGGCAAGCCAGACGAGCACGAACAGCAGACCAATGGCACCCCGGTAGAACGAGACCACGAAGGGGTCCCAGCCCTCGGCCATCAGGATGCCGCCGATCCCGCCGGACAGCCCCCAGAAGAAGGCCGCCAGCACCACCAACCCCACACCCAGACCCATGAATGGTTCCCCTGCTTTGTCCGGAACCTGCCGCGAAAAGTAACGGAGCCTGGCTCGCCGACATGCGGAAAAGCGAACAGGATTCCCGGTGCGAGACCGAAACGCGGATCATACAGAGATGCCGTGCGTTGGTGAAAAGCGCACGGATGTAAGCACCGGAAAAGCTTGTCGTCCGTCTGCCGACGACCGCCAGGCGCAGTGTCTTTCTCAGCCTCGCTTCACGGCNTTTTCGTAGAGGCCCGGGAACCGGCCCTCCGGATCGCAGTCGAGCTTGAGTGACTGGTAGGTGTCGCGGTCCACTTCCGACCAGAAGGTCGCCTCGTCATAGGTGCTGCGCGAGTACAGGCTTTTCTTCCCGCCGTGGCGGGCCACCATTGCCTCGACCCGCGCGTTGTAGTGGCCATCCGGCTCGCTGGAACGGACCCCATCCCAGAACCCGAAGTTGATGTAGGGCGTGTCGGTGCGCAGTTCGAACAGGGAAAAGCGCCCGTCGGGAACCACGAACGGACAGATCCACACCGGGCGGATACCGATTTCGGCCTCGAATTCAGCCAGAAAGGCTGCGGCATTGGCGACCGGGATATCGACATCCTGAATCACCGACTCGGTGCGCGGGCGCAGGCTGGCAACCGCCTTCAGCGGCCAGCGGTGGCTTGCGCGCATGACCTTCTGGTAGGTGATGCTCGACAGACGCTTGCGGCCGAGCAGCAGCCGAACCGGCGCGAAGTGTGCGCCGACGTTCTTGCTGCACCAGAACCAGTCGGTGTCCCAGCGCCAAAGGTAGTCGTGGATCGTGAGGTAATCCTCCCGCCGCTCGCGCAGGCTGCGCCAGTACTGGCGCATCCAGGTGTAGTCACTCGCCGATGTCCCCGCGGGGAGCGACTCGACAAAATGGGCGCGGGTCAGCACGAAGTCCCCCGGGCCGAAGTAGACGCCCTCGAGGTAGGCGCAGGTCGGCCGGGCGCATTCTTCACGAATCCGGGCAAACAGCGCCTCGGGGTCATTGTGGCGGGTGTGTTCGAGCCGCACGAACGGCGTGACCGGGATCAGTCCGATGCGAACCCGCGTTGCATAGCCGAGACTGCCATAGGAGTTGGGGAAGCCGTAGAACAGATCCGGGCGCTGATCGGGGGAGCAGGTCAGCACGCGACCGTCGGCCACGAGCACATCGAGTTCATGAACCGTGTGGTGGACCAACCCATAACGAAAGGCGCTCGACTCGATGCCGACGCCGGTCACCGCGCCGCCGACCGTGATGCTCTTGAGTTCCGGCACGATCGCCGGGGCGAGGCCGTACGGCAGGGTCGCATCGACCAGGTCGGCGTAGGGGGTCATGCCCTCGACCTCGGCGACTCCGGCAGCCGCGTCAACCTCGATCACGTGGTTGAACGCCGTCACGTCGAGTTCGATGCGCTCCTTTGCCTCGCGCGGGCGAAACAGGTTGCTGGTGCGCTTGCGCAGACGCACCCGCCCACGGGAATCCGCGAGCGCCCGGCCCAGGGCCTCCACGCGTGCACGGTGCGCAGACCACTCTTCAGCGGCGCGGCTCATCGGTCAGCGCACCGGCACATAACGTGTCAAGTCACCCCGGCTGAGCACCATCTGCCAGAGGTTGAGACCCCGACAACGGAACGCGCCGGCCGTGCTGTTCAGGTAGTAGCGCCACATGCGGTAGAAGCGCTCCTCGAGGCCTTCCCGCTTCTTCAACTCCGGCCACGCGGCCAGAAAGTTCGCCTCCCAGGCCGTCAGGGTGCGATCGTAGTCCGGGCCGAAGTTGTGCCAGTCCTCGAGCACGAACAGGCCCTCCTTGGCACGCGCAAGCTGGGCCTCCGAGGGGATCACCCCGCCCGGAAAGATGTATTTGGTGATCCACGGATCGGCCGTCATCCGGCTCTGATTGCCGCCGATGGTGTGGACGAGCGCCAGCCCACCCGCCTTCAGACGCGAACGCGCCAGCTCGAAGAAGCCCCGGTAATTTTTCGGACCAACGTGCTCCATCAGTCCGATACTCACCACCCGGTCGAAGGGCGCCGCTTCCTTCGCCGCCTCCCGGTAGTCGCGCTGTCGGATGGTCACCGGCAGCCCTTCGCACAGGATGCGCGCATATTCGACCTGCCGGCTGCTGATGTTGTAGCTGACGACCTCGCACCCGTGCTCGTCCGCCAGGTAACGGGCAAGCTCGCCGAAGCCGCCGCCCAGTTCCAGCACGCGCATGCCCGGCTCGAGATGCAGCTTGCCGGCGATCAGCGCCAGCTTGGCGCGCTGCGCCTCGTCCAGCGTCGTCTCGCGGCCGTCGGCGCCGTAGTAGGCGCAGGTATATTGCATCGTCGGCCCGAGCATGGCCTCGTAAAGCCGGTTCGAGAGGTCGTAGTGCTGTTCGGCGACCCGTCGCGAACGGCGTCGGTTCTGCAGGTTGCCCATGCGGCTCAGCGCCACCTGGCCGAGCATCGACAACGACCGGAGCTCGCGATCGAATCGCGCCTGGAGCACGCGGGTGAAGAATTCATCGAGTCGCTCGACATCCCACCAGCCGTCCATGTAGGCCTCGCCCGCACCAACCGTACCCTCGGCCAGGACTCGTTGATAGACCCGCTCGTCCCGGACCTGCAAGTCCCAGGGCCGCGCACCGTCGATCTCGATGTCGGCCGTGCGCAGCAGCGCGGCCAATTTCTCTCTTGCAGACATGATCCTTCTCACTGCCGGGGTCGGATGCAGTTGAAGTCTGGCCGGTTCGGGGCTCGCAGGCCCTTCCGGCCGGACCCATCCAGGAAAAGAGTACTCGGCCCTCGCCCCCATTGGTCAAGCAGTATCCACAAGCCTTGGCCGCGGCCCAATCCAGAATCTCATTATCGCGATAGCTCAGCCGGTGGCGGCCCGCGGAGTCTGGAAGGGGCGCAACTGCAGGGGGACAGCCTCTGGCCGATGGTTTTCCGACGCCCGATCGGCGAGAGGGCTCGCCTCCTGCACGCAAGCAGCCTCCGCGAAGCTTTCATGAAGATCAGGATCCAGAAAGGCTCGAACAGGACACCTGTCGGAGCGTCCAACAAAGCAGCGTTGTCCGGAATCGGTCTTACTCAACGGGGGTGTCAGTCTTCTCCGACGCGCGAAACGGCCAGCCTTCGATCTCCACGTGCAGCGCGAAGACCAGAAAGCTACGGATCAGAACGATGAGTCCCAACACCAGCACGCTCTGCAGGCTGTAGTCCACGGCCACCGTGTTGACGATGTCGGCCGCAATCAGGAACTCCAGCCCGAGGATCAACCCGCGCACGCTGCGCCGGCGATAATTGACGTAGGCGCTGTGGGTTCCCCAGCCGCGACGGTCCGAGACATAGGCGACGGTTGCAACGATGAAACCACCGAGGATCACGAGGATGCCCACCCCTTCCAGCAGGTGGGCCAGGAACTCCGCCGAGTTGATGAAATGTTCGAGCATGACAGAAGAACCGGACCAGGCAGCTCCAGCGCCACATTGCGACATCCCAATCATACCCGCCTCGACATGGACGGGCGCAGCACCGCAGTATGCTCGCTATACTTCAGGAAGGTGCAAAGGCACGGCCTCGCAGGAACGACGAACGAATCCACGCGCCCGGACGCGAGTCAGGCGCAACTCGAGACAGTTTCCCCAGAGGAGGAGCCACATGAAACTCGACATCTACAAATCCACTGCCACGGACAACCGTCACTTCGTCGTGCCCTCGGACTCGGATATCTCCAGCATACCGGAACCGGTGGAAGAACCACCCGTGACATCCATCGATATCGAGGAAGGGCAGACCACGGTGTACCTCTCTGGATCGCACGCGATCAGCGATATCAAGGAATACGGGTATCACGTGATCGACGTGCCGGTCGACTTCACATAGCCGGCACTTTGGCGCCAAGCTTCGGGGCCGGGTATGACGGGTTCCTCGTGGGCCATGCGGGAAGTTCGGTGACTATGGCCCACTAGGCTTTCAGCCCGGCCTCGAGCCCCTGGCGCCAGTCATCGACGAAGGCCTCGATCGTCTCGATGAAGTCCGGGTCATGCTCTCGGCGATTGATGGTGCAATGGATCACAACGGCGTCCGGATCGGGCGGCAGACCGGTGGTGACGGTCCACGCGAGCGCGTTCGGGCAGCCCGGTAGGCTAAACCGAACGCCGCCGCGTATCGTCTCCCGGCGCACCTCGAACTCGCCCCATACGCAGTAAATGCGGCCACTGTCACCCGACTGTTCCAGCACCGAATCGATGGAGGCACACCAGTCCGGAAGACGTTCTACCGTGACCTGTTGCTCCAGCGCGCCGGCGTCAGCACCGATACAAGCCGTGCCAAAGAATTCCATCGCAGACTCCCCGGTAGGTGTCGATCCCCGTGCCGTCTGTGAAGCGCATGTACGGGGGCAAAAACAGTGCGGCCGTTACACTACTCCAGGCCGGCCTCGCCCGAAAACCGATAGCGGAAGCCGGCGCTGACGAAATTCGACCCCCTGGCATCGCTGACCACCCCGAAGGCACCTGAGCGGTGGTGAATTCGAAGGAGCAACTCTCTGCGGGGGTTGTGGTCATGCGGCAGAGCGAAGGTGATCTCGACGGGCATGAAAACGAGCAGGCGGGAGGCAGGACGGCGGGGATGCCTCTCCACTTCCGGAGTGCGGAAGGCGTACGAGGGCCCGAGCCCGAAGGCAACCGAGGTGTTCACCAAGCGATCCCAGGGAAACCGGTTCCAGCGAACAAGAAGCGCGGTATTTAGCTCGGAGTGATGCTGCAGCCCGGTGTGGGCGGCTGCGTTCGCCTCCAGTTCCAGGCGCAGGCTCCTGCCGTATCCGTAGAGGGTGCGTGACCCGCCTGCGACCGCCAGGTAAGAGGCCCGGAACTCGGTTTCCCCGCGCAGGATGGCCCCGATGTTGTTGGCGCTCCATTGCGCGCCGTATCCGAACACGGACCACTCCCCGGAGTCGGGTTCCAGGGTACCCGCGCGGAAGATGAGCAGGACCACGACCAACGCAAGAAGCCATCCCCAGGCGGCGCGCGTGAACGCGTAGCGACGACCGCCTCGCTGGGCGCCTGCCCCGGATAGTGGCCCCATGAACATCAAGGGCCGCCGTCAACTTTCACGCTTACTCCCATGGCACTGCGCCACCCCCAGACGATGAAAGCTCCCTCCCCCGCCTGTGGCGGAGGGTTGGGGTGGGGGCGCGGCGTTGGGCCCGGCCCTCACCCCCGCCCCCGTTACTCCGGGCATCCTGCCCTCCGCCCTTCGGGCCCGCCTACGGCGGTTCGAAATCCGCTCCCGGCAGATTTGTCCGCAAGCGGCCCAAACCCGTCACCCGAGTTGCGGCAATCAGCCAGCGCTATCTGATCGAAAGCGGTCGCAAACAAACAGACAGTTGCACGCACGCAAGGGTGTGCCTATCTACTACAACGCGATTCTGCGATTGATTGGATGGTGGTTGTGATGCTCACGGATCTAGAGGGGCCTGATCGGTAATCGGTGAATGCGGGCACCGCGCTCGTTAAGGGTAACCACAGCCCCCTCTTGCAACTGGGATACGATGCGGCAGNT
>SL_3KL_010_SEDDRAFT_10002193_pt1 | contig 17864 bp, 15 predicted proteins | sample SodLakKL_010_SED_2_FD_10381 | JGI IMG/M metagenome (IMG submission 10381) | reverse complement strand
CAGCCACGGCAGCGACGGTTCGTGCAGCAGCGCCAAGGCAGCCTGTGCGAGTGCGAACGCGCCCAGCGCGGCGATGCTGACGCGCGCCAGGCCGAAGCGGTCGGCCAACGCGCCCGACGATGCGTAGCCGAGCGTGACGCCGAGCGACAGGAGCAGCAGGAGGTTCCCGGTGCGCACCGCGTCGTAGCCGAACACGTCGAACAGCATGGGCCCCGCCCAGAGCGTCTGGAAGGCCAGGATCGGTCCCGTGAAGCAGGCGCCGAACAGCATCAGGCGCGCGAGATCGGTGCCGAGTCCGGCCTCCGGTGTCTCGCTGGGGACGGCACCGGCGGGACGCCCGCCGCCACGCGGGGTCGCGGTGAACACCAGCAGCGTCACGGCCAGCACCACCAGCGCGAAGAGCCAGAACGCGCTGCGCCACCCGACCGCCGTCTCGAGGAGTGCCAGCGGCGTCGCCGCCGCGAGCGCGCCCAACGAGCCCGTGGCGAAGAACACGCCCGAGACCGTCGCGAAGCGCTGCGGAGGCCACCACAGGCTGAACGCCTTGAGTCCAGCCAACAGGACGCTGCCCAGCCCCACACCGAGCAGCACGCGTCCCAGCGTGAGCGTGGCGAGGTCGGTCGCGACGGCGAACACGACGCAGCCGAGCGCGCCCAACGCCATCAGGCCGCCCGCCACCAGGCGTGGCCCGAGGCGATCGAGCGCCAGGCCGACCGGCAGTTGCGACGCGGCGTAAGCGGCGAAGAACGTGCCGGTCATGAAGCCGAGGTCGGCCGGCCCCAACGCGAGCTCGGCCTGGAGCACCGGCGCGATGACGGCGTTGGCCGAGCGCAAGAAGTACGACAAGAAGTACCCGGCAGCGAACGACGCGAAGAGCATGGCGGCGGCGCGTGGTGTGACGGGATCGGAGCCTTGCACGTCGGCGTGCAGCGTACGCCGCAGCGAGGCGGCGTGTGGAGGGCGCGTCAGTCGCTGGCGAGGCGCACGCGGTCGTCGCCGGGTGGCGCGCTCTGCGCCGCCACCAGCTGATCGAGCCGGACGCCGTCGAACGCTCCGCGCACCTGGCCGCACACCGAGTGCCAGGCGGCGTTGAGGGCGCAGCGCCCCGTCCGCTTCTGGGTGGGGCAGTTCGCCAGCGTCTGGCAGGTGTCGACCACGAGCGGCCCGGACACGGCCTCGATCACGTCGAGCAGGCTGAGCGAAGCGAGGTCGACCGCGAGGTGCACACCGCCGGTCCGGCCCGGATGGTTGTCGACGAACCCTGCCTTGCCGAGCCGGCGCAGCACCTTCGCCAAGAAGTCACGGGGGAGATCGAGGTCCTCGGCGATGCGCGCAGCGGGTGCACCAGGGTGCCCGGCGACGTACAGCAACGCGTGCACCGCGTAGGACTCCTCGCGCTTGAGCAACGTGCGGAAGCCGTTGGCAGCCATGAGGGCACGCTAGCACGCGTCTCGAGTGCTGTCCGGGGTCGTTCGTCCGCTCCGCTCACGCGCCGCCGTGCCCGCCCTGCTGGCCGAGCGGGTCAGGCGCCGAGCTGCTCGACCGAGCCAGCGCCGGAGATGACCTGCTTCACCACGGGCTCGCCGTGGTAGCGGACCGAACCGAAGCCGGCGATGCGCACGTCGAGTCGTTCGGTCACGCGCAGTTCGACGTTCCCTTGGCCGGCGATCTTCACCTCGGCCTGCCGCAGTGGCAGTTCGGCGGCGTGGATGTCGGCGGAGCCGGAGATCGTGAAGCGCGCCTGCTCGCCCCGGCCGCCCAGATGGAGCTCGCCGCGCCCACTCACCACGGCCTCGAGCGACGCGTACCCCAAGCCGGTCAGGTGCAACTCGCCCTGTCCGGACACGCGCACGCGCAGCTCCTCGCCGGACCACTCGCTGCCCGTGACCTCGCCGCTGCCGGCGATCACGACCTCAGTCAGGCGCGGCAGCGTCACGTGGTAGCGCAGCGGCCGGTTCGCCACCAGCAGCAGCCCGCTCGTGAGGCGCTCGAGCCAGTTCTCGCCGACCTCGAGCACGAGCGTCTCGTCGCGGACCTCGCTGTGCACCTTCGGCACGACGTCGGGGTCACCCTCCACTTCGAGGGCGCACGTCTCGCCGTGGTGCAGGACCACCTGCCCGAAGTACCGCAACTCGACCTGATCGAAGCTGCCGACCTCTCGCTTTTCTCGGACCGTCAGGGTGTCAGGCATGCCGCCGCCTCTCGTAGGACGTTGCCCCATCGTAGCGCGTTCCTCCCGTACGTCCGCCCCTCCCGCTCGCACGGTGCTTGGCGCTACACTCGTGGGTGGAACGATGGAGGTCCTCCATGACCGATGCCCCCACCCCCCCGCCCACACCTCCCCCGCCGCCCCAGCGCCGCAACGGTCTGGGCGTATGGCCGCTCGCGCTCATCGTCGTGGGCGTGGTCTTGCTGGCGGCGAACCTCGGTTGGTTCAACGCGTTCGCGCTGCTCTCGCTGCTGCAGTACTGGCCGGTCGCGCTCATCGCCGTGGGNGTCNACCTGATCACGCGTGGCCGCTACCGCACGCCGATCGTGATCGCCGCGGTCGTGGTGGCGCTGGCCTTGTGGAGCGCCGACGACGGCCTGCGGTCGCTCGTCGGGACGACCACAGCCGGTGAGACCGTGACCGTGCAGCACGAGTTGATGGACGCCGCGAGCGCTCGGGTCACGCTCGATCTTGGTGTGGGTCGGGTGCGCGTCGACGGTGCTGCGCCGAGCGGCGTGCTCGCCACCGGCAGCATCCGCACCGGTCGTGGTGAGACGATCGAGCAGGCCTACGGGCGCGAGAACGGCGCAGCGCTGCTGGAGCTGCGCTCGCGGCAGACCCCGGGTACGAGCATCGGCACGAACGAGACGCGCAGTTGGGAGCTGTCGCTCACACGCGAGGTCCCGCTGGCGCTGCGCGTCAACGCCGGCGTGGGTGAGACACGCATCGACCTGCGCACCACCCAGCTGATCGACGCCTCGTTCCGCGGTGGCGTCGGCGGATCCGAGCTGTTCCTGCCGGCCGGCGACTACGCCGCCAGCGTCGACGTGGGTGTGGGTGCGACGACGGTTCGCTTGCCGCCCGAAGCGGCCGCGCGGGTCACGGTGACCACGGGCCTGGGCCGCGCCACGGTCCAGGGCGAGTGGCGCCGCGACGGCGACGTGTACACGACACCGGGCTACGAGGCCGCGAGCCAGCGCGTCGAACTGCGCATCTCCGGCGGTGTCGGGGCGGTGACCGTCGACCGTCGCTGACGAACGTGGTCCCCGGCGAGCAGGTGACGGCGGGTTGCAGCGGCGCTAGAGCGCGCGCACCGACCCGCCGTCGACGATCATCGTGTGACCAGTCACGTACGACGCGGCGGGCGACACCAGGAAGGCCGCCACGCGACCGAACTCGTCGGGCTCGCCGAGGCGACCCATCGGGATGGTGGTCAACGACGCCTTCATCACAGCCTCGGGCGTCGTGCCTTGGCGCTCGGCCAGCGCCGCGTTGAGCTGAACCGTGCGGTCCGTTGCGATGCGACCGGGCGCCAGGCCGTTCACGCGGATGCCCTTGGGCGCGTAGTCGATGGCGAGCGACTTGGTGAGCCCGACGAGCCCCGGCCGGTAGACGTTGGAGATCAGCAGGTTCGGGATCGGCTGCTTCACGCTCGACGACAAGATCGTGAGGACGCTTCCGCCGCCGGCCGTTTCGAAGTGGGGCAGCGCGTGCCGGAAGGCGCGCACCACGCTCATCAGCGTCAAGTGGAAGCCGCGCTCCCAGGCGGCGTCGTCGAGAGCGTCGAAACTCCCCGGCGGTGGCCCGCCGGCGTTGTTGACGAGCACGTCGAGGCCGCCCATAGCGTCGGCAGCCTCGCCGACCAGGCGCTCGACGTCGGCTGCAACGGCCACGTCTGCGGCGAGGCCGCGGACGTCCGCGCCGGTGTCTGCGGCGATGCGGGCCGCGGCCTCGCTGGCGCGACCCTCGTCGCGCGAGCAGAGGACGACGCGGGCACCGTCGCGGGCGAGGGCGGAGGCGGTGGCGAAGCCGAGGCCGGCAGAGCCGGCGGTGACGAGGGCACGTTGGCCAGAGAGTCCGAGGTCCATGTCAGCCATCATGGCCCGTGTCGGCGCCTGCACGGGTGACGCCGGCGGCGCCGCGCGACACACGCGCCGCGTCCGGCGCTCGCGACACGCGTGGGGCGGGTCGGGCGTGGCGGGTGCAGCGGGCGGATCAGGTGAAGGTGATGTGTCCTTGCCGGAGCAGCAGCTCGACCTGCGCGGCGCTCTGCGGACGCGCGAACAGGAAGCCTTGCCCCTGATCGCAGCCGATCGACCGCAAGAAGCGCAGCTGTCCCAGCGTCTCGACGCCCTCGGCGATCGCCACGAGGTCCAGCGCGGACGCGAGCGCGACGACCGCGCGCACGATCGCCGCGTCGTGGCGGCTGGCATCGACGTCCTCGCCGGCGTCGCCGAGGTCGCGCAGGAAGCTCTGGTCCACCTTCAGCGCCGTGGCGGGCAGGCGCTTGAGGTAATTCAGCGAGGAGTAGGCGGTGCCGAAGTCGTCGATGGAGACGTGCACGCCGAGGGCCCGGAGCGCACTGAGCTTCACGACGTTCTCTTCGACGTTGCGCATCACCGCGCTCTCGGTCAGCTCCAGCTCGAGCAGCCGTGCGGGGAGGCCCGTCTCGCTCAGCACGCCCTCGACCACCTCGACCACGTCGCGCTCCTGCAGCTGCTTCGCGGAGAGGTTGAAGGCCACCACCGTCGGGATCCCGGCGTCGCTCCAGGTGCGCGCCTGGGTGCATGCCAGCCGCAGCAGGCGCTCGCCGAGGACGCCGATCAGGCCGGCATCTTCGGCGACGGGGATGAAGGTGGCGGGCCCGATGTCGCCGCGCTCGGGATGGTGCCAACGCGCCAGCGCCTCCACGCTCGTGATCCGTCCGTCGAGCAGCGCCACACGCGGCTGGAAGGCCAGCGTGAAGGCGTCCTGCTCGAGCGCCACGCGCAGTTGGGCCTCGAGCGAGGCGCGCTCGAGCAGCGCTCGGTTCATCTCGCGGGTGAAGAAGCGGTAGCGGTCCTTGCCCTGTGCCTTCGCCTGGTACATCGCGGTGTCACCGTGGCGAACCAGCGTGTCGGCGTCCGTCGCGTCGTCCGGGAAGAGCGTGATGCCGATGCTGGCCGAGACGTGGACCACGTGCCCGAGCAGATGGAACGGCGCACGCAGCGCGACCAGCAGCTTCTCCGCCACGTGCGCGGCGACCGCCGCGTCCTCGACGTCGGACAGCACCAGGGTGAACTCGTCGCCGCCGATGCGCGCGACGGTGTCGTCGGCCCGAACCGATGCGCGGAGGCGCTCGGCGACCGCCTGCAACAGCGCGTCTCCCACGGCATGGCCGAGCGCGTCGTTCGTGACCTTCAGGTTGTCGAGGTCGACGAACAGCGCCGCACCGCGCCGGCCGCCGCGCTGCGAACGCGTCACCGCTTGCTGCAACCGGTCGAGGAAGAGCGTCCGGTTCGGCAGACCCGTGAGGGTGTCGTGGTACGCCATGTGCTCGAGTTCCAGCTCGAGTGCGCGCCGCTTGATCAGCGTGGCGACCTGCGCCGCGAACGCCTCTGCCAGGCCGACGGAGCCGGCGTCGAACGCGTCGTCGTCGCTGAGGCTGTCGAGGACCAGCACGGCGACGCGCCGGCCGTCGGAGTCGATCGGCACCACCAGCGAACTGCGGATCTCGTCGATGCGGCCCGCCGCGCGGAGGGCCGCGGTCTGGTGCTCCGGCAGGTCGGCGCCGTCGAACCCGCGGACCAGCGTGGCTCGCCCGCCGGCTTCGGATACGCGCCGGACCGCGGTCTCGTCGAACGCCACGTCGGCGAGCCCCGCGATGTCGTACCCGACGGCGGCGACGTACCGGTAGCGCTCGTCGCTCGTGTCCAGCACCAGCACCGAACCCGCCTCGGCGCCCGGCGTGGCGCGCACGGCGGCCTCGAGCAGGCGTTGATGGAACGGCCCCTCGAAGCCGTGATCGAGGGTCTCGCCGATGAACGCCATCAGGCTCTCGCGGAAGCGCGCGAGGTCGCCCAGCTGGCGCTGCTGTTCGATCCGCTCGGTCACGTCGACGGCGAGCAGCAGCAGGGCCCGCTCGCCGGCACCGTCGTCGACGAGCTCGGTCGGCTCGGCCGACACCAGGCAGGTGCGCCACTCGCCGGCCTTGCGCCGTAGGCGCATCTCGCGGCCGCGCACTCCCTCGTCCGCTGCGAGCGTCGCCAGCGCGTTGGCATCGGCGAGGTCCCACAGGCCGAGGGTCGCCGCGTCGCGGCCGACGAGCTCCGAGCGCTCGAAGCCCGTCAACGCCTCCATGGCGGGGTTCACGTCGAGCACGGTCGAGTGCTCCAGCGAGAGCAGCGCCACGGCGGCCGGGTTGGCGGTGAATGCGCTACGGAAGTGCCGCGCCGCCGCCTCGGCGACCCCCCGCGAGCGACGTTCGCCGTCGACCAGCGTGTCGTGGTCGATCGCGATGGCGGCCAGGGTCGCCGCCATCGTGAGCGCGACCGCGGCCGCATCGTCGAACGCGAAGGGTTGCGCCGCGCGGATCTCGAATGCCCCGAGCACCTCGGGACCGAGCGTGAGCGGTACGGCCGCCGCGGAGCGCATCGGCCGCGCGGCGACCAGGCCGTCGCGCTCGACGTCGCGCTCGACCACGACGCGACGAGTGGTGATGGCCTCGAGTGCGAGCGCGCCCACGGCGACCGTCACGGCCTGGTCGCCCGTCAGCACGGTGGCAGGGCGAGCCGCCGCGAATCGAACGGACGCCGCAGGACCCTCCGACGTCGCCGCCGGGTCGCTCCGAACCACGTACAGCTCGTCGGCGCCGAGCGTGCGCTCCGCGAAGTCGGCGAAGGCGGGCCACACGTCGTGGAGCGTTGCGGCCTCCCCGACGCGCAGGGCCAGGTCGGCCAGTTGATCGAGCAGCAGGCTGAACGTATGCAGCGCGCGCTCACCCGCCGCCACTGCCTCGGCGCTCGCCGCCGCCCGCTCGCTGTCGTCGTGCACGATGGCCAGCGCCCCTTCGATGCCGCCGTCCGGATCGCGCAGCGGCTGCGCGCTGGCCCGCACGGCCCGGCGTCGCACGCCGGGGGCGGCGATCACGAAGCGCTCGTCCTCCAGGGTCTCTCCGCGCAGCGCCCGGAACAGCGGTGCCTCGTCTGGCCGCATGGCCGTGACGCCGTCGACCAGGAACAGGTCGTAGGCGGCGGCCCACCCTGCGGGTTCGACGCCGACGACGGGCCCCTTGCCGTGGAAACGCTCCATGGCGCGGTTGAAGAGCGTGATCCTGCCGTCGCGATCGCTCGCGATCACGCCGTCCTCGAGATGGTCGAGCAGCGCTCCGAGGCGCCGCCGGTCGGCTTCGAGGTGCCCGTCGCCAGAACTCCGCGAGAGGTGCGATCCCAGGTGCTGCGACGCGATCTCGAGGACCCCGCGCACCCGTGGGTCGGGCGGTGTTCCGTCGCGCCCCAACGTGAGCATCACCGCCACCACCTGGCCGTTCGCCGTCACCGGCACCGCCGTGACGCCGTCGAGGCCGAGGTCGAGCGCGGCGCGGGCGCGTCCGAAGCGCCGCCCGCCATCGGCGCGCAGGGCTGCCACCACCCGAGCTCGGCGCAGCGTCACGACCTCGCGNACGACGCCGGTGGACCAGGCGGCGGCGTCGACGTCCTCGCGCAGGCGGGCCAGTCGTGGCTCGCGCTCGAAGCCGGGGCCGGCCGCGAAGTCGATGCGCCCTGGGCGCCGCAGCCAACTCTCGGCGTAGGGCTGGTCGAGCGTTGCGCACACGAGTTCGAGCGTCCGTTCGAGGGCGGACGATAGGTCGCTGCCGGCCTCCAGGTGGCTGAGGATGCGCGCCGCGAGGGCGAGGCCGGCATCGTCCTCCCAGGCCTCACCGGCCGAGAGGTCGAGGACCTGCCGTACGGCGTCGCCGAGCGAGTCGTGGTCGTGGTCGTCGACCACGAGCGAGACGCCGGCGGCGGCCAACCGCAGCACGTCGGCGTCGTCGAGGTCGGCGCCGATGACGATCACCGGGCACGACTCACCGCCGTCGAGCAGCCGCGCCAACGCGACCTCGCCGCCGATCCGGCCGGGCGGCCAGGCCATGATCGCCACGTCCCAGTCCCGGCCGCGCAGCGCCCCGTCCAGCGCCGGCAGTGTGTCGACGCGCAGCGTGCGCGGCGCGAGTCCAGCTGCGTCGAGTGCTCGGGTGATGCGCTGCGCCCCACCGGCCCCGTCGATGACGAGCAGCGCCCGCAGCGTGACGGGGGCGCCTGGAGCCGCGCCACGCGCGCGCTCTCGGGGCCCAGCGTCGATGCGCGCGCCATGAGGACCGTCCATCGCGACGAGGATACGTGACCGACGAGTGTCGGGGGCACGAGGTTCGTCACTCCGTGACGGAACCGTCGGCGGCCTGACGGACACGGCGCGCCTCGACTCGCTACGCTCACGTGGTGATACGACGACACGTTGTCCCCCCTCGCACGTGGGCGCTCCCGTTCGCGCTGCTGGCGGCGTTCGCCGGCGTGGCCTGGGCCCAGGCCACGACCGCTCCGGATCCGGCCTCCGCGACGGCCGCCCCCGCCCTGCGCGCCGACCTCGAGCACGATGCGCCCGCGCTGGCCTTCCGTGACGCCTTCCTGGCCGGCGACCTCGACTGGCCCGACGTCCTCGAGCGCGCCGGGTCCGAGGGCGCGGTGCGCTGGTACCACTGGGGTGGCAGCGAGGAGCTCAACACCTGGATCGACACCGTGGTGGCGCCGAACCTGGCGGCGGAGGGCATCCGGGTCGAGAGCGTGCGCGTGCCCGCCACGCGCGACGCCGTCGACGTGGTGCTCGCCGAGGCGGCCGCCGGCCGCGGCCTCGGGCGCGGTAGCGTCGACCTGATCTGGATCAACGGCGACAACTTCCGCACCCTCGCTCAAGCCGACCTGCTCTTCGGCCCCTTCGCCGACCGCGTACCGAACGCCGCGTGGTACGCCCTCGATCCGGCCGATCCCGCCGCCGCCATCAACCTCTTCGACCTCGGCACGCCCACGCTGCTGCGGTCGATCCCGTGGTTCGCGGGCCAGTACGTGTGCTACGTCGACACCGCACGCCTGCCGCTCGAGCGGGCACCGCGCGACCACGCCGACCTCCATGCGCTGGCGCGCGAACGCCCGGGTCGCTTCACGTACGTCAGGCCACCCGACTACATCGGAACCGCCTTCGTCCAGCAGGCGGTGGTCGCGCTGTACGCCGACGCGATCGCGAGCGACGCGGCCGACGCCGCGCCGACGCTCGACGCGTTCCTGAACGACGTCGCCGCCCTCGGCGTGGACGACGTCGCGAGGCTGCTCGAGCCGGGCTTCGCCTACCTGCGCGCGCTCGAGCCGTTCCTGCTCGGCGGTGGTGGGGCCGAAGGCGTACGCGGCGCGCCGGTCTACCCACCGAGCGCGGCGGCGTGGGAGCGGCTGGTGGCCGGTGGCGAGATCGACCTCGCCTGCGAGGACAACGTCTTCCACGCCCAGAGTGCCGTCGAGCGCGGTCGCCTGCCCGAGAGCGTGCGCACGATCGTGTTCCCCGAAGGCGCGATGCGGGTGAACAAGAGCTTCCTCGCCATCCCGGCGAACGCCCCCAACCCAGCCGCCGCCCTCGTGCTGGCCGACCACCTGTCGTCGTTCGAGAGCCACGTGTCGAAACTCGAGCTCATCGGCTACCCCATCGCGCTCGACCTGCCGCGCCTCACGAGCGAGCAGCGCGCCGTCGCGCTGGCGGCCTCACCCGACCTACGTGGGGTCGACTACGACGACCTCGCCGAACACGCGGCGCCCGACATGCACGCCTCGTGGGTGCCGCTGATCGATCGGCTGTGGGAGCGCTGGATCGCCGGAGCGAGCCCTCGCGCCTTCGGTGACGTGGTGGCGGACACGCTCGCGACCCCGTGAGCCGGCGCTGGCGCGTCGCGTTGGGCCTCGCCCCGGCGCTGGCGTTGCTGGCGACCGTCTTCGGCACTGCCCTGTTCGGCTCGCTCGCGCAGAGCCTTGGCCACGCCCCGGCGTACGGCGTCGAGGCGTTCCCGACGCTGCGTTACTACCGCGCCGTGTTCACCGAGGCGGGCGTGGCCGCCGCCGCCGCGCGCACCCTGACGACGGCGCTCCCGGCGACGATCCTCGGCCTCGTGCTCGGCACCGCCCTGGGGTTGGCGCTGCCGGCGCGGCGCGACCTGGCGGCCAGCCTGGTGCAGGTACCGCTCCTGGTGCCGTACGTGGTGGCTGTTGCGCTCGCGACCGTCTGGCTGGCGGGCGGCGGGGTGCTCGCCCGGGCACTGGCGGCGCTCGGCCTGATCGAGGTGCCGCACGACCTCCCACGCCTGCTCGACGGCGCCGCCGGCGTCGGTGTGCTGGTCACCTTCGTCTGGAAGCAGGTGCCGTTCACCGCGCTGCTGGTCGCGGCCGTGCGCGCCGGTGCCGACCCGCGTCTGGCCGAGGTCGCGCACGTGTTCGGCGCCACGCCGCTGCAACGGCTGCGCTTCGTCACGCTCCCGCAGGTGATGCCGGCGGTGCTGGCCGCGGCCGTGATCACGTTGGCCTACAACCTCGGCGCGCTCGAGGTCCCGCTGCTGCTGGGCGGCGGGGTGCGCGACACGCTGGCCGTGAGCGCGTGGCGCGTGTACGCGGATCCCGACCTGACGCAGCGGCCGCAGGCTCTGGCGATCGCGTGGAGCCTCACGGCCGGCGTCGTGATCGCCGTCGCGGGGCTGCTCGTCGCCGCGCGGCGCTGGCTGCCAGGGGTGGCGGGGCGCTGATGGCGCGCGTGTGGCGCTGGGGCTGGGCGCTGGGCGCCACGCTGCCGTTCGCGGCGCTGGTGGTCGCGTCGCTGGCGTTCCGCTGGAGCTGGCCCGATCTGCTGCCGACGGAGTGGTGGTGGGAGGCGCGCCGGACGGTCCGGTTGCCGATCGGTTGGGACTACGTGGCGTCGTCCGCGTCGCGGGCGCTGCCGGCGCTGCTCACGAGCGTCACAGTCGCAACGGCCGTGACGGCGCTGGGCCTGGCGGTGGCGTGGCCGGCGGCGCGCGTGATCGCGCACGAGCGCTTCCGGGGTCGCCAGGCCGTGGAGCTGGCGCTGCTAGCGCCGCTCGTGGTGCCCGAGCTGGCGGTGGCGTTGGGCCTCGCGGTCAGCGCGGTGCAACTCGGCGTGGCCGGCACCTGGTGGGGCGTCGTGGCGGCGCACGTGGTGCCGACGCTGCCGTACCTGGTGCGCACCCTCGCCGCGGTGGAGCAGGGCTTCGATCGCGACCTCGCCGACGCCGCACGCGTGCACGGTGCCGATGCCTGGGCCGTGTTCTGGTTCCTGCGACTGCCGCTGCTGGCGCCGGGTGTGGCGGCCGCCGCGCTGTTCGCGTTCCTGCTGAGCACCCACCTGGTGGTCTTGACCGTGCTGGTCGGTCAGGGGCGGGTGGAGACCACCGCGGTGCAGCTGTTCGCGCGGCTCGGCGGTGGCGCGGCGCTCGATCCGGTGTCGGCGGCGCTCGCGCTGCTGCTCACGCTGCCCGGCGTGCTGTTGCTCGTGGTCCTCGACGGGGTCCTGAGGCGCCGCGTCGACCTGCGCGGGGCGGTGCTGCGGACGTGAGCCCAACCCTCGGGTGCGCTGCCGGATTGCCCCTGCCGAGCGCGCCGTCCACGCCGTAGCATCGTGTATGGCTCGCGCTCACGTGATCGAGACGCTCGGTCTCACGCGCCGCTTCGGGGACGTCACGGCCGTCGATGCGCTCGATCTGACCGTCGAGCGCGGCGAGGTGGTAGGTCTGCTCGGCCACAACGGCGCCGGCAAGACCACCACCGTGCGGCTCCTGAACGGCGTCCTCGCCCCCAGCGCCGGTTCGGCGCGCGTCCTCGGCTTCGATCCGATGCACGACGGTGTGGCGTTGCGCCGGCGCTGCGGCGTCAGCACCGAGACACCGTCCGTCGACGAACGCCTCAGCGGCCGTGCGGGTCTGCGCTTCTTCGCCGAGGTCTTCGACGTGCCGCCCGCGCGCGTGGAGCGGCGCATCGACGAGCTGCTGGCGGCCTTCGATCTCAGCGCGGCGGCCGATCAGCGGGTCGGGACGTACTCCAAGGGGATGCGGCAGCGCCTCACGCTGGCGCGAGCGCTGTTGCACGAGCCCGAGTTGCTGTTCCTCGACGAGCCGAGCTCCGGGCTCGACCCCGTCGCGGCGCGCGCCGTCGATGAGCGCATCGCGGGCCTGCGTGACGCGGGGACCACCGTGCTGCTCTGCACCCACAACCTCGCCCAGGCGCAGGGTCTGTGCGACCGCGTCGTGGTGCTCGAGCACGGAGCGGTCGTTGCGAGCGGTGCCCCCGCGGCGTTGGCGGCGGAGCTGGGCGCGAGCATCGAGGTGCGCGTCGCGCTCAGGCTGGAGGCGGGAAACGACGCGCGGGCACTGCTCGCGGACGTGGTGGGCGTCGAGACCATCGAGGCGGCGAACGGTGAGGCGAGCGAGCTGCGCTTCGCTGCGTCGGGCGACGACGCCATCGCCTCCGCCGTGCGCGTGTTGGTGCAGGCCGGCGCCGACGTGTACGCCGTCGAGCGGCGCCAGCCGTCGCTCGAGGACGTCTACTTCGCGCTGCACCGCGGCGAGCGACCAGCAGCTCGCGCCGACGTGAGCCAGGGTGTACCGGCGTGAACGCCCGTGCGATCCGTGCCATCGTCGTCAAGGACCTGAGCGTGCTGCGCCACTCCAAGGCGGTGCTCATCCCCTTGATCGTGGTGCCTCTCGTCATGCTGCTCATCCTGCCGGCCCTGGCGGCGCTCGCGCCGAGCCTGATGAACCTCCCTGGCGCGAGCGACCTGCACGCGCTGCTCGAGGGCATGCCCGACGTCATGCAGGCGCGGTTGGCGGGCCTGGACGACGACCAGCGCATCGTGGTGCTGATGCTCACGTACCTGTTCGCGCCGATGTACCTGATCCTGCCGCTGATGGTCGCGAGCGTCATCGCCGCCGACACCTTCGCCGGTGAGCGCGAGCGCCGCACGCTCGAGGCCCTCATCTACACCCCGACGACCGACGCCGAACTCCTGCTGGGCAAGCTCCTGGCCGGGTTCCTGCCCGCGCTGGCGGTCGCCTGGGGCGGTTTCGTCGTCTACGCCGTCGTCGCCAACCTCGCGGCCTGGCCGACCATGGGCCGCGTGTTCTTCCCGACGGGCATGTGGTTCGTGCTGGCGCTGTGGGTCGCTCCGGCGGTGGCGGCCGTCGGTCTGGGGGCCACCGTGATCGTGTCGTCGAAGGTGTCGACCTTCCAGGAGGCGTACCAGATCGGCGGCGTGGTGGTGCTGCCGATCGTCCTCCTGGTGGTCGGTCAGGCCGCGGGCGTCGTGGTGCTCTCGACGGTGTTCGTCGCGGTGCTCGGCGCCGTGTTCTGGGCGATCGCGGCGGTGCTGCTGACCTACGGCGCGCGCACCTTCCGGCGCGGCGAGCTCATGGCCCGGGTCTAGAGCGAGGTCGAAGCCGGCGCGTCGAGGCCGGCGAAGCGCTCCATCGTCCGAACCAGCGCCAGGGTGCCGCGCTCGACGTCGCGCCAGCGGATGTGTTCGTCGGGGCTGTGGATGCGCCCGCCGGCGTAGTTCACGCCGACCATCGCCACGGGCAGCCCGAGCCGCTCCGAGAACGGGTGGAGCGGACCGGAGCCGCCGGAGCTGACCGTGATCACGGCCGGCACGCCGAACGCCTCCTCCAGCGCCGCCGCGGCGTGGCGCAGCCACGGGTGTGCGGGGTCGACGCGCGCCGGCAGGCCCGGGCGTTCGCGGTGCGTGAGCGCGACGTCCGCGAAGCCGTGCCGGTCGAGGTGGGCGCGCAGGAGCCGCACGATCTCGTCCGGGTCTTGGTTCGGCACCAGCCGGATGTCGAGCTTCGCGCTCGCGCTCGCAGGCAGCACCGTCTTGCTCCCCGCCCCACCGTAGCCGCTGTGGATGCCGTTGACGTTGACGACCGGCTCGAGCTGCAGCCGGCGCTGGAACTCCGCACCGCTGGCACCCGCGTGGAAGCGCTCGACGCCGATCTCGGCGCCGAGATCCACGGACTCGTCACGCGCTGCGGCCCCGGTCGACTCGATCACGGCGTGCTCCGTGGGGGTCGCGGCGCGCACTCGGTCGTAGAAGCCGTCGATCAGGACGCGGCCGTCGGTGTCGCGGAGGCTCGCCACGGCGGCGGCCATGCGCCAGGCGGCGTTCGGCACCACCGGTCCGAGACCGGAGTGCTGGTCGTACGCGGCGGTGCGCACCTCGAGGTCGATGGCCACGACGCCCTTGAGGCCGCACACCAGTTGGGGCCGGTCGGTGGCGTCGACGATGCCCGCCTCCCAGAAGCAGGCGTCGGCCGCGAGGCGCTCGGCGTTGGCCTCGACGTACGCCTCCATCGTGGGGCTGCCGACCTCCTCCTCGCCCTCGATCAGCATCACCACGCCGATCGGCAGCTCGCCTCCGTGGCGCTCGCGCAACCACTCGAGGGCCACTAGGCGCGAGACCAACTCGCCCTTGTCGTCGCCCGTGCCGCGCCCGTAGAGCTTGCCGTCGCGCTCGCTCAGCTCGAACGGGTCGCTCGACCACAGCTCGAGTGGATCGGCCGGTTGGACGTCGTAGTGGTTGTAGAAGAGGACGGTCGGTGCGCCGGCGACGCGGCGCTCTGCGAACACGACCGGCGCCCCGGCGGTCTGGTGGATCTCGGCGTCGAGGCCGAGCTCGCGCAGGAGTTCGGCCACGGCCTGGGCGGTCTCGCCGAGCGCTCGCCCCTCGGCGGCGACCGAGGGCAGCGCCACCAGGCGTGCGAGCAGAGTACGGAAGCGCTCACGGAGATGGTCTGGGAAAGACGTCACGGTCGCCATCGTACGCGCGGCGGCGGCCGACGGTCGGGGCCACGGCCGTACCGGGACGACACCGCTGCGTCAGCGCGGCAGCGGGATGGCGACGCCGTTCAGCCGGTAGAAGCGCTCCACCGTCAGGTTCTCCTCGCGGTACGCGCGCATCTGCTCGTCGTCGTCGCGCTCACTCTCCCAGCGCTGGAACATCATCTCGGTCTGGCTGCGGTGGGCGCGCAGGGCACCGAGCTTGCGCTGCCTGACGGTGCGGATGTCGACGGCCACGTGCTGCGGACCCAACGCGGCGCGCAGCTGCTCACGATCGCCGACCGCGACGGCGAGCAGCCGCGGTTTCGGGTCCGGCAGCGCGGCCACGGCGAGGTGCGTAGCCAGGCCCATCGCGTCGTGGTCCGGGTGCACCGCGTGCCCGGGGTAGAACGTGATCACCGTGCTCGGGTCGAGCCGTTCGAGGACCGCGCGGATGCGTGTGGCGACTTCGTGTGGGTCCTCGAACTCGACCATCCGATCGCGCATGCCGAGCAGCTCGTAGCGCGCACCCAGGATCGTGCAGGCATCCGCAAGCTCACGCTCGCGCACGTCGCGCATCGACTCCCGGTTCGCGAAGAACGGGCTCCCCATGCGGCGCCCCATGTCGCCGAACGTGCCGCACAGGTACGTGACGGGCACGCCTGCGTCGCTGGCGAGCGCCATGGTCCCCGCCGACGAGAACGACTCGTCGTCAGGATGGGGGAGCGACACCACGATGCCGCGTTCGGCGCTCGGGTCGAGCATCGTCATGCCCTCGACCAGATGGTCGATGCGTTCGGGTGGCGGAGGCTGGATGGACACGGCGCTCACTCCCGGAACGGCTGCAGGGAGAGCTGCAGCCCGACGCGAAGGTTGCCTTCCTCGTCGTGACCCGCCAGGAGCAACTCGTCGCGCTCCGTGACGGTGTAGTCGGTCAGGCCCTGAGCGTACACCCAGCCCGAGTCCAGCTTGAGGCCGACCCGATACGGGCCCTCGCCGGTGACGAGGCCGCGCTCGTAGCGGATGCTCGCGTTGCGGACGAACGCGATCACCGGCGTGCGCTTCTCGGGTCCGAGGGCCGTGTACGAGCCGGTGGTGGTCTCGAGGTGCAGGTACACGTCGCGGCCGAGGCGGGCGTCGAGTTCCTTTTGGACGCGTGCCGGATCGATGGGTCCCACGTGCTGGCCTCCCGTGCGCGTCGCGCGCAGGGCCGAGTGTACCCCCCGTCGCGAGCGCGCAGCGTGCTCGCAGCGTGCGCTGGGGAGCCCACCGCTCCGCGTCAGAGTTTCGGAAGTTGCCGATGAGCATCCTGATGGCACGCAAACACCGCAGACAGCGGTGGGCCTTCTCCGGCGGCGTTGATATCGGATTCCCGTATTCGGGCGCTTGGGACCGATGGAGCCAGTAGCGCGACCGGCCGGAAGATCCGGAGGATGCCATGACGCGTTCGACCCCTACCCGTACCGCCTTCACCCGTACCCTGTTCCTGCTGCTTGCGCTGCTGGCCTTCGGCCTGCTCGCCGCCTGCGGTGGGACCCTCAACGACGCGTTGACCGACACCGAGGTCGTGCTCGACGACGTCGCCGGGAGCGATGACGAGGCCGCCAACGACGATGAGACGTCCACTGGTCAGGACCTCTCGGGAGAGGACTTGACGGACGCCGACCTGTCCGACCAAGACCTGACCGACGCCGACCTGAGCGATGTCACGGCCCCGAACGCGAACTTCGCGTTCTCCCGCATGGCGGGTGCCAGGCTCAATGGCGGCGACTTCCGGGGCGCGAACTTCACCTGCGCCGACCTGCGCGACACGCACCTGGCGGGGGCCGATTTCACCGACGCCGACTTCACGGGTGCGATGCTCGACGGGGCGACGGCGCCCGGCGGGTCCTTCAAGTACGACGGCGCCACGCTCAAAGGCACCACCTGGGTCGACGGCACCGTCCTCACGTCCGGTACGAGCGTCGATTGCGCGGCCCTCAAGGCAGAGTTCGACGCCGAGTGATCACGAGGTAGTCCACAGCCGTTGCGACGGCGTTCGCCCACACCTGACAGCATGGCCCGATGCCTCGGCATCGGGCCATGCGTCGTGCCGTTTCGTTGCCCGTCACCACCGCAGCGGTTCGGGCCGCATGGGCTCGTTGCGTCCGGGGGCACGGATCGGTACGCCGACGCGGGGGAACCAGCGCGCCAGCGACTCGGCGAAGCGCTTGACCGAGCCCCAATCGGTGAAGTCGACCTCGCCCTTCGGGTCGACGCCGACGTGCCGCGCAACGCGCGCGGCCTGGGAGCGGCGCAACGGACCGAGCGTGTCGGGGCGCAGCGCGCCGGCGACGAACTCGACCACGTCCGGACGCCACGGGGTGGCGGCGAGGAAGGTGGCCAGGTACTCGTGTTGCCGCTCCCGAACGGTGGCGTCGCTCGACGCCGCGCTCATCGAGACGATCATCAGCGCGCTCGGATGCTCGGACAGGGCCACGCCATGCGCCGACGCGAAGCGCACCAGCCGCGGCTGCAGCCGTCCGCCGTGGATGGATCCCGCCAGCACCACCGCGTCCGCCAGCGCGACGGCCTCGGCGGCGTTCGGTGTGCCGACGTCGTCGACGGTGACCTGGTGGTCATGCGCCCGCAACGCGTCGGCGAGGTGGTCAACCACGAGACGCGTCCGACCTTCGCTGCTCGCGTAGGCGACCGAGAACCGTGCCACGCTCACGGACCTCCTCCCGTTGTGACTCCCTCGAGCGTAGGCCTACCGTGCCGTTCTCCACGAGGGCCGCGCGTCCCGCAGGCTTCGTCGCCGAAGCGTCGCCGCGCTTCGGCACGCGCCCACGTCGCCGCCAGGCTGTCGCGGCCGACGCCGGCGCCACACCATGCCAGGTCGTCCTGCAGCGTCAGCAGCTCGGCGATCCCGGCCTCCGCCAGGAACGGCGACGGCCGGCGTTCGGCGTCGCGGACGAGGTGGAGGCGTTCTCGTGCGCGCGTCCACGCGACGT
>SL_3KL_010_SEDDRAFT_10002192_pt1 | contig 17867 bp, 31 predicted proteins | sample SodLakKL_010_SED_2_FD_10381 | JGI IMG/M metagenome (IMG submission 10381) | reverse complement strand
ATCAGCCCCATCGCCATGGAGAAGGAGCTTCGGTTCGCCATCCGTGAGGGTGGTCGCACCGTGGGCGCCGGCGTCGTCACCGAGATCATCGAGTAACGAGCCTTCGGGACGGGGCTGCCGGAGGGACCACCTTCTCTCCAGGAACGGCGCTTCGCTACTGGCGCAAGACGCCGGAGCGTCCCTGGACAGCAGGTGATCCCTCCGGGGGGCACGACCGAGGATCGCCGACGTCTCCATGAGAACGGAGACGACGGCGGCGAAGGAAACGCAGGACGTGGGATTCGCGATCGCTTTTTGAGATGACGTGGGGCGGCTACGGCCCCGTGACCGAGAGGACGAGATGGCCGGAAGGATTCGCATTCGACTGAAGGCGTTTGACCACTGGGTGGTGGATCAGACGGCGTCCGACATCTGCCGCACCGCCGAAAAGACCGGTGCCACGGTGAAGGGCCCTATTCCCCTCCCAACCCGGCGCGAGCGCTGGACGGTGCTCCGCTCGCCCCACGTGAACAAGAAGAGTCGGGAGCAGTTTGAACTCCGGACTCACAAGCGGCTCATCGATATTGTGGACAGTCGACCGGCAACGGTGGACGCGCTCACCAAGCTCGATCTGCCCGCCGGAGTAGACGTAGAGATCAAGGTCGACTGAACCGCCCCCTCCGGAGGTGCTCTCTGTGAGCGCTGCACCGGTGGAACACACTGAGGGATTGGGACGATGCCAGGCATCATTGGAAAGAAAATCGGAATGACCCGGGTGTTCGACGACGAGGGTACGGTTGTGCCCGTGACTGTGGTCGAGGCCGGGCCGTGCCCGGTGGTTCAGGTCAAGACCGAGGACCGGGACGGCTATCGGGCGGTCCAGCTGGGCTTTGGCCAGAAGAAGGCGAACCGGACGCTCCGGCCTGAGGCCGGACACGCCGCCAAGGCAGGGCTGGAGGTGGCGCCCGCTGTCCTCCGGGAGTTTCACCTGGGTGACGCCGACGAGCTGGAAGAAGGTGCTCAGGTGACGGTGGAGATCTTCTCCGTCGGTGATCGGGTAAAGGTGGCCGGGACCTCCAAGGGGCGGGGCTTCCAGGGCGTGGTGAAGCGCCATGGGTTTGCCGGTCGACCCGGTTCCCATGGCCACCCCATGTCCCGGACCCCTGGTTCCATGGGGCCCGGAACGGACCCCTCTCGGGTCATCAAGGGCAAGAAGCTCCCTGGACAGATGGGGAGCACCCGGACCACGGTCCGGAATCTGGAGATCATGAAGGTGGATCCGGAGCGGAACCTCCTTTTCGTGAAGGGCGGACTGCCCGGCACGCGACACAGCTACGTCTTCATTTCGAAGTGATGGCCATGGTCAAGGCGCGCTACTATACAGCCGACGGCGGCGAGCAGGGCAACCGGGAGCTTCCCGGCGACCTCTTCGACGGTGTCGTGAACGAGTCGGTCCTTCACCAGGTGGTGAAGGCCCATCTGGCCAACCAGCGCCAGGGAACGGCGGCTGCCAAGAACCGTTCGGCGGTTCGAGGCGGAAGCCGGAAGCCCTGGCGACAGAAGGGGACGGGTCGGGCCCGGCAGGGCACCATCCGGGCTCCCCAGTGGGTGGGTGGTGGACGGGTGTTTCCGCCCCAGCCCCACAGCTGGCGGCAGAAGGTTCCCCGAAAGGTGCGGGCGTTGGCTCGCCGGTCCGCCTTCAACGCCAGGGCCCAGGACGACCGGGTGGTCCTGATGGACCTGCCCGAGTTCGAGACCCCCAAGACTCGGCGACTCATGGAGTTGCTGGAGAGTGTTGGTGCCGAGGGCCGGGTGCTTGTCCTCACCGATGGGGTTCGGGAGAACATGGTTCTCTCCGCCCGGAATGTGCAGGAGGTCAAGGTCCTCACGTTCGGTCAGGAGTCGGCCTATGACCTTCTCCTCGCCGGAACTGTTATCATTGAAGGCTCGGCTCTGAACGCTGGGGAGGCTGCGACGGCTGCCCCGGTCAAGAAGGCCGAGCCCGTTCCCGCCGAGGAAGAGGCTGCGGCAGCCGAAGAGGCGCCTGCGGCTGAGGCAGAGGCGGACGAGGATGCGGAGGTGAACGATGCGTGACGTCTACGACGTGATCCTGGCCCCGGTCATTACCGAGAAGGCGACCCGGGAGCAGGACGAGCAGAACGTCTACACCTTCATCTGCCATCCCGATGCCAACAAGGCGCAGATCCACGAGGCAGTGGAAGCTGCCTGGGACGTGGTGGTGGAAGAAGTTCGGACCGCCCGCTACGTGGGCAAGGCACGACGCTCCCTCATGGGGCGGATGAACCGGACCCACAAGGTGGGCCGCCGGCCAGCCTTCAAGAAGGCCATGGTGCGCCTGGCTGAAGGTGATCACATCGAGTTCTACGAACTGGGCTGATATCATGGCGCTCAAGAAATTCAAGCCAATCACGGCCGGAACCCGATTCCGCTCAATCGTGGATTCCAGCGAGATCACCCGGCGCGAGCCGGAGAAATCTCTCCTGGACACGCGACGTCGGACCGGTGGCCGGAATCACAAGGGTCGGATGACTGTCCGGCGCCGCGGTGGAGGCCATAAGCGCCGCTACCGTCGGATTGATTTCCGCCGCGACAAGGTGGGTATTCCCGGTCGTGTGGCGCAGGTTGAGTACGACCCCAACCGAACCGCCAACATTGCCCTCATCAACTACGCCGATGGCGAGAAGCGGTACATCCTCCAGACCCGGAACATGAAGGTAGGAGACCAGATCGTTTCGGGCCCTGAGGTGGACATCCAGGAAGGGAACGCTACCCTCCTGGCGCGGATCCCCCTGGGGACCATGGTCCACAACGTGGAGTTGAAGCCCGGGAAGGGTGGACAGATTGCCCGTTCCGCCGGCTCCGGCGTCACGGTGGTGGCCAGGGAAGGGGACTACGTCTCCCTCCGGATGCCCTCCACTGAGATCCGCCGGATCCGTAAGGAGTGCATGGCCACCATCGGGCAGGTGGGGAACATCAACCACGAGCTCCGCTCGCTGGGGAAGGCCGGTGCCAACCGATGGCGGGGTCGCCGGCCCAAGGTTCGGGGTGTGGCAATGAACCCGGTGGACCACCCCCTGGGTGGGGGTGAGGGTCGGACCTCCGGTGGTCGTCCTCCCACGTCCCCCTGGGGCAAGCGGGAGGGGATCAAGACCCGGAAGAGGAAGAACAAGTCCAACAAACACATCGTCCGTGGCCGGCGCCGCGGAAAGGCGACGAAGTAAGCCGGTGACCGGATTCTCGGCCGCAGGCGAGTCCCATTACGACGGAAGACAGATATGCCGCGCAGCGTAAAGAAGGGTCCCTTTATCGAAGACGGCCTCCTCCTGAAGGTGGAGGTCATGAATCAGAAGGGAGAGAAGCGGGTCATCAAGACCTGGTCGAGAGCCTCCACGATCTCTCCGGATTTTGTGGGGCACACCATCGCGGTGCACAACGGGAACAAGTTCGTTCCCGTCTACATCACCGAGAACATGGTGGGACACAAGCTGGGCGAGTTTGCCCCCACCCGGCTCTTCCGGGGTCATGGTGGGAAGCTGGCCGACAAGCGATCCCGGCCCAAGTAATCGGGCGCGGACGAACAACGTAAAGAGAGATGCGCGGTCCGCGACTGGTTGGTCGCGGCAGGAGACCCCTTAGGACCCGCACCCGGGTGGGGCGGGTCAAGTGTGGCGGAGACGAGGAGCCATGGAAGCGAAGGCTATAGCCAGATATATCCGCATGAGTCCGCGAAAGGTGCGGCTCGTGGTGGATCAGATCCGCGGGGAGTCGGTGAACAACGCCTATGCTCTCCTCCAGTTCTCGAAGAAGGCGGCCGCCGAGCCGGTGGGTAAGGCCCTCCGCTCCGCCGTCGCCAACGCCCAATACAAGGCGGAGGATCAGGGGGAGTTTGTGGACGTGGACGATCTCGTCGTCACCGAGGCCTACGTGAACGAGGGCCCCACGCTTCGTCGCTGGAGGGCCGCTGCCATGGGCCGAGCGGCGCCGATCCGAAAGCGAATGAGCCACATCACCATCGTTGTGGACACCAAGGAGTAGATCTGGATGGGACAGAAAATTAACCCCACGGGATTCCGCCTGGGCGTCATCAAGGACTGGAAGTCCCGCTGGTACGCCGAGAAAGACTTTCCTCGGCTCCTCCAGGAGGACGAGACGATCCGGAACTACCTGGAGCGTCGGTTGGCCCACGCGGCTGTGTCGTCCATCGAGATCGAGCGCAAGCCCTCGAAGATCGTGGTGACCATCCACACGGCCCGGCCGGGTGTGGTCATCGGTAAGCGGGGCTCGGAGGTGGACAAGCTCCGGGACGAACTGGGTGTGCTCACCCAGTCGGAGGTCTCGGTGAATGTGGAAGAGGTGAAGCGCCCCGAGTTGGATGCCCGACTGGTGGCCGAGAACGTGGCCCACCAGCTCCGGCAGCGCATCTCTTTCCGACGGGCCATGAAACGGGCCGTGCAGTCGGCCCAGCGGGCCGGCGCCGAGGGGATTCGCATCCAGTGCGGCGGACGCCTGGGCGGAGCCGAGATCGCTCGGACAGAGGGATACAACGAGGGGCGGGTGCCCCTCCACACCCTCCGGGCCGACATCGACTACGCCAACGTGGAAGCCCACACGACCTTCGGCGTCATCGGAGTGAAGTGTTGGATCTTCCTCGGCGAAGTGGTTGAGGAGCGCCGGGGTCGGACGTACTCGACGGACACCTGAACACGCAAGGACTACCATGCTCTCGCCCAAGCGAGTCAAACACAGAAAGACCCACAAGGGCCGGATGCGGGGCAAGTCGCACCGTGGAAACCGGGTTTCCTTCGGCGAGTACGGCCTCCAGGCCCTGGAGCCCTCGTGGATCTCCAACCGGCAGATCGAGGCAGCTCGTATCGCCATGACACGCCACATCAAGCGTGGCGGGAAGGTCTGGATCCGGATCTTTCCCGACAAGCCCATTACCCAGAAGCCGGCCGAGACCCGGATGGGGAAGGGGAAGGGGAACCCGGAAAGCTGGGTGGCCGTGGTGAAGCCCGGTCGCGTCATGTTCGAGATGGAGGGCGTTCCCCAGGAGGTGGCGGAGCGAGCCATGCAGCTCGCGTCGGCCAAGCTCCCGGTCAAGACACGCTTCGTCATTCGCGACCAGCAGCTGGGAGGTTAGGGAAATGGCCATGACGGCTGAGGACGTCCGGGAGATGTCCAACGATCAGATCGAAGAGCGTATGTGGGAGCTCCGAGAGGAGTTGTTCCGCCTCCGCTTCCGGTCATCCATGATGGAGCTGGAGAACTCCCAGCTTCCCAAGCAAATTCGCCGGGAGATTGCCCGGATGAAGACCATTGTCCGGGAGCGGGAGCTCGCGGGAGGTGAAGAGTGAGCGAGACCGAAACGAAGGAAACGGAGGTTGTCGAGGCCGAGACCGGGGGACGGGCGTCCCGGAAGGTCCGGCAGGGTGCGGTAGTCAGCGACCGAGGTGACAAGACGGTCGTGGTCCTGGTGGAGCGGCGGTTCGCACACCCGCTCTACGGGAAGTCCGTAACCCGTTCGAAGAAGTATCACGCCCACGACGAAAACAATGAGTACCGGGTAGGCGACGTGGTTCGCATTCAGGAGACGCGCCCCGTGTCGAAGCTCAAGCGGTGGCGGGTCACTGAGCTGTTGGATCGACCCGAGCGGGCCTGAGTCCGCCCACTTGCTTCCTTTCCCGGGACTGACGAGGAGATAGATCGATGATCCAGCAGGAATCGGTCCTGAAGATTGCGGACAACACAGGGGCCAAGCGCGCCCTCTGCATCCGCGTCCTGGGCGGGTCCCGACGCCGGTATGCCCGGGTCGGAGACGTAATCGTGGTGACGGTCAAAGACGCCATCCCCAATGCGGGGGTGAAGAAGGGCGAGGTGGCCCGGGCCGTCATCGTGCGTACCGCCAAGGAAATGCGCCGGAAGGACGGCTCGTACATCCGGTTTGACGAGAACGCGGCCGTCCTCATCACCCCGACCGGGGAGCCCCGGGGCACCCGGATCTTCGGACCGGTGGGCCGGGAGCTCCGCGAGAAGAAGTACATGAAGATTGTATCCCTGGCCCCTGAGGTGATCTAATGGCCACGAAGAAGCAGATGAAAACGGCCCGCCGGGCCAAGCGGAAGACCCACATCGTGAAGGGAGACCGGGTCCGTGTGATCCGGGGCAACTTCCGGGAGATGGAGGGGAACGTGCTCCGGGTGACCCCGGGGACCGGGCGTGTCGTGGTGGAAGGCGTGAACATGCGGAAGCGGCATGAGCGTCCCACGCAGGACAACCCCGAGGGTGGAATCATCTCCTTCGAGGCTCCAATCGACATCTCCAACGTGATGCTCATCGACCCGACCACCGATGAACCCACTCGGGTTCGCACCGAGGTGGCCAAGGACGGGACGAAAGAGCGGATCGCTGTGAAGAGCGGAAATCCCATTCCCCGGCCGCGATAAGACGGCTGGGAAGCGACGGGCATAGAACGATGGCATCGAGACTGGCAGAACATTACAAGGAACGGGTCCGGCCCACGCTCATGGCTGAGCTTGACCTCGAGAACGTCCATCAGATCCCCCACATCCAGAAGGTGGTGGTGAACGTGGGCCTGGGCGAGGCCAGCCGGAATCAGAAGCTTCTGGACTCGGTTCTGGAGGAAGTGGAAACCATCACAGGCCAAAAGCCGGTGATCACCAAGGCCCGAAAGTCCATTGCCGGTTTCTCTCTCAGAGAGGGAATGCCCGTCGGCGTCTCTGTGACGCTGCGCAGGGCGCGGATGTACGACTTTCTGGACCGCCTGGTGAGTGTGGGGATCCCCCGGATCAGAGATTTCCGGGGCATTCCCACCCGCTCCTTCGATGGACGAGGGAACTACACGCTGGGGATCAAGGAACAGATCATCTTTCCGGAGATCGAATACGACAGCGTGCAGCAGGTTCGGGGGATGGATATCACGATCGTCACCTCCACTGACAAGGATGATGAAGCCTATGCGCTCCTGCGGGAGATGGGCTTCCCCTTCAGAGGAGAAACACCGGTCCAGATCGGTGCCGGCGCTGCCGGTGCCGGTGCGGACTGACCGGGCGGGAGCCCAGTACACGAGAATGACCCAACACGGTTTCGGGGGATTGAATGGCTAGGAAGGCGCTCATTGAGAAGGCCCGCCGCAAGTCAAAATACGGCGTGCGTGAGTACAATCGGTGCCAGCGGTGCGGACGGGCCCGGGCGTACATGCGCAAGTTCGGACTCTGCAGAATCTGCTTCAGGCAGAAAGCCCTGCAGGGTGAGATCCCGGGTGTTCGAAAGGCCAGCTGGTAAAGGAACGGAACTGCCATGATGACGGATCCAATCGCGGACATGCTTACACGCATCCGCAACGCGGGACAGGCCGGCCACAGGTGGGCGGACATGCCGATCTCGAAGCTGAAGATCGAGGTCGCCAAGCTCCTCAAGGAGAGTCACTTTGCCTACGACTACAAGGTCCTGGATGACGGACGCCACGGGGTTCTTCGGGTCTACCTGAAGTACCACGAGGGACAACCGGTCATCCGGCACATTGAGCGAATCTCTACGCCGGGAAGGCGGCGGTACGTGGGCTCCGGGGAGATTCCCCGGGTCCGGAATGGTCTTGGAATGGCCATCCTATCCACCTCCAGCGGGGTCCTGTCGGACCGAACCGCTAGAGAGCAAGGTGTGGGTGGCGAGCTCCTGGCCCTGGTCTGGTAACGACGGAAGGCGAGAATACCATGTCGAGAATCGGTAGCAGGCCGGTAGAGCTTCCCAAGGGTGTGGAGGCCCGTCTTCAGGACGGAAACCTCATCGTGAAGGGGCCGAAGGGCTCTCTTACCCTGGATGTGAACCCGGAAATGGCGGTGTCCATCGAGGATGGCGAAGTGACCGTGGAACGTCCGTCGGACGTACAGCGTCACAAGGCGCTCCACGGCCTCACCCGGTCTCTGGTGGCCAATATGGTGGAGGGTGTCACGGCGGGCTTCAGCCGGACCCTGGAGATTGTCGGTGTGGGATACCGGGCCGAGAGGAAGGGGCAAGGGTTGACGCTCCACCTCGGGTTCTCCCACACCATTGAGTACCCGGCTCCCGAGGGCATTGAGCTGGAGACGCCCAACCAGACCACCATCGTGGTGAAGGGTGTCGACAAGCAGCTCGTGGGTCAGGTGGCCGCGGAGATCCGCGGCTTCCGGCCTCCTGAGCCCTACAAGGGGAAGGGAGTCCGGTACGCCGGCGAGCAGATCCGCCGGAAGGCCGGTAAGACGGCCGGCGCGTAACGGCTAATAGAGTCCCAGAGGAGCACGGTAAGGAGAAACCGGTGAAGAAGCTCAAATATTCAAAGATCCGCCGAAGCCGCCGCGTGCAGCGTGAGCGGCGCCACCGGCGCGTTCGAAACAAGGTCAGCGGCACGGCTCAGCGGCCTCGTCTGGTTGTCTATCGCTCCCTGAGGAACATGGAGGGGCAGTTGGTGGATGATGTGGCCGGCCTCACCCTTCTGGGTGTGTCCACTCTGGCGTCCGAGATCCGGGAGCTGGAGGGGGATGGTGACGAGCAGGTGCAGGTGGCCAAATCCCGGGCGGCCGGGAAGCTCCTGGCTGAGCGTGCTCAGGAGGAAGGCATCGAGTCCGTGGTCTTCGATCGCGGAGGCTACAAGTATCACGGTCGGGTCCAGGCGTTCGCCGAGGGTGCCCGCGAGGGAGGATTGAAGTTCTGATGGCCAGAAATCGCAAGCAGGGCAGAGGCCGGGACCATGATCTGGTCGAGACCGTCATCCACATCAACCGGGTGGCCAAGGTCGTGAAGGGAGGACGTCGGTTCTCCTTCACTGCCCTGGTGGCTGTAGGTGACCAGAAGGGGAAGGTGGGCGTGGCCCACGCCAAGGCCAACGAGGTTGCGGAGGCCATCCGGAAGGGGATGGAGCATGCCCGTCGGGACTTGGTGGAAATCCCCGTGGTCAACGGAACCATCCCCCATGAGATTGTTGGGGAGTGGGGTGCAGGCCGGGTCATGTTTCGGCCCGCTGCCCCCGGTACCGGGGTTATCGCAGGGGGACCGGTCCGGGCTATCGTCGAGGCTGTCGGGATCACCGACATCCTCACCAAGAGCCTGGGCACCAACAACCCCATCAACGTCGTACGGGCCACCATGTGGGGGCTGCAGCATCTGGTGACGCCGGAGCAGGCGGCCCGGGAGCGAGGCATCCCGGTGGAGGCACTGGAGGTGTACGGTGGCTGAGCGCGAAAAGAAGATCGCCATCACCCAGGTCCGTAGCCTGAGCGGTCGTCCGGAAAAGCATCGCAAGACCATGCGGGCCCTGGGCTTCACGAAGCACCAGCAGACCCGTATCCACACGGATACTCCGGCGATTCGCGGGATGATCGAACAGGTATCGCACCTGGTCGAGGTCCAGGACGCCGAGGAGCAATAGAACAATGGCAGAACTTCATGAACTGAAGCCCTCCCCGGGGTCCCATCGCAATCGCAAGCGGATCGGGCGCGGGCCAGGATCAGGAAAGGGAAAGACGAGCGGTCGGGGTCACAAGGGCCAGAAGGCCCGCTCCGGAGCTTCCATCCCAGCCGGTTTCGAAGGGGGCCAGATGCCCCTGCAGCGGCGGATTCCCAAGCGGGGATTCACGCCCATGAACCGGGTGGCGTACCAGGTGGTGAACGTTCGTGCCCTGGAAGAAGTCCAGGGAGACGAGGTTACCGCCCAGGTTCTCCATGACCAGGGATTCATCGGCTCGGCCGAGAAGCCCGTCAAGATTCTGGGTGATGGAGAGTTGACCCGGAGCGTGACGGTCCGGGTCCATGCCTTCAGTGGCACGGCCCGGTCGAAGATTGAGAGCGCCGGCGGCACCGCTGAAGTCGTAGAGTAGATCGGTGACCGGACCCAACCCCAGTAGACGTCTGAGCTGACGGGATTCCAGGATGGCCAACCCCATTCCCAACCTTTTCCGGTTCCCTGAACTCAAGGACCGGATCCTCTTCACCCTCTTCATCCTCCTGATCTATCGGGTCGGTGCGCACATCACCGCGCCGGGGATCAACCTGGCTGCTCTGCAGGAGCAGTTCGGCCAATTGGAGGGCACCCTCTTCGGGGTGTATGACATGTTCGTGGGTGGCGGCCTCTCCAGGGCGACGATCTTCGCTCTGGGGATCATGCCGTATATCTCCGCGGCCATCATGTTCCAGCTTCTGGCCGCTGTCTTCCCCACCATCGAGAAGATGCAGAAGGAAGGGGAGGAGGGTCGGAAGAAGATCACCCAGTGGACCCGGTATACGACCGTGGTCCTCTGTATCGCTCAGGCCTACGGCTACTCGGTTTTCGTCGGCTCCATTGAAGGGGCCGTCGTCAACCCCGGGTTCCTCTTCACCTTCACCACGGTGCTGGCCCTGACGGTGGGTGGTACCTTCATCATGTGGCTGGGTGAGCAGATCACCGAACACGGGGTGGGGAATGGGATGTCCCTCCTCATCTTCTTCTCCATCATCGAAGGATTCCCCGGCGCGGTTGTCCGGACCTGGGAAGCCCTCATGGTGGGCGAGATCGGCTTCATGGCCATGACCGCCCTCATGGCCGTCATCATCGGTGTCACGGCCGCCGTGGTCTCCATGACCATGGGCGCCCGACAGATCCCGGTGCAGATCCCTCGAAAGGTGGTTGGACGGGGACGGATCCAGGAGGGACAGAAGAGCTTCGTACCGATCCGGGTGAACGCGGCCGGGGTGATGCCCATCATCTTCGCGCAGTCGTTCATCATCGTGCCTGGCACATTGGCGGCTTTCACGGCCTCCGGCTTCATTGCCGAGCTTGCTGAACTCTTCCAGCCAGGAAACTGGCTCTACTACGGGACCTACGGCGTCCTCACCGTCTTCTTCACCTACTTCTATACCGCCATCATCTTCAATCCGGTGGATCTGGCGGAGAACCTGAAGAAGCAGGGCGCCTTCGTTCCCGGAGTGAAGCCAGGGGCCCGGACGGCGGAGTACATCGACCGAATCTTGACCCGGGTGACGCTCCCTGGCTCCATCTACCTGGCGCTGGTGGCCCTCCTCCCCTTCTGGATCTTCGACATCTTCAACATCCAGACCTTCTTCTTCGGAGGTACGGGGCTCCTCATCGTTGTGGGTGTGGGGTTGGACACGGTCCAGCGAGCGCAGCAGCACCTTCTCCTCCGGCACTATGACGGCTTCATGAAGAAGGGGCGTGTTAAGGTCCGGGGTCGTCAGCGATACATGTGAGGACGAGGAACTCGCAATGGTGGTGATTTTGCTCGGCCCTCCAGGGGTCGGAAAAGGAACGCAGGGAGACAAGCTCCTGGAGGACCTGCAGTGGGAGAAGATCGCCACCGGAGACCTCCTTCGAGCGGCACGTCGGGAGGGCACGGAACTGGGCAAGGAAGCCCAGTCCTACATGGACGCTGGTGAGCTCGTCCCGGACGACGTCATCGTGGCCATGGTAGAAGAAAAGCTGGCCAGTCTGCCGGCTGAGACCGGCGTCCTCTTCGACGGCTTTCCCCGGACCGTACCCCAGGCCCGGGAGTTGGCCCGGGTCCTCCCCAAGGTGGATCGGGAGCTGGATGCCGTCATCCTCTTCGAGGCGCCGGACCAGGTGCTCCAGAAGCGCATCAGTGGACGGCGGCACTCGCCGGACAGTGGCCGGATCTACAACATCTACTTCGATCCCCCCGAGGAAGAGGGGATCTGTGATGAGGCCGGTACGGCCCTGGTACACCGGGATGACGATAAGCCGGAGACTGTCACGCGGCGCCTCCGAGTCTACCGGGAGCAGACCGAACCCCTGGTGGCCCACTACCGGGAGTCTGAGACTCCGGTGTTGATGGTGGACGGCGACCAGGAGATGGATCAGGTCCAGGCCGATCTCCGAAGAGTTCTGTCTGACACGCTGGGCGTAGAGGTTTCCCCGGCGTGATCGAACTCAAGACCGGTGAGGAGATGGACCGGATCGCCCGGGGTGGCGCCATCATTGCGGCACTCTACCGGGAGATGGAGCAACGGATCCAGGCTGGCGTCTCCACCGGGGAGCTGGATCGCTTTGCCGAGGAGTTCATCCGCTCCCACGAGGGCGCCGAACCGGCCTTCAAAGGACTGTACGGATTTCCCGGGAGCATCTGCGCCTCAGTCAACGAGGAAGTGGTCCACGGGATTCCCAGTGATGAGCGGGTGCTGAAGGAAGGGGACATCCTTTCGCTGGATACGGGGGTGCGCCTGGATGGATGGTGTTCCGATTCGGCGTGGACGTTTTCGGTGGGGGAGTTGGCGCCGGCCACGGCCCGGCTTCTGGAGGTGACGGAGGAGGCCCTGGAACGGGCCATCGCCGCCGCCAGGCCAGGCAAGCATGTTGGCGATATCGGGCATGCGGTGGAGGAGGCTGTTCGAGGAACGGGATTTGCCATCATCCGGGACCTGGTAGGCCACGGCATCGGTCGAAAGGTCCATGAGGAACCGCAGGTGCCGAACCGGGGGAAGCCCGGTAGCGGACCTGTGCTGGAGGCCGGGCTGGTACTGGCCATCGAACCCATGATCGCGGTGGGAACCTGGAGGATCAGAACGCTTTCGGACCGATGGACGGTGACGACCACCGACCGTCGGCCTTCGGCCCACTTCGAGCACACCGTGGGTGTGACCGAGGAGGGCCCACGGATTTTGACAGCGCTCCGAGACCCCGTGGCCAGTGCCACGTAAGGCGCCGTCGGAGACGAAGAAGACGTCCGGGGTCCTGTCCCTTGAGTCGGGACGAGATCAGGGTTATACTTTCAAGCTCTGCAACGAACGCACGGTGAGGTCCCGATGAAGGTCAGAAGCAGCATCAAGCCGATCTGTGAACACTGCAAGGTGGTGCGCCGCCGCGGTGTCGTTCGGATCATCTGCAAGCGGAACCCCCGCCACAAGCAGCGGCAGGGTTGATTCCACGGGTTGCGCCTCGAAGGCACTGAGGAACTGGTATGGCACGCATTGCGGGAGTCGATCTCCCCAGGAACAAGCGAATCGTTGTCGCACTGACCTATATCTACGGTATCGGTCGGGCTCGCTCTGAGGAGATCTTGGAGGCGGCTGGCGTTGATCCGGTCACCCGGACCCACGACCTGACGGAAGAGGACGTGAGCCGGCTGCGTCGTGAGATCGAAGACAGCTACAAGGTGGAGGGCGCCCTTCGCACCGAGCGATCCATGAACATCAAGCGTCTCATGGACATCGGGTGTTATCGGGGCCTCCGGCATCGGAGGGGTCTCCCCGTCAGGGGGCAGCGGACCCACACGAATGCTCGGACCCACAAGGGTAAGAAACGGGCGATTGCCGGCAGAAAGGCGCCGCCCAGGAAGTAGGAAGGCACCGGGCGCGGCTGACGAGATGGGCTCACCAGGGATCGATACGCCTGGTTGGTTCCTACTCCAGCGGCCTCCGAGTCCGATCACGTACTGAGAAGGAAGGCTCGTTTGTCGCAGCAGAAGAAGCAGCCCCGGGCAAAGCGGGGCAAGAAGACGGTGGAGTCTGACGGCGTTGCCCACATCAAGGCGTCGTTCAACAACACGATCGTGACCCTGGCGGACTCCAAGGGTGACGTGGTGTCTTGGGCCAGCGCAGGAAAGGCTGGATTCAAGGGCTCCAAGAAGTCCACCCCATTTGCTGCCACCATGGCGGCCGAGGCCGCTGGGCGGGAAGCCTATGCCATGGGTCTTCGGAAGGTGGACGTGCGAGTTCAGGGGCCCGGGTCCGGGCGGGAGTCGGCCATTTCGGCCTTGGCTTCTGCCGGGCTGACGGTCAAGTCCATCAAGGACGTGACCCCGCTGCCCCACAACGGTTGCCGCCCGCCGAAGAAGCGGCGGGTCTAAGTTGCCGACGGCGCCCCGAGGGGCGCCGTTCGGAATCCACACGTCCGGGGAAACGGGGGCGGTCCAGCGGATCGCCTCCGGCCCCGTTTTGACGGGAATCACTGGTCACACAGGTTGTTAGATGGCTCGTTACACTGGTCCGGTCTGCAAGCTCTGCCGCCGCGAGGGGCAGAAGCTCTTTCTGAAGGGACAGAAATGCTACACGGAGAAATGCCCCGTGGAGCGTCGAGGCTATCCGCCTGGGCAGCACGGTCCGGCCCAGGCACGCCGTCGGAAGCAGTCCGACTACGCCCTCCAGCTTCGGGAGAAGCAGAAGGTGAAGCGGATGTACGGACTGCAGGAGACCCAGTTCAGGAATCTCTTCCAGCGTGCGGCCCGTGAGTCGGGCGTGACGGGCGAGAACCTCCTGATCAGCCTGGAGACCCGCCTGGACAATGTGGTCTTCCGGCTGGGCCTGGCCGCCAGTCGAAATCAGGCCCGGCAGCTGGTTCGCCATCGTCACGTGGAGGTGAACGGGAAGACAGTGGACATCCCGTCCTACCAGGTGAAGCCTGGCGACGACATTGCCGTGCGGGCTCCGTCCAAGGAGTTGGAGGTGGTGGAGGTGGCCCTTGGGTCCCGGACCCGCCCCCAATTGGTAGAATGGCTGACCCTGGACGAGAAGAATCGGGTGGCCCGGGTCGTGCGGAAGCCGACCAGGGATGACATCCCCATGGAGGTCCAGGAGCAGCTCATCGTCGAGTTGTACTCGAAGTAAGGACGAAGCCGAGCCCAACGGGCATGGAGGATATGGTGGAAATTGATCTGACCGGACTGGTTCTCCCGGAGAAGGTAGAGACCGCGCAGGCGTCGGAAGACGGCACATATGCACGGTTTGTGGTGGAGCCCCTNGAGAGGGGGTTCGGCCACACGCTGGGGAATTCCATTCGCCGCGTCCTTCTCTCGTCGCTGCAGGGCGCTGCGGTCTGGGCGTTCCGAGTAGACGGGGTCGTGCACGAGCACCAGACGATCAGTGGGGCTGTGGAGGATGTCCATCAGGTCATCCAGAACCTGAAGGCCCTGGTGATCATGATGGACGACGAGCTGGATGAGGCGACGCTGACCGTGAAGGCCGATCAGGCCGGAGCGGTGACGGCCGGACACATTCAGGAGAAGGGTGGGATCCAGGTGCTGGATCCGGAGCACCATATCCTGACCCTTCAGGAGGACCGGAGCTTCCAGATGGAACTCCGCGTCAACAAGGGCCGGGGGTTCGTCTTGGCCGACCAGCACTCCCTGGAGAAGGGGGAGCCGGTGGACCTGGTGCGGATCGACTCCATCTACAACCCGGTCCGCCGGGCCAACTTCGAGGTGAAGGAGACCCGGGTGGGCCAGCGGACCGACTTCGACCAGCTTTCCATCCACGTGGAGACGGATGGTTCGGTTGCGCCGGAGGACGCGGTGGCTCTGGCAGCCGGCCTGGTGCAGCGGCACCTGGAGTACCTCCGGTACTTCGGCGAAGGTGGGCTTCCTGAGCCCACGCCGGAAGGGGCCACGCCCGTTCCTGAGAATATGCTCGATCTCTTCCAGCGTCCCATCGAGGACCTGGCCGAGCTCAGCGTTCGGTCGCGGAATTCGCTCCAGAAGGAGAGCATCGCGACGGTGGGTGAGCTCATCCAGCGGACCGAAGATCAGATGCTGGAGATCGAGAACTTCGGGAAGAAGTCGCTGAAGGAGATACAGGACTTCCTGGCGGAGCACCATCTCCGGTTTGGAATGAAGGTGCAGGAATCCGATGACGGACGGGTGTTCTTCCTGGAAGAGGAAGGGGCCACGGAAGCCACGGAATCTGGTGACGAATAGCGCACGGGTAGACAACACACCCCGCTCGTGATATATCGGTAGCTCAGTTCAGGATCAAAAGCCATGCGGCATCGAAAGAAAGGTCGAAACCTCTCAAGGACCGCCTCTCACAAGAAGGCGACCATGCGGAACATGGCTACGGCCCTGTTCCGCCACGAGCGGATCGAAACTACCACGGCCAAGGCCAAGGAGTTGCGTCCCTATGCGGAGCAGCTCATAACCCTTGCACGCCGAGGTGACCTCCATGCACGCCGCCAGGCGGCCCGGAAGATCCAGGACCGAGAGGTCCTGGGGAAACTCTTCGATGATATCGGGCCCCGGTTTGATGGGCGTCCGGGTGGATACACCCGGATCCTCAAGCTGGGTCACCGAAAGGGGGACGCGGCCGATATGGCGTTGATCGAGCTGGTGGAACGCGCGGACGCATAAATCCCACCCCAAGGACGGGACACACATGGCTTCGAAGCAAAGCGGTTCGTTCAACATTCCCCTCATGATCCTGGCCTTCCTGACCATGGCCGGATTTCTCTACTGGCTGAACATCGCCTCCGAGCCTACCCAGATCGCGGTAGCGGAAGAGAATGGGATGGAGGCCATGCTGGACGAGGCCACGAGTGTGTCGCCGATTGCCCTCATCGAGGACGCCCAGGAACTCATCGACGAGATGGTCCGGGTCCCCAACATCCGGGTGGCCGAACTGATGGGCACCAGCGCCTTCTGGTTCCCCGTTTCCATGGGCGACGAGGAAGAGCAGCTCTACCTGGTGTTCCTGGATCCCAACTTCATCGATCCCGGCTTCCAGCTCGTCCCCGATGATGTCCTGACACTCACCGGGACCGTTCGGGAGATGAGCGACCAGATCATCACCCAGTGGGAGGAGCAGGGGCTCTTCACCGAGGAAGGCCAGCGTCCCATGGCGGCCGAAGTGGAGACCTTCATCCAGGCCGCCCACCTGGACGTACACACGACCGCCGAGGAGGCTGACGACCCCGACGCGGATGACGACGACACCGAGGACGACGGCCAGGACTGAGTCCGGGCCTCCCTCATCAGCGATAGAGGTAGGAATCATGGCACGGATCTGCTACGTGTGCGGCAAGGGTCCCCGAACCGGGAACCGAGTCAGCCACGCAAACAACAAGACGAAGCGTCGTTGGCTGCCGAACCTGCAGACCGCACGAATCCTCAATGACGAGGGTCAGCGGATCCGGGTCCGGGTGTGCACGAGCTGCATCTCTGCCGGAAAGATCCGGAAGGCTCCGGCGGTGAAGAAATCCGAGGGAGCCTAGAGCCCAGATGAATGCGTGTGCCGAGGGGAAAACACCCCCGTCGGCCCGGCCGGATCGACGCCCCCGAGACCCTGTTCAGGGTCCGGGGGCGTCGCCGTTGCGGGTAGCTGTCACCCGGCCTGCAGAGGGCCGACGGGCCCAAGGGTCCCCATCCCCGGATCGACTGGCCCGCCTCCTCCGGTCCAGGGGGGCGCAGCCTGTCATGCATCCGCTCCAGGAGCGGCTCCCGCCAGAGGATCCGGCTCCCCTGCGCGCCGCCCTGAGCGGACTGTTGATGGCGGCCCACGGCATCCCGACCCGCAAGCCCAATCGCCATTGGCTCTTGGTGACGGCCCCCACCGCTGTTCCCGCCATCCTGCGTGCCCTGCAGGAGCTGAGTGCCTCCGCCGACGCCCTCCGGCAAGCCGGCGTTCGCGTGGCGGCTGTGGGAACCAGCACAGGGCGGGCCTTGAGCGAGGCGGGTCTCCCCCCGGACCTGATCCCGGAACGGTTTACCGGCGATGATCTCCTGGTCGCCCTGGTGGAGACGCTGGCCCCAGGGGCAGGGGACGAGGCGGTGCCTCCGGCGGACTCGCTGGCGGCCGGCTCTCCCTTGGCCGGCTATCACTTCGTCCTTCCCCGAGCGGCCGTGGCCCGGGATGTGCTTCCCAAAGGGTTGCGAGGGCTGGGAGCCCGGGTGGAGGTGGTGACGGCCTACCGGATCGTGGAGCGGCCTGGCGCAGGAGCAGGGCTGGTGGAGGCGATTCATGGTGGGGAGGTGGATGTGGTGGCTCTGACCTCCGGTTCGGCGGCACGCATTCTGGGCGCGGCTTGGCGGGGGTTGCCTTCGGACCGGAGGCCAGACGCGGACCTGGGGAGGGATCTGGAAGAAGGCCAGGACGGCGGGTTG
>SL_3KL_010_SEDDRAFT_10002191_pt1 | contig 17868 bp, 15 predicted proteins | sample SodLakKL_010_SED_2_FD_10381 | JGI IMG/M metagenome (IMG submission 10381) | reverse complement strand
TGTGGGTTATCTTTTTGATTTCGCGATTCTTGGAATTTACCAATGGGCTCGCTTAAATGCCTTTTATAATAAAAATAGATTCCAGTTAAATCAACATGAACAGCGACGCTACATTGCCATGCCTCCATCCACGTTCAGAATGGCGCCGGTGAGGTAGGAAGCGGCATCCGAGGCCAGAAAGACCACGGCTTGAGCTACTTCTTCCGGTTCTCCGGCCCGTTTCAGCGGTATTTGCGCTTCAATGCTTTTGAGGATCTTCTCGTCAAGCTTTCCGGTCATTTCAGTGGATATGTATCCCGGTGCAATTACATTCACACGGATATTCCTGGAGGCCACCTCCCTGGCAAGTGATTTTGAAAAACCGATAATCCCGGCTTTGGATGCCGAATAGTTGGTCTGTCCAGCATTACCGGCTATTCCGACGACCGAGCTGATATTTATGATGGATCCGGAACGGGCTTTCATCATGGGACGAATGGCCGCTTTCGAGTAGTTGAAGACGCTTTTGAGGTTGGTGCGAATAACATCATCCCACTGCTCTTCCGTCATGCGCATGATCAGGGTATCACGGGTTATGCCGGCATTGTTCACCAGTATGTCCAGTCCTTTGAATTCATCCTGGGCAATGGCAATCACCTTTTCCGCCTCATTGAAATCCACCGCATCGGCCTTAACCGCTTTAGCTTTCCTTCCCGTTTCTTCAATTTGCCGGACCACTTCCTCTGCGGCCTCGGCAGAACGGGCATAGGTAATAAGCACGTCAGCTCCGGCCTCAGCCAGCTGAAGTGCAATGGCTTTACCTATTCCGCGACTTCCGCCGGTAACAAGTGCCGTTTTACCGTTCAAAGCAAATTTTTCCAAATTCATAGTTTCTGTAGTTATCTGCTGCATTCTTATTGAAATCCGGAAATTCCGACACCCTTAAGTGTACGTTTTACCAAACCCTGCAGCACATTGCCGGAACCCACTTCCACAAAATGTTTTGCCCCGTCCTGATGCATGTTGGAGAGCGTCTGTGACCAGCGAACCGGCTTTAGCAATTGCTGTTTCAGGTTTTCCCTGATCACATCCGGATCATGCGAGACGGTTCCCGTAACATTTGAATACACACCGGCGGCAGGTTTCTGAAACGCAAGTGCATCCAGAATAGTATTGAGTTCATCGCGGGCCGGGGACATCAGGGGTGAGTGGAATGCACCGCTCACTGGCAGTTTTTTCACGATTTTAGCACCCGCCTCCTTGAACTTGTCCATGGCTTCATCCACAGCCGGAATATGACCGGAAATGACAAGCTGACCCTTCGTATTGTAATTGGCAGGAGTGACAACATGATCAGGCTCCGAACAGATCTCATCACAGACCCTTTCCACTACTTCGTCATCAAGGCCGATGATGGCGGCCATTGCCCCGGGTTGCGATTCTCCTGCATCCTGCATGAGCTCACCCCGGCGCTTGACAGCTCTCAGGGCATCTTCAAAATGCAGCACACCGGATGCCGCCAATGCCGTGTACTCACCAAGACTGTGTCCCGCAACCATATCCGGTCGCTGACCCAGGATCTCGAAAAGGGAAAACGCGTGGACAAACAGTGCCGGCTGCGTATGTTTTGTCTGTGTGAGCGATTCCTCCGGTCCTTCGAACATGATATCTGCAAGCCGGTAGCCCAGAATGTCGTTCGCCTCATCACAGCGTTTTCGAAAATCACTGTTGAAGCGGTAATGATCCAGTCCCATTCCGGTTTTTTGCGATCCCTGTCCGGGAAATAGGTATGCTTTCTTCATAAAAACGAATGGTTACATGGCCCACTTGAGGTAGATGGCGCCCCATGTGTATCCGCCGCCGAACGCCGAGAGAACAAGTTTGTCACCTTTTTTCAGCCGGTCCTTCCAGTCATACAGACAAAGCGGGATCGTTGCGGCCGTGGTGTTACCGTATTTATCGATATTGATCATCACTTTTGAAGGATCCAGATTCATTCTGCGCGCCGTAGCATCAATGATCCTGAGGTTGGCCTGGTGCGGAACAAGCCAGTCCACATCATCGCCGGACAACTGGTTTTTTTTCATGATCTCTACGGACACGTCGGCCATCCCCTCTGTGGCCCTTTTGAACACAGGGCGGCCTTCCTGGTAAATATAGTGCATTTTTTTATCTACCGTATCATGGCTTGCCGGGTTGCGGCTTCCTCCGCCAGACTGGATCAGTGTACTGGACATGTCCCCATCCGAGTACATGATGCTGTCGACAATGCCATTTTCGTCATCCGCCGGCTCCAGCAATACACCGGCAGCGCCATCGCCAAAAAGGATGCATGTCGAACGATCGGTATAGTCCACAATGGAACTCATCTTATCCGATCCGATAACCAGGACCCTCTTGTACTGACCGGAAGTGATCATGTTGGTTCCGACCTCGAGGGCATACAAAAAACCCGAGCAGGCGGCGGACAGGTCGAAGCAGAAAGCGTTGGAAGCACCGATCATACTCTGTGCAATGCATGCCGTAGCGGGAAACATGTAATCGGGAGTGACCGTGGCAACGATGATCACATCGATCTCGGAAGCATCCATGTTGCGCTGGCGTAAAATCTCACGTGCCGCTTCAGCTGCCATGAAACCCGAAGCCTTGTCAGGATCCTTGAGGATTCTGCGTTCTATGATGCCCGTTCTTGTGCGGATCCATTCATCATTTGTCTCGACCAATTTTTCAAGTTCCTGATTCGTCAGGACGTAATCAGGCAGATAATGCCCCACGGCAGAGATCTTTGCTTTAATTTCAGAACTCATTCCTCAGAAAAGTTATACAGTCCATATGTCTGCATCTGACTGCCGCGTTAAGCGGACGGCGCCAACCCCTTTATTCACGCTACAGATGCAATGATTTTTTTGTTGATGTCTGATTCGGCCATCTTGACCGCATTGAGAATCATGTTTTTTATGGCTTCCGGAGAGCTGCCTCCGTGACCCACCATACTGATCCCGTTCACACCAAGGAACGGAACACCGCCAACCCGCTGGTAGTCAAAAGGCATAAAAGCTTCCTGAAGCAAGGACATCACAAGGGCAACCTGCTCCTTGTCCAGCTGACGCTTCTTGATAACACCCATAAGCAGCATTTTTAATGCGTCAGGGATCGACTCGCCAAACTTGAGGAGGATATTTCCGGTAACTCCATCACAGACAAACACGTCAGCCTGTCCGGCGAGTACGTCACGACCCTCAATATTGCCAACAAAATTGGGAAGCGCCTGCAGAAGATGATAAGCTTTTTTGAGTGTCTCGGATCCTTTTTCCTTCTCCTCGCCCACATTAAGCAATCCAATTCTCGGAGTGTCTATGCCCATCATGTCCCGGGCATAGATATTGCCCATAACACCGAACTGGAAAAGCATTTCCGGCTTGACTTCCAGGTTGGCACCGGCATCGATCATCAGCCCCAAACCCTTGACCGTGGGATAAAATGTGGCAATGGTCGGCCGGATGACCCCATCGAGCCTTCCGAGGATGAAAGCGGAGGCAGCCATAAGCGCCCCTGTGTTTCCGGCACTCACAAAGCCGTCAACCAGACCCTTTTGATGCATGCCAAGACCCACGACTATGGACGAGTGTGGTTTATTGCGGACAGCCTGTGCCGGCGACTCATCCATACCTATGATTTCAGGAGCATCCTGAAGTACGATGCGACCTTCAGGATAGTCATGATTTGCAAGTTCTTTTTTGATTTCTTCTTCCGGACCAGTAAGAATAACGGTGAGTTGGTCATTTTCCCCGACGGCCAGCACGGCACCGCTTACCGGGTTTTCTGGAAAATGATCACCGCCAAAGGCATCAACGGCAATTTTCATCATGTGGGTGTATGTGAATTTGGATTGGATTCCTGTTGGATACCGGTTTGATCTCAGGCTTCGCTGGCAGCCTTGACTACCTGACGGCCCCTGTAATATCCACATTCCGTACAGGCGCGATGACGCTGATGCACCGTTCCGCAATTGGTACACTCTGTCAGGGTGAGATCCTCCAATTTGTAATTGGAGCGTCTTTTGTCCCTTCTGGCCTTGGAAGTTTTTCTTTTTGGATGTGCCATATTCCGTTACTTAATTCTTTTGAATTTTTTGTTTCAGTTCCGCAAGGGCTTCCCATCTGGGATCATGCCCCGATTCTTTTTCTTTGTCACCAAAACTGGTTTCAAATTCCGTGATCTCCCCATCCTTCAAATATCTCGGATGAAGTTTTTTAACCGGGATACTCAGCAGTACCGTATCCCGCAACTCCCGGGTGATATCGATGACATTCTGTGATGGATTCAGCTTTCGGAGCGTCCCGGACAGCTCCTCACGTTCATCTTCGACATCATGCTGGAAAACAACTTCGTAAGTGCTTTCAAGCATGGTTTCATAACGATCGAGCGAGCGGTCACAGGTCAGACTTGCGAAAGCACTGAGCTGACACTGAATCCTGAGATTGTCATCCTGCTTGTTGAACTTCAACTGTATGCGGACCCGGGTTATGACCGAGCCTTCGACACCAAGCTCATCTGCCTCAACTTCAAGCAGTTCATCTGACAACCCCTTGGGTATCTCGTTGTATCGGAAGGAAATCATGTTGATCTGTGCACTTATTACAAAGCTGGTAAATTTAGCAAATTATGCACTCATAAACAACGCTATGAAAATAATCCAAATCTCCTTTGCTCAATGATTTCGATTACCTTTCCCAAATCCTCCTTGTTGTTGACAAAATCCAGATGGTCCGTATCAATGATCAGTTTTTCATGCGGATACCGCTTTATCCAGTCTTCATACAGCGTGTTTAGCCGCTCAAGATAATCAATTCTGATGGTGCTTTCGTAGTCTCTGCCGCGCTGCTGAATCTGTCGGACCAGGGTTGGCACGTCAGCACGCAGATAGATGAGAAGGTCCGGTGGTGTAAGAAAAGAAACCATCTCCCGAAACAGATTGCTGTAGTTTTCAAAATCACGCTTGCTCATCAGTCCCATCTGGTAGAGGTTCTTGGCAAAGATCTCAACGTCCTCGTAAATGGTGCGGTCCTGGATGAAGCTCTGCCGGGTGCTTACAATCTCTTGCTGGCTGCGAAACCTGCTGGAGAGGAAATAGACCTGCAAATTGAAGCTCCACCGCCGCATATCCTCATAAAAGTCCGTCAGGTAAGGATTGTCATCCACTGATTCGTAATAGGCACGCCACTTGTAGTGTTTAGCCAGCAATGTGGTGAGTGAAGATTTTCCAGCCCCGATATTGCCGGCAACGGCATAATAGTAGAAGTCCGATTTCTTTTTTTCCGACATGGTCATCATTCCTCTTTTCCAAGCAGGCGGAACATTGCTTTTTTATATGCCTCCACTCCCGGCTGATCAAAAGGATTCTCACCCAGAGAATAGACAAAAATGGCCGTGGCAAGCTCAAAATAATAAATGGCATGGCCGATACACTCGGCGTTCTGCTCATCGATCCTGGCAATGAAGACTGGTACACCCCCCTCCCCATGGGCCTGAACGGTACCCTGAAACGCTTTTTCGTTGACCTCTTCCATGGTTTTGCCTGAAAGGTAATTCAAGCCGTCGTAATCCTTGGATTCCGCGGACAGCGTCAGGGATGTTTCAGGTCTTTGGATGTGAAGAAATGTCTCCATTATGTTGCGTTTTCCATCCTGGACCATCTGCCCGAGGCTGTGCAGGTCGGTCGAGTACTGGGCAACGGCGGGAAACAGTCCCTGGCCATTTTTGCCTTCGCTTTCACCATAAAGCTGCTGCAGCCATCCACCCATGGAAACGAGTGCAGGCTCAAATGAAGCAATGAGGTCTATGGCGTACCCATTTTTGTAAAGCGCAAATCGTGTGCTCACATAGTCCAGGAGGTTGCCACGATCTTCCTCCAGTTTCCGGTAGCAAGCCACGGCACCATAAAAAAGACTTTTGACATCAATGCCGGCAGCGGCTATGGGCAGCAGTCCGACTGGGGTCAGCACTGAAAACCTGCCGCCGACATCATCCGGAAGGATGAACTTGCGGTAACCATGGGCCCGGATGATCTTGTTCAATGCTCCGCCATCCTTGCTGGTGGTGCAAAAGATGCGTGACACCGCATCTTCGCTGTAGCGATCATGCATCCACTTTCTGAGTATCCGGAAGGCAATGGCGGTCTCCATGGTGGTTCCGGACTTGGAAATGACATTCAGATAAACCTGTTTGGGCGAACCATCAGCTTTTGGCTTGTCGAGATAAGCGATCAGCCTCTGCAGATATCTGCCGGATATGTGATGTCCGGTATAGATGATCTCCGGGCCGCGGTCCGCAAACTCAGGACTCAGGGCCTCAATGACCGCACGCGCACCGAGATAGGACCCGCCGATCCCACAAACAATGAACACATCCGCGGTTTTATGGATTTCCGTACCGATGGACTCCATGTTTTCCAGGAGTGCATCATTCGGTTCCCTGAGGATGTCCTGCCAGCCAAGCCACTCGGTTCCTTTCCCGGTGCGCTTGTCCAGCTGCTCTGATGAATCGTTTATGACCCCGGCGGCAAGATTATATTCTTCATCCGACAGGAATGTACGGGCCCGCTTTGTTTCAATAGTGATCATGTTCTGTTTTGTTACCGTATGACTTTTGCAAGTTCAAGAAGTTCGAAATTGATGTTTTTTTTCTCCGACCAGGTTTTATGCATGGGCGTCAGGGTATTTTTATGGCTGACCACACCTGCCATGACACTTGTATGACCGTTGAGGAGGGCCTCTACGGCAGCAGATCCAAGCCTGCTTGCAAGTACCCGGTCATGAGAGGTTGGCGAACCGCCCCGCTGCAGGTGTCCGAGCACACTGACGCGCATCTCGTATTTCCCGAAGTCATCTTTCAGTTTTTCCGCCAGGTTCAGGGCGCCGCCTGTTTGATCTCCTTCAGCGACCACAACCAGGCTGCTCCTGCGCTGAACCTTGAACACTTCTTTCAAAGTGTCACGGATGTAATCCAGTTTTTTGACGGCTTCGGGCAGCAGGATGAGCTCGGCGCCGGTGGCAATGCCTGTTTCCAGGGCAATGAAACCAGCCTCGCGTCCCATCACCTCCACAAGGAACAGGCGATCGTGGGCATCGGCCGTATCCCGTATCTTGTCAATGGCTTCCATGGCCGTGTTCAGGGCCGTGTCGTATCCTATGGTTTCATCCGTTCCGTAGAGGTCATTGTCGATGGTTCCGGGCACGCCCACTACCGGTATCCCGTATTCCTCATAAAGTTCGGATGCACCGCGAAAGGTGCCATCTCCTCCAATTGCCACAATGGCATCAATATCATGTTTTTTCAGGTTCTCTACGGCTTTTTTGCGCCCTTCCGCAGAACGGAACTCTTTGGAGCGGGCCGATTTGAGAATGGTTCCGCCCCGCTGGAGGATATTGGAGACACTATGATGGTGCATCTCAATGAAATCGTCGTCGATCATACCCTGATAACCAAAACGAACGCCCATCACACTCAATCCGTTACTTGTAGCCGTCCGGACCGAAGACCGTATGGCGGCATTCATTCCCGGAGCGTCTCCTCCGCTGGTGAAAACGGCTATGCGTTTGATTTTCTTCACTGTCTTTTTCTCAAGATTTGTGGTTAAAAACTGCTAAATTGGCTCGTACATTTACAGCCAGATATCATTAGCCCGACTGAGCCAGCAGCAATCCGGACGAAAGATACCAAATTATAATCTCAAAATATTCCCGACTTTTGCATGACCAACGCAGCAACAGAGGATATCATCGACCATAAAACAGCACCCATAAGATCTCTGGACGATATCCAGCAGCCGATCGCTTCCGAACTGGAAACATTCAAGGTCCATTTCCGGAAGCATCTGGATACCGATGTCTTCCTGCTGAACCGGATCATCCGCTACCTCATGCGCATGAAGGGCAAGCAAATGCGACCTGTCCTCGTTCTACTTGCCGCCAAAATCTGCGGCGGGATCAACGAGCGTTCCCATGTGGCCGCAACCATGATTGAACTGCTGCATACCGCCACGCTGATCCATGATGACGTTGTGGATGACGCGGACCAGCGTCGCGGTTTTCTCAGTATAAACAAGGTTTGGAAGAACAAGGCGAGCGTACTGTTCGGTGATTTTCTACTTGCCAAAGGTTTGCTGGTAGCAGTGGATTCGGATGAATTCGAACTGCTGAAGGTCCTCTCCACTGCCGTGAAACGGATGAGCGAAGGGGAACTGCGCCAACTCAAGGCTTCCAAGCTCCAGAACATGACGGAGGACAAATACTACCAGATCATAACGGAAAAAACGGGAAGCCTGCTGGTAGCCTGCTGTGAGTGTGGAGCCATCAGCGCATCGGCGGATGAATCCGTACGGGAACGAATGCGCGGAATCGGACATGATATCGGTATTGCGTTTCAGATACGCGACGATCTGCTGGACTACAGCCTTCGAAAGACAGGCAAAACCTCCGGAAACGATATCCTGGACAGGAAAATCACCCTGCCGTTCATTGCCGCACTTGAAAACTCTTCGCTCATCGAACAAAGAAAAATGCGCTGGCTGTTCCGCAAAAAGGGAAAAAGTGCCGGGCAGGTGGATTATATCCGGGAGTTTGTGATTGACAAAGGTGGCATTGAATATGCTACCCGAAAAATGGAAGAACATGCCGGAAAGGCACTCATACTTTTGAGTGAGTTTCCGGAGACTGAAATACGGGACGTTTTCTCCGAATTCATACGCTTTGTCATCTACAGAAAAAAATAGCACCGCCATTCTGCCCACCCGGTCTCTTCTCTTTCTGTCGGATGTCCATCTTGGCGCCTATTCCGCTGAAAAAAACGAGGTGCTTGAGAATGATCTCATCCGGTTGATCGACTATTGCGCGGAGCATGAACTGGCAATCGTCATACTGGGTGATTTCTTCGACTTCTGGATGGAATACCCCGGAAACAGGGTGCCCCCGCTCGGACAAAAAGTTCTTCAGAGATTCCACGATTTTCATAAGCAGACAAATAGTCATACCCTGTTTGTGACAGGTAATCATGATAACTGGACAAACGGGTATCTGCGCAGTCTTGGTTTTGATGTGGAACATGAATACCGGATAATTGAAGAATCCACCGTATCCATCATGGTCCTTCATGGCGACGGACTGAAAGATCCTCAAATGCGTCTGCCTCGTCCCGCAATGCACCGTTTTCTCAGAAATTCGTATTTTACAACTTTGTACCGGAAAATGCTGCCGCCTCGTTTTGGCTGGATGGGTATGCGGCTCTTTTCACGATCCAGCAGGAAATCAGGCAACAGAAAAAAGAACTCCGACAGGCACGCGATACTGGATGCATGGGCCAGAAACCGCGTTTTGACCGATGATCGTATCCAGGCCATAGTCTATGGGCATCACCATCAGTCCCTGCTCTGGAAACAAAACGGTCTAACCTGCATGAACTGCGGATGTTTCGGTACCGATTATACACTTGGTCTGTATGCAAATAAGGCATTTGAACTCGTTACATGGGATGTGGACAGCAAAACGCTCGCCACAAGTGGCATCAATGCGGACACATAGGCAATGACAAGCAAGGATTTTGAAAATATGGACATGGATCGCTATCTGAACGATCCCGAATACCGGCGGGAAATTGCCCGTAAAAGAAAAGACTCTGGCATGAGTTCCCGGGAAGATTCTAAAATAACCGGAAAGAAGCCTCCGAAACAAAACCGGACCATGTACTCATCCCGCGGCTCGCATACCGGGATCGGATGGCGCCATATATTCGGTGTTTTCGGTGGTGTCATAATAGCCGGTTTCATCGTTGGCCTGTTTTCCTTTTTTTACCTGGCCCAGGGACTTCCATCGATTGAAGAACTGGAGAATCCACAAACCGATATCGCGAGTTTTGTCGTCAGCCGCGACGGCCAGGTCCTGGACAAGTATTTCACGGAAAATCGTACCTATATCCGCTACCAGGATATATCCCCCAATGTCATCGACGCACTGATAGCGACCGAGGACCATCGTTTTTACACACACTGGGGGATTGACATGTATCGAACGCTGGCCATCCCCTATCACCTGATGCGCGGAAACCCGCAGGGCGGTTCAACTATTTCGCAACAGCTTGCTAGAAACCTCTACCGGTCCATCGGCCGTGAAGTCAGTGTTACCCGCAAACTCCGCGAAATCATCACGGCGATCCAGATTGAACAGAATTACACGAAGCAGGAAATCATTGAGATGTACCTGAACACCGTGGAATTCAGCAACAGCGCTTTCGGGATAGAGACGGCGGCTCATACCCATTTCAACAAACCGGCCAGCGATCTCACGGTGCCTGAGGCAGCAACACTTATTGGGAGCCTGCAGGCCGTATCCGCCCTGAACCCCCGCACCCGGGCCGAACGCTCGACGCAACGAAGAAATGTAGTGATGTCGCAGATGCTGCGCCACGGCTTCGTCACACCGGATGAATTTGCGCAATACCGTGCCACTCCGCTTGAACTGGATTACAACCCTCCATTCCGTGCCGGACGGGAAAGCCGCTATTTCGGGCAGTATGTGCGTCAGCAGATCCAGGGTTGGGCCGATGAAAACGGTTATGACCTGTACCGCGACGGGCTCGTCATCCATACAACCATTGACTCACGGATGCAACGCTTTGCCGAAGAAGCCCTTAAAGCACAGCTTGAGAGGCACCAGCGCAGTTTTGAACAGGAATGGACCTCCCCTGGAAGCGACCGGTACATGGATAAACTATGGGCGCAATATCCCGGCTTCCTGAACAGCTTCCTGGAGGAGACCGAAAGATATGAAGAGTACCGGCGGGAAGGACGCGGATCCCGTGCAGAGATCCTGGACTTGCTGAAAATGGACGAAGCTTTTGTGGACTCCGTAAAACTTGCACGCGCGCGGCTTGAAGCAGGTTTTGTTGCCATAGACCCCTCGAATGGAAACATTCTCACATGGGTCGGCGGATCGGACTACAGCACCATTCAGCGTGACAATGTTCACCAGCTGCGTCGGCAGACCGGATCCACGTTCAAGCCTTTTGTTTACGCAGTGGCTATTGACAACGGATACCGGCCTTATCATAAATTCTCAAAATATCCGGTCAACTTTTTTGATGTCAGCGGAGACAGATGGTCGCCCAGGGATCCTGTGATACCGAGCGGACCTGAAATGATTTCGCTTAGAGAAGGCATAGGAAGAAGTCTGAATAATGTCACCGTGCGCCTGCTGCCGGAACTGGCCGGAGCCCCGGGCACCAACCGTTTGGAGGATTTGCTTCCGGCCGGACAGAAAATCGCTGATTTTGCCCGTCGGATGGGTATGAATCGAACTCCTATAGCCACCAATCCGGCCATTGCCCTTGGAACCGCCCACTCCAGCCTGCTTGAGCTGACCAGTGCCTACACCACGTTTGCCAATATGGGTGTTCATATTGAACCTTATGCGGTTACACGTATTGAAGACGCCGAAGGAAACGTACTTCAGGAGTTCCGGTCACCAAGCCAGCAGGAAGTAATCAGCCCGGAGACCGCCTACATCATGGTTGACATGCTGCGGGGAGTCATCCGGGGCGGACAGGGCTGGGTCGGTACCGGCAACCGGATGAACTGGATGTTTAACATCAGTCAGGATATCGCCGGAAAAACAGGGACCACGCAAAACAGTGCCGATAACTGGTTTGTGGCGATGATGCCGCACCTGGTGGCCGGTGCATGGGTTGGCGGAGAGGACCGGCGCATCATCTTCCCGCAGGGAACACAGGTCGGTCAGGGTGCTCGAACGGCATTGCCTATTGTCGGTCAGTTTATACAAAGCTGTGCCAACGATCCAAATGTTCCCTGGAGCAGGGATGCATTTGAACAGCCACAGGGATTTGTGATGGAACAGCCGCCGGATGAGCGTGACACTGAAACCACACGTCCGAGTCGCATCAGCTGGTGACAGTGACGCTTGGGCGGAAATCAGACCCCTGCTATCTTCAGGCGGTTCTTGACGATACGAAGCTCCCGATGGGTCCGCTTGTGCTCATCTGTAAATATTTTGTACTTCTTAATTTCCGTCTCCAGCTCCGACTTTCTTGCACGTTCCGCCTCGGTGTCAATCTGATCGGACGGAATCGCCTCCTCGGCCATCACTATCACATTGTTGTCCTTTATTTCGGTAAACCCGCCGCTGATAGCATAGCTCTGCTCAGACTTGTCAGGAACACGGACAATCAAATTGCCGATATCCAGGATGGAAACCAGGGGTGAGTGATCTTTGAGCACTTCGAATCCACCCTTGACGCCTGGCATTCTGATACCCTCGACATCCCCTTCAAAAATGGGACCCCTCGGAGTTAATATGTGAGCTTTCATAGAATCAACGTTACAGATGAGTTCGGTTCAGCATGATTCAGGGATCACTCCTCTTCCTTGAGCATTTTTTCACCACGTTCAATGGCTTCCTCTATGCTGCCCACAAGGAAAAATGCATTTTCCGGGAGATGATCCAGTTCACCTTCGACAATTTTGCGGAAGCCTTTGATGGTATCCTCTATTTTGACAAACTTGCCATCCAGTCCCGTAAACTGGGAGGCGACAAAGAAAGGCTGGCTCAGGAAGCGCTGCACACGCCGTGCCCGCGCTACGGTCAGCTTGTCCTCGTCGGAAAGTTCATCCATACCGAGGATAGCGATGATATCTTGAAGCTCTTTGTAACGCTGGAGAAGTTCCTTGACACTTTGAGCCGCATCATAGTGATCCTGTCCGATAGCACGCGGATCCAGGATCCTGGAAGTGGAGTCGAGCGGATCCACAGCCGGATAGATACCCAATGAGGCAATCTGCCGGGAAAGTACGGTTGTCGCATCCAGGTGAGAAAATGTCGTAGCCGGAGCCGGATCGGTAAGGTCGTCGGCAGGAACATAGATGGCCTGTACCGAGGTGATGGATCCGTCTTTCGTGGAAGTAATGCGCTCCTGGAGGTCACCCATCTCGGATGCCAGTGTAGGCTGATAACCCACCGCTGAAGGCATCCTTCCAAGCAGAGCCGATACCTCGGAACCCGCCTGCGTGAACCGGAAAATGTTGTCGACGAAAAGCAGGATATCCTTGCTGACCTTGTCACGGAAATATTCGGCAACGGTCAGTCCGGAAAGGGCAACACGCGCCCGCGCACCAGGCGGCTCATTCATCTGCCCGAAGACCAGTGTGGCCTGCGAGGTCTTCAGCGCCTCCATGTCCACCTTGTCCAGATCCCAGTTTCCGTTTTCCTCAAACTCTTTTTTGAATTCCTCACCGTAGCTGATTACCCCGGATTCGATAAATTCACGAAGCAGATCATTGCCTTCACGGGTGCGCTCACCCACACCGGCAAAAACGGAAAGTCCACCATGTTGCTTTGCGATGTTGTTGATGAGCTCCTGAATCAGTACCGTTTTACCGACACCGGCACCACCGAACAGACCGATTTTCCCGCCCTTTGCATAGGGACATAGCAGGTCGATGACCTTGATGCCTGTTTCCAGCATCTCTGTGGATGTGGACAGTTCTTCAAACGGAGGAGCCGGACGGTGGATCGGATAACGCTCCTTGCCTTCGGGCTGAGGAATACCGTCAATGGTGTCACCGATGATATTGAAGAGCCGGCCTTTGATATCCTCACCTATGGGCATGGAAATGGTTGTGCCAAGATCTTCTACAGGAGTCTCACGGACAAGCCCGTCCGTGGAGTCCATGGCAACCGTACGTACCCTGTTTTCCCCCAGGTGCTGAGCCACTTCAAGAATAAGATCCTGCATACCATCGCGCTCCACCTTCAGAGCGTTGAGAATAGATGGAAGTTTGCCCTCGGGAAAGTCGACATCCACAACAGGTCCAATGATTTGTGCTATGCTCCCTTTATTCATCAGCAAAGAATTTTTTTAAAAGTTTCAGTAAATGAACCGTGCAGAACCACCCGGCACGTTAATTTTGCAAAATTACCAAATACCGGAGCAAAAGGAAAACACCAATTGAGCCGCTCTCTCGTTTTTTTACATGGGTATTATCTGTTGACACAGCCGGAATCCCCTGCCGATGTGATTTTCTCCGCCAATGGAATGCCGGACCCGAGACAGACGACATCTCGGCTTAATTGTTACGAAAAAAATCCGTACTTTTTTTAGAATTTGAATACCAACCAAAACAAGCAAAAAAAAGCTTTGGAACAGACTGTTACAGCTCGTCAGGCAAGTGTTGAAGCACTTAATCATTTTGAGGAGTTCCATAAAACGGACTCCAGGATACTGAATAAACTGGAGGGACAGGACCGCCAGCAGGCAAACGAATACGTTCAGGGAATTCTGCGACGCAGAAGCTATCTGGATTTTCTCATATCCCGCTACAGTGCTGTCGCGGTCAGTGAAATGAATCCCCAGTTCAAAAATATCCTGCGCATTGGTCTTTATGACCTGCTATTCATGGACGGTACGCCGGATTATGCCGCTGTAAATGAAGCCGTGGAACTTGCCAAGACACTGGGGGGCTCACGCAGCGGTGACCTTATGAACGCCATCCTTCGTCGGGTCCAGCGTGATATGCCCAACCTCCCCCGCCCCGATTTTGAAGACCGCACCAAGCTTGTCGCCACTACCTTTTCACACCCTGAATGGCTTGTTAAACGCTGGATCGAACGTTTCGGCGAACGCGAGGCGTTCCGGCTCATGCAACACAACAACCAAACCCCCTCCTATTACCTTCGTGTCAATGGAATCAAAACCAATGACCGGAATTTTCAGCTCAGGCTCAGCAAAGCAGATATTGATTTCGAGGAAAGTGACTGGCTTCCCGGTTATTACAAAGTAGGCAGCCTCCAGAAAGTTCGCGCAAAAGGATGGCTTCAAAAGGGGTTTGCCCAGGTTCAAGATATCGCCGCCGGATTCGCACCCACCATCCTTGATCCGCAACCCGGCGAAGACGTTTACGATCTCTGCGCCGCACCCGGGACCAAAACCATTATGCTCTGTGACCTGATGCAAAATCAGGGCAATATTACGGCTGTTGATATCTCTTCCGAAAGAATCGCACTGATCGCTGAAAATGTCACCAATTACGGCGCCGAAATTGTCAAAGTGCAACGTGCCGATATAATCAGCGAGCGCTTCAAACTGGTGGATGCCGTACTTCTTGACGCACCTTGCTCCGGGACCGGCGTACTTGCCAAGCGGGCGGACCTGCGCTGGCGCCGCACGGAAGCAGACCTGGAAGAGTTCACACGTCAACAGGATGAACTTATTGATGCAGCTGCAAATATGGTTAAAAGAGGCGGTCGCCTTGTCTACTCGACATGCTCCATAGAGCCGGAAGAGAACATGGAGCGCATCCAGGCATTCCTGAAAGAATATGATAATTTCGAGCTGGAAAACCTGGAAGACTACCTCCCGGAAGAAGTGCTGGCCGATGATGGCAAATCCTATCAGACCCTGCCCCACGTCCACAAATGCGATGGTCACTTCGGAGTGCTTCTCAAAAGAAAGGTGTAGCAGGGAAAACCGGCGGCATACCTGTCTGCCGGGACGGGTGCTCCCAATTTCCATGCCATATTCCATATCATATTCAACCCGATTAACCGATTATAAGTACCAAATAACCGATTATCAGTATCAAAGAACGACCGTAAAATCAATCCAGCCTCAGCGCAATTAACAGCATATGTCCAGCGGAAACCTGAAAGAAAAAGAAATCCCCAAGCAATACGATCCGAAAGCCATCGAGGACCAGTGGTATGACTACTGGATGAATCATGGCATGTTTGAAGCCCGTACCGATTCCGGAAAAGAGCCGTTCACCATCATGATGCCCCCTCCAAATGTCACGGGGGCACTGCACATGGGACACGCCTTGCAGGGGGCTGTTCAGGACGCCCTGACACGGCTCAAACGCATGCAGGGATATGAAGCACTGTGGCTCCCTGGCACCGATCACGCCGGAATCGCCACCCAGAATGTTGTGGAAAGGGAACTCAAGCAGAAGGAAAAGAAAAACCGGCATGACATCGGCCGCGAGGCATTTATACAAAAAGTGTGGGACTGGAAAGAGAAGTATGGCGAGATCATCACACGACAGTACAGCAAGCTGGGCGTAAGCTGCGACTGGAGCAGGGAACGGTTCACCATGGACGAGGGACTCTCCCGCTCCGTACAGGAAACCTTCATCCGCCTGCATGACGAGGGATTGATCTACAAAGGGTATTACCTGGTCAACTGGTGTCCGGTCGACATGACGGCAATATCAGATGAGGAGGTTGAACACGTTGAGCGCAAAGGATATATGTGGCACGTTTCTTATCTACTGGATGAGGAGACAGCTGCCGCGTCNGGACTCACACGCATCACCATAGCCACAACCCGTCCAGAGACCATTCCCGCCGACACGGCTGTGAGCGTACACCCCGATGACGATCGCTACAAAAAGCTTGTTGGCGGACATGCCTGGATCCCGACCACCGGCCGAAAAGTGCCCATAATCGCCGATGACTATGTAAAAATGGATTATGGCAGCGGCGCGCTCAAGGTCACACCGGCACATGATGAGAATGACTTCGAGATTGGCCGTCGCCATTCGCTGCCCACACTGAATATCATCAACAAGGACGGAACCCTCAATGAGGCCTCAGGCAGATACAACGGCATGGACCGTTTCGATGCCCGGAAAGCCATCGTCAAGGATCTGGAATCCGAAGGGCTTCTTGTCAAGGTTGAAGACTATGTAAACCAGATCGGCATATCCAGCCGCAGCAAAGCCATTATCGAACCGCTGCTTTCGGACCAGTGGTTCGTCAAAATGAAACCCCTGGCCGAGAAAGCCATGCTGGCCAGCCGGAACGGTGAATTCACCTTCTATCCCGGGCGTTGGGAAAACGAATTTTTCCGTTGGATGGAAAACATCCGTGACTGGGTTATTTCCCGCCAGCTTTGGTGGGGACACCGGATTCCGGTCTGGTACCATACCAAAGATGACGGCTCCATAGATACCAGCCGCAACTATATTGTCAGCATAGACAAACCGCAGGATGGCATGGTACAGGATCCGGATGTGCTCGACACCTGGTTCTCTTCCTGGCTCTGGCCTTTCTCCACACTGGGATGGCCGGACAAGACACGGGATTTTGACTATTTCTATCCTACTTCCGTATTGGTGTCCGGATACGATATCCTGTTTTTCTGGGTCAGCCGTATGCTCATGGGCGGCATACATTTGACCGGCAAGGCTCCCTTCCGTGACGTATTCATGACAGGGATCGTCAAGGACAAGCTGGGGCGTAAAATGAGCAAAAGCCTGAACAACGGGATCGATCCGCTTGAGATGATCGACCAGTATGGAGCTGATGCCGTCCGCTACTGCCTCATCATTCTTTGTGCACAGGGACAGGATATCAAACTGGATCCCACCAAGTTTGAAATGGGCCGCAACTTCGCGAACAAACTCTGGAACGCGTACCGGTTCCTGAACATGCATCTTGATTCAAAAGCAGATTATGCCAAATCGTGGCCATGGGACAAAGACGAAACGGCGGCCCTGCCCCTGCATGACCAATGGATGATGAGCCGCATCCAGCAGACTATTGAAGCCGTTAACGACGACCTGTCCCGGTACCGCCTCAATGAAGCCCTGCTCAAGATCTACTCCCTGGTTTGGGATGATTTCTGCGACTGGTATCTCGAAATGATCAAACCCGAGTACGGAACTTCCATGGATAGCGATGTTGCCGGGAGAGCGGTCATCCATTTTGAGACGCTGCTTGCCCTACTGCATCCTTTCATGCCCTTCATCACCGAGGAGATTTGGCAGCGGCTCCGGAAAAGAGAGCCGTCAGATGCCCTTATTGTAAGCCGATGGCCGGAACACAA
>SL_3KL_010_SEDDRAFT_10002190_pt1 | contig 17869 bp, 22 predicted proteins | sample SodLakKL_010_SED_2_FD_10381 | JGI IMG/M metagenome (IMG submission 10381) | reverse complement strand
GGTCCATTCGACCGGGTTACGGCTTGGAGCCCAAGTATCTTGATGATGTGTTGGGGAAACCTGTTAAAGAAGCTGTTAAGAGGGGGACGCCTATGAGTTGGGGACTGATATGAAGTATCTGTATCTTGCGGTTGAAGTCAGTGTTAGGGATTTGGATTCCAGGCTTTTGTTGGCTTTGTTTGCCCTGAAGCAAGGGTATACAACTATTGTTGGGGAAGATCATTTCTTTACCCGAAACTTGTCTAATCTGCCTGCAGGGGTGTTTTTCGACAAGTCTTTTACTAAGAACCACTGGAAAAAGCATTTTCAGGCTGCTAAGAAATCCGGTTGTAATATTGTGGGAATTGATGAAGAAGGCGGGAACAGTCTTGAGGGTATATCTGGACATTGGAAACGGTATTTCCAGAATTCCATGAAGGTGGTCAGCCGGGTCTTTACTTGGGGCCAGTTCCAACATAACAAGGTAGTAGGAATTCACCCCAAATTTGCCAGTAAGGTTGTTAAGACTGGATCACAACGCTGGGATTTGCTTAGACCAGAAGGTGTTAATTTCTATTCTGACAAGGCAGGCAGGATCAGGGCTGAATACGGTGATTTTATCCTGGTTAATTTGAATGCGGTGGTTGATAGGACAGGCCGGATTCCCCTTTGCAAGTATGAATTACATTCACTCGATGCTTTGTTCGGGTTGGTTCATGGTCTTTCTGACAAGTGTCCGGGTACCAAGATCGTACTTAGACCGCACCCCAAGGAAGTCGTCAAGGATCTGGCTGATAAATTCAAGGACTGTCCCAATGTAGTCCTTCGTAATGATGATGTGGTGGAAATTTGGGCCTTGGCTTCTAAACTGACAGTGGTAACAGGCTGTACTACGGGCATACAGGCCTATTTGATGAACAGTCCTGTGGTCAGTTACGCTTTGCCGTCATTTCAGGAGTCCTTTCTGACTAACCTGCTTTGTCCTACGGTTCAGACTGTTGAGGAGATTGCGGATAGGTTTGAGCGGTCCAGGGCAGGGGATTTATCTTGGTTTACGAGGGGTAGAGAGAATAGATTGCAGTTGGCTAGGCAGCATTTTGAGGCTTTGGACGGTCCATTTGCTTGTCAGAATATGCTTGCACAGATAAATAAGGTTGCGGTTGGTGGTAAGAAGTTGAAATTAGAAAAGTTGAATTTGAAGTCAGCCATTAGTCCGAAATTTCCTGATCCTGGATTTCCAGAGGTCCAGCGACGGCTTGAGCGCTTGCGGGATTGTTATTCATTGAATGTGGATTTCAGGGCCAGTCAGATCCGGTCCAGGGTTTATTTGATTGAGGGGGTTTGATGAAACAAGTTACAGCCTTGCTACTGAATTGGAAACGCCCAGATAATATGAAGCAGATAATCGACTGCCTGATGGGACAGACAGCAGGGGTGGAAATTTTCTTGTGGAATAACAATAAGAAGGACCCAGCCAAGTATGGGGTTGATGTTAAGATCCATTCTAGTAGGAATTTTCTTTGCTGGCCCCGGTGGTTGATGGCAAGTCTGGCCAGGACTGAATTCGTTTTCACCCTGGATGATGATGTAATTCTGACCCGGCCTACGGTCATTCAAGAATGCATAGATTTCTTTGTCAAACCAAACACCCCAAAGGACACGATCCTGGGGATTTATGGGGTTAAACTGAATGAAGCATCTAAGTACACGAAGTCCAGGCATATTCGCAAACCAGGCAGAAATGCTAAGGTTGATATAGTTAAGGGTCGGTTCATGTTTATGCGAAGGGATTTTGTTCAGAAGATTCCGATGGGACATGAATTGAACCGGGGCGATGATATTTATATTTCGTCATTTAGCAAAAGTAAGATGATCCCGGCTTTCTTGACCGGGGCATGGAAAGATTTACCAGAAGGGGATGTTGCACTGTATGGACAAAAGCATCATAAATCAGGAAGGCAGTCAGCCGTTGATAATTACTTTAAAGGTCGGGGTCTGTGTCACGACGGCGCCACGGCCTGTGCGGTCTGTAAATAGGTCTATCAATTCATTACGAAGGGCTGGTTGCGATGACTGGATATTTGTTTCGTCAGATGGTCCTGTTTATCTTACTGATGATAACGTTTTAGTTAATGTTAATGATCCCCCGAAAGGAGTGTTAAAGCATTGGTTTTTTGCGTTACAATGGATTTTGGGACATCGGGATAGATTTGACTGGATTTTAATGCTTCAAGATGATGTTACTTGGAGTAAAAAGGGTTGGGAGGTGTTGCTTGAAGAGCTTCAGACATTTCCCGCTGATCCGGAAACAGTTGGTTTTGTTAGCTTGTATTTGCACCGGACAACTTGGGGGTCGATGAAGTCATCTAAGGTTAAGAAGCCGGGAATCTATGAAGCGAAGGCACGTGGCTCATACAAGTTTGACGGGGCCCTGGCTTTGGCTATCCCTAGGACTACAGCGGAACTTTTGGTACACGATCCTGAGATGCGAAAATGGCATAGAAATCGTAATATTGATAACGTAGTTGAGGGCCGTTTGGCGGAATACGGATTCAGGAATTTTCATCGAATTCCATCTTTGGTTAATCATAAATTAGGTTCAGGTAACAGTACAATAAAACGAAAATCAACTGATGACACACCTAGATGGGAGAAGGTAGCACAGGTGGTTGAGTGGAGGGAGGACCCTTGGAAGAAACTATCACGATTGTAATGCCTTATTATGAAAATGGTGGTATGTTGGACAGGCATATACAGGAATGGAACCTGTACCCGGTTGCGTTCAAGCCCTATTTGAAGGCGGTGATTGTGGATGATGGCAGTCCAAAGGACCCGGCTATCAGACATATTCAGGATGTAGGGTTCCCAATCCGGTTGTACCGGATCAAAGAGGATGTGGCTTGGGGGCAGGATCGGGCCAGGAATTTGGCTATGAAGCATACTGAAGGATTATGTTTGTTGACTGATATGGATCATTTATTACCTGTTGATTGTTTGAAGAATTTATTTAGTTTGAAGTGGTCTAAGGATACTGCATATCGACCTTTACGTAAAAAAGTGGGTGGTGATTGGTATAAACGTCATCCGAATACTTATTTACTTTATCATAAGTTATATTGGAAGGTTGGGGGGATGGACGAGGCGTTTCTTGGTTGGTATGGGTCGGATTCAGTGTTTAAACGAGCTCTTAAACACCTTGCCAAGGTGGATGGTACGGATGCTTTCTGGCTGGTTTTGTATGGGCGAGATGATATTAAGGATGCTTCAACTAATCCGGAAACATATGGGAGAAAGAAATCGTCCTTTGCGGTGTGTAGGAACCCAAAGTTGCTAGCCCGCAGGAAGAAGCAGGTGTCCCCATTGGTGACTGATAATTATGAATGGGAACGGTTGTTGTAGGAGGTGATATGGCTAGACTTGAGGCTTCTGGATCTAGTGGGGTGGTTATTGAGATAATGAGAATACTGGGCCTGGACAGAAGGTTTGTGCGTGGTTTTTCTTTTCGGGCTTCGGTTAGTGATATTCCGACTATGGAAGTGTGGCAGTATGTTGAAGAAACTGGTGAAGTTGAACATAAGAAATATAAACTCGGTTGGGAAGAGTTGATTGAAGAATCTGCCCAGGAGGGTGATGTAAATGGCAAAGATGAATGATGACGAATTGAAAATATTGGTCACCCGGGTGGCCTTGGCTCAGGCGATGGGCCAGATGCACGATGGCAAGCGGAATGTGTACGACTCCTGTGGTTGGCCGGTTGACATAGTGTTCCAGCAGTACATGGATCGGTATCGTAGGCAGGGGATGGCCCGCAGGGTCATCAATGCCCCGGTCGGGGCTGTGTGGCGTGGTAAGCCGGACATTCAGGAAATTGATACCCCTGGTACGGAAACCCAGTTTGAAAAAGATTTGAAGAATCTGATTGAGGACAAGAAGCTGTACCAATACTGTGCCAGGGTTGATCGTTTGGCTGGTATTGGGAGTTATGCGGTCCTGTTCCTTGGGTTGTCCGGGGATGATGACTTGGTTGAGGAAATTAAACCTAACAAAAGTAATAAGTTGATGTATTTCAGCTTATATTCCCAACAGCACGCCGAAATTAAGGAATTTGAAGAAGACCCTACTAATGAACGGTTTGGTTTGCCCAAGCTGTACGACATTGATTTCAGCCGGTCCGGTACTAGGGAAGGTCCACAACAGGTCGTGACTAGGGTTGGCAAGAAGTTGGTCCATTGGTCCAGGGTTGTTCATGTGGCTGATGAGTTATTGGAAGGGGAGATTTTCGGTACGCCTAGACTTGAGTGCGTTTGGAATAACCTGTTGTCCTTGGAATTGATTACGGGTGGTTCTGGTGAAATGTACTGGCAGGGGGCGTTCCCCGGTTTTGGCTTCCGGGCACAACCTGACGCTGATTTTGGTACTGAGGAACGGGATGCTATGGTTGAGCAGATTGAGAACTATTTCCATGGTTTGCAGCGGTACTTGCGATTAAGGGGGGTTGATATAGATCAGTTGGCCCCACAGGTTTCCGATCCTACAGCCCATATTGATACCCAGATCACCCAGATATCAGCGGCTACAGGTATTCCTAAACGGATTTTAACAGGGTCTGAACGGGGCGAGTTGGCTTCTAGTCAGGATCAGGAGAATTGGGAAGACCGGGTTGATGAGCGCCGGAGGGATTTTGCTGAACCTGTTATTTTGCGGCCTCTTATTGATCGGTTAATTGAACTTGAAGCTATTGCTGAACCCAAGAATGGGTATGAATTAGTTTGGCCTGATATTAAGGCCTTGTCTGAAAAGGAAAGGACAGACATCAATAAAGAGCGGGTTACAATGCTCAAGGATTACATGAGTACCCCGGGTACGGATACGATGATTCCTGAAGACATCTTTATGCGTGAATTCCTGGTGATGGATGAAAATACGATTGAGGAATGTATGGAGTCCATTGAAGAATATTGGCGGGAACAGGAGAAGCAGGAAGATGAAGACCGGCGGGTTATGAAGGAAGAGGTTGAACCTGACCAGGAAACTGTTGAAATGGTCCAAAATATGCTTAAAGGCCTTTATCGGGCAGATCAACCTAGAGATGAACGAGGTAGGTGGACAAGTGGTGGTGGGGGTTCTTCTGGTGATGTTGAAGGGACGACGGCTGAATTTGTTGAGCGGTCTAAGATCCGGAGTGCTGCGAGGAAAATATCCAGATTTCAGGAATCTTATAAGGCCAAATATGGTGATATGTCCAAGACATCTGGGGAAGCTGTCAAGAATTCGGCCCGGAATGCAGAGGAATTACACAGTAATGCGGTTGCTATTGAGCAGGATTTTCGTGATGTAATGCATGGTGCTGCAGATGCTGCTGGTGGGGAAGCGTATTTTGGTCCTCGGAATCCAAAGACAGGGGGTGATTTTGCTATCAAGGATTACGACAGTCTATCGGATAAAATATCAAGGCGGGGCAAACCTGTGGATGATATTTCTGATGCAATTCGGGGTACAGTCATAGTTCCTGATGTGAGGAACTTGAAAAGTGCTGTAGACACGGTTGTATCTGATGTTGAATCCCGGGGCGGGAAGATTGTGAAAATAGATGATAAATATGCAAACCCTGCAGTAGACGGTTATGTTGGAATTCACGTTGACGCCGCTTTTAATACGCCTGGTGGGGGTACTATTCTGGCTGAAATTCAGGTTCATGATCATAATTTTACCTATAAAGAACAGTCTCATGTTTTGTATGAGCAGAATCGCAAGGGTGAAATTGATCATGTTGATTACATCTCTAAGACTGTAGATATGTACAACCAGTGGTACCAAAAAGTCATCTAAGTGGAGCTTGAAGGTCGTTGTATAATAATAGAAAAAGGGGGTACTATGTTAGTTACGCCAAAAGTGGACCAAGAGGTTGTTGCTTATTATGCATCTGAGCATGGTAAGACTTTGGGCAAAGTGACTCGGTACGTGAATGATCAAGGCAGATATATGGATAAGGGCGGGTTTTTCTTTGCGGAGACCCGGAATAGTTGGGTATCTGTTTACCCGGTGGATGTTCTTTATGCTGCCTATGAAATCACTGAGGAACAGGCAAGGCAGTGGATCACTGAAATGGGGGGTGATCCTGATGTTGTTTTGTCTGATGAAGCTGTCCATGAAGCTCAAAAAGACTTAGAACCGGACCCATATTACTAAGATGTTCCTATTCCAAAAACCACAGAAAACGTACCGCAAGCGTGGCCCGAAGCGTAAGTCCCGTAAAGACCCGACCCAGACTGGTGGTGTCCTGCGGAAGTGGAATGCTGACTTACGCCGGAGGTTTGAGGGACTGAAGCAGGCTATTCGGGAAGCCATTGTGGACAAGGATGTCTTTGGTATGCGGGAAGGGTTTTTTATCTTGGAAGCAGGGCGGATTTACCTGAAGCCACGGGAATTTCATTTTACTACGGATGCTGAAAAGCTGAATGGATTTATGGGCTGGGTTGATGAAATGGTTGACCGGAATATCTTGGGTGTCATAGAACGGGATGGGGTCAGGGTTGTCCAGCATGAAGGCTGGCAGAATAAGTATCTGTATGATTGTTACAATAAAGGGGTTCAGGGAACTAGGCGGGAATTGGAAGCGGTTGGGCTGAAATTGCCTGATTCTGGACTTGGTTTTGACCTACGTGGGCCTGTCCACGCCCCAAAGGTCGGTACTTTGTATTCCCGGGCTTTTGATGAGTTGAAAGGAATTACGTCTGCCCAAAGCCAACAGATAGGTCGGGTGTTGGCAGAGGGGTTTGCCCAAGGCAAAGGCCCAATGGAAATTGCCCAGATGATCAATGATCGGGTAGACAAGATTGGGCTGACCAGATCCCGGTTGTTAGCCAGGACGGAAACTGCGTACGCCAGGAACAAGGGCACGATGGCTGAGGCTGAGTGGCAGGAGCAGGTGATTGGTGAGGAAATTTTGTTCCAGTGGGAAACGGCTGGGGATGACAGGGTTCGACCTGAACATGAAGCTAGGCGGGGTCGGGTGTTTACTAAGGAAGAAGCAGAACCTTTGTTGGCGGAACCCAATTGCAGATGTAATTTAGTTAAATATATCAAATCCATACAGGGTGAGTTGGACGGGCGGACCAGATTGCCATTGGATAAGCGTGAATGGCCAAGGGATTTGATAGAGGATGTAGAGGTAGTTACGGAACAACAAGCTTATTTAGAAGAATTACGTCCATCAATTCAGGAATACCCGAATATTTCTAGTTCTTTTAGAAGTATAGTTACTGAGGAATTGGATTCATTACCTTATCATGTAACTGAGTATATGAAGGATAGGGGGGTTGAGATACATTTAGGGGAATATTTTACCCAAATGCGTCCTGAACTAAAAGGAAAGACTCCCAGGGGTTGGCCCTCTCATCTTACATGGGATGATTGTGAGGGTGGTTTTAACCGTTTGACTGGAAAGATATACCTTGCGGAAAAAACTCGTCGGTTTGGGAAAGTTTCCCCGAAGCGTGCAAAGGGGGTTTTAAAACATGAGGTTGGGCATACTTTTGGTGAGCTTCTTTTAAACCAGGATGCCCTTATTAAAGCACATTCACGTGATATTGATATCCTTCGAACCACCCATTCTGATCTAAGTTATTTTAGGTATTATTTGCAGGCGGGGGATGCGGGTAGGTCTGAGACGTTCGCTGAAGTTTTTGCGGCTTTACATGGTGGTGGTTCTCGTGATCCTGTAAGAATATTAGCTGCGTTTCCTAATGTAGCTGCTTTTGTACAAGGAGTGTTATGGTGAAAATATTCGTACACAGCATAGAAAAGGACAAAATATCCATTGACGTACGTGCTGAATCAGAAGACGGCGACATGGTCGGGGATCTGTTTGCAGAGATCAAGCCTGGCGAAAAGTTCCTGTCCCTGTCCTTTTCGCAGTTGGAAGAGTTGGGGGTAGGTGAATATGAAATCAATGATCAGGGTTCACTATGATAGAAGAGCAGTTCCGAGGTATTGTTGCTCGGGTCCTTGAATTGATTCGGAAAGCTTGGACAGGGCAGGTTGTAATTGAAATAAATCTAACTCAAGGTGCTTTAGGGTCCATTTATTTCACGGCGAAAGAGAAGATCAATACCAAGAAGAAGGGACAGGAAGATCAAAAGATCAGAAGGATAAAATAAACAAATAATACTTGACTTTTTTCAAAAATTATTATATCTAATTTTTTATATAGGGTACTAATCGACCTTCTGGATTTCCGGAGGTACCGAAAAGCCCGGTTTTGATATCGTCTTAATTGATGGTAACAAACCCGGGCTTTTCTTTTGAGAAAACTATGCCACTACCCAACCCAATCTCAGGTGAACGTAAAGGGGAATTCATTTCCCGCTGTATGGGGGATGGTGTGATGCTTGCTGAATTCCCCGATCAACCCCAGCGTGCTGCTGTATGTAACCAAAGGTGGTTTTCCATGATTTCTGATAATATCCAATCAATCAAAGCCCTTGCGAGCTTCAAACGATATGAAAAATGGCAGGGTGAGGATTACCTCATTCTGCCTGCTATCCTATTAACTGAGGGGGTGTACAATGACCTGTACTATTCGCCAGAACAGTTGGCCAAGTATCCGGGTGCCTGGAATGGTCGGCCAATCCCACTGTATCATCCCGAAGCCGATGGGAGCCCCGTTTCCTGTAATTCCCCTGCAATTTTACCGAATAGTGTGGGCTTTGTTTTTAATACCGTCTATGAAGATGGTAAACTTAAAGCGGAGCTTTGGCTTAACAAAACCAAGCTCAGACAGTTCGACCCCAATACCCTGCGGGATCTTGAAACGGGGAAGCCTGTGGAAATCTCAACAGGTTTGTGGTCGGACGAAATTGGCAACCCGGGGTCGTGGAATAATAAGAGCTACCAGGCCTCGGTTTCAGATATAAAGCCTGATCATGTGGCATTGTTACCCGGGGCTACTGGGGCGTGCTCATGGCAAGATGGGTGTGGTGTGCCCAGGCTTAATCAAGCACAAGAAGGAGGCACTATGAGTGTTAATCAAGAACCAGAACCGACCAATGTGCAGGACCCGGTTGTTAATCAGGAATCCGTGGACCCTGTGGTTAATCAGGAACCTGTGGTCCCTGTGGTTAACCAGGAACCTACTGATCCTGCTCCTGTGTCAGTCCAGGCAGAACCTAAGAAGTCTGTCTGGGAACGGTTGAGGGAATGGTTCAAAGTGAATGAGGTGGAGTGCGAGGACCAACAGCGGCTGATGCAAGCATTGGAAGCTATTGAGAACAATAATGTGTTAACAACTAACGGAGGGAACGATATGTCCGTAAAAGACTTGGTCAATGTCCTTATTGAAGATAAGGACACTGACTATGATGAGGAAGATCGTGAGTGGTTGGAGGCGCTGTCAGAGGCCCGCTTGAAGAAGATGGGCAAGAAAGTCGTCCCCAAGACCAATGAGCCGGAGCCTGTAGAGGAACCAGTAACAAATGTGGCCTCAGGACCAGAGCCCGAGCCTAAGGTCAATGGGCCTAAAGCCTTGACTATGGAAGAGCTTCTGTCCAGTCAGGAGTTTGCCAAGGCTATGGTGACTACGGTCAAAACCTTGATGGGTCAAGAAAAGAAATCTGAACTGGCCCAGCAGGTCAAGAAGATCAAAGGGTTGGCTTTGACTGATGAGGAGATCAAGGGAATGTCTGAAACTACCCTGGAAAAACTCATCAAGGCCAATTCGACGGCCAATTATGCAGGTCGTGGGGCTGATACCGGGCGTACTGTTGAGCGTGAAGTTGCTCCAGAACCCCCATCAATTCTGACTGCAAAGATCGATAAGGAGGTTAAGCAGTAATGAGTGCTTTTAATTTTAAAACAATCGTCATCAAAGGGGATGGCATCCGCAAGGAAGGAATGTTGGCGGAAACCTCCAATGACATTACCCCTGGTCAGTTTGTGCTGCGGCAGGGGCATAATTTCAGCGAGGTTCGCCACGCGGCTGCTCAGTCTTTGTTCAAGGCCGTTGCTGTTGAGCAGGAGACCTTTGGAACCGGTATTACTGAGGATTATGATACTGAGGGCGAACGTGTCTTTTATCATGTAGTCCCGCCGGGAACTGAAGTGTTTGCCATTCTGAATGCTGGGGAATCAGCTTCAGTTGGTGATCTTCTTAGAGTGGCGGTTGGAGGCAACCTTGAGGTTAATGCTACCAACGCCATCTGCGTGGCTATGGAAGATGTGGATGCAACCGCAGAAGCAACCCGAATCCTTGTTGAGACCCTGTAAGGAGGTATACAGTGCCAGGTGTAAATATTAGTACGGTTCAGGATTTCCACAAAGGCCTGCAGGATGGTGAGTTCCACATCAATATGTTGAGAACCAATAATATCCTTCGTAAGGAAGAGTGGAAAGCCTTTGACGAGGCGGTTGTGGATATTTTTAGACACAACCTTGTTGCGGTTGAGGACCTGAGAGCTGCCGGTTTGACAAGAAATCTTGGCGGACTTGGGACCATGATCGATGAATGGGAAATGATGAGCGATATGGAAGAGGCAAACGCCGATATGTCAGGGATTACCCCTGGACAGAGAAGTCAGCCTGAATTTGAGCTGGCTGGTGTGCCGATTCCCATTGTTCACAAGGATTTCCAAATCAATATCAGGCGTTTGCTGGCTTCCCGTAAGCTTGGAACCGCTCTTGATACAACTATGGCTGAAGTTGCTGCCAGGAAAGTCCGGGATAAACTGGATGACATGGTTTTCAACGGACTGCCTGAAATCCGTTCAAAACAGTTTGTAGTTTACGGCTACACTTCGTTCCCGTGGCGGAATCAGATGCCTTTGAGCGGCATTTGGGGAACTGCTGGTTCTAATCCGCTGTCTGATGTTTTGGCTATGCTGGAAGTCGCCAATGACAACAACTGCTTTGGACCTTATCAACTGTACATCCCCAGATCCTTCTGGGCTAACTTGTACGACGACTATGATCCTCAGAAACCCGGTACAATAGCTGAGAGGATCCTGCAGATTCCTGATATCAGGGGTATTAAGCAGACGGCTTCTCTGGACGGTTCTGCTGGTGCTGCTGAAGTCGTACTTGTCCAACTGACCCGGGATGTTGTGGATCTGGCCATAGGTCAGGACGTTGCCACTGTTGAGTGGGAAACACTTGGTGGAATGCAGACTAACTTCAAGGTCATGTGTGCCATGGCCCCCAGGCTGAAACGGGATGAAGAAGGTCGTTGTGGTATTGTCCATGCATGGATTGGCCAGGGTGCTACATAATCACTAGGAGGGCCTTATGAAAGTCAGGCTCTTAGCAGGGACTTATTACCGCCGTGAAGGTGGGGTGTTGACTAGGTACAAGGCAGGGGATGTCTTTGAGGCGTCCCCGGCTGAGTTTGCCAGATTGGAGGCCAAGGAGCAGATATTTGTACGCAAGCCTAAAGAAGAGGTTGCTGAGGAATCTGCTCCGGTCCCTGAACCAATCACAATCCCCGAACCTGAACCGGAAGAAATCCCTGATAATGAAGAGGTTGAACTGTCTGACGATGAGTTGTTGGACAAGTATGTTGAGCGGTCCGGGTCTTGGTACACGTTTGCAGATGGAACCAGGATTCAGGGTCGTTTAAATGCAATAAAGGCAGCAAGAGAATTAAATGGCTAACCGAGTCAGTCCTTATGATGTTCAGCAGATCCTTGACACGGATATGGATGTCTTCAAATTGACGGCGTTCATAACCGGGGCTCATTTGATGGTCAATCGGTTACTAGCGAATCAGGATTACTCCGCTGAGGAGTTGTTTGAGATTGAACGCTGGTTGTCGGCCCATTTTGCCACGGCTCGTGAAAAGCAGATCAAGTCTGAATCCTTTGGAGGGGCTTCTGAGACCTACGACACGATGATAGGCAAGGGTTTAGACAGTTCCTTCTATGGTCAGCAGGTCAAACTGCTTGAGACAGAAGGGATCTTGGCAGGTCGGGAAAGGCGTAGGGCGCAAGTTACCTGGATAGGCAATAAGTGAACATTGAACGTAAGCTGAATCAGACGGCCACAGTCTGGCAGAATCCAGTGTCAGACGGGTGGGGGTCATTTACTTATGATGCCCCCCGGGAGGTCCTGGCCCGTTGGGATGATACGGCTGTATTGTTCCGGGATCGGGCCACTGGCAGTGAGGTGGTTTCGCAATCAGTTGTCCATGTTAAGACTGAGGAAGGGATTAAGGAAGGGGATATGATTGCTTATGGTGATCAGACCGCTTTTACCAATCCCTATGAAATTCAGGCCTGGGTAATCAAGAATGTGCAGAACATCCCTAACCTTCGGGCAACTCAGAGTATCACAAGGTTGCTGACATGAATATAAAGATCAACCTAGAAGGAATGGGAACGGTGTTGAGGAATCTGGAAAATGAAATCCAGGCTATCCAGCAACGGTCTGTCAAAGGGCTGGTTTTGTGTCAGATTCGTCTACAAAAGGAGGCTTTTAATGTGACCCCTTGGCGGTTAGGTCATTTAGCCGGGTCTTACCAGACACCACCGCCGACACAAGTCCGACCTGGGGTTTGGGAAGCAATTGTTGAAAACACTGCTGAGTATGCTTTGAAGGTCCATGAGATGCCGGAGGATACGAATTGGAATAAGCCTGGAACAGGACCGAAGTTCTTGGAACGGCCTTTGTTTGAAAATGCTGATAAATTCCTGGAGATATTACGCCGTGCAACCGCCGTGTAGTGACATAAAAGACATATTAAGGGCAGAATTGGGAATGCCTGATGCTCTTGTTCATTTAAGCAGGCTCCCCGAAACCCCTCATGAGTTGATCGCTGTATTGGATCAGCCTGGCATGGCTCCAGAGGATTTGATTGCGTATTATAAACCAATGGTCCAGGTTATGATTAGGGGTAATAAAGGGCAGTATGCAAATACGTATGCTACCGCACAAAACATTAGAAACCTTCTGCACGGCTATGGGGCCACAGAAGTTAACAGTACATGGTATATAGGAATATGGGCTACTTCAGATATTTTGCCGTTGGGGTATGATGGTCTGGATAGGCCCGTGTTTAGCTTAAACTTTCTGATTCATAGATCAGAAATGGAGGGAACATAAATGGCTAGTAATGCTTTTCTCGGGGTTGGGACCGTTTTTTCGAGATCTGAGACAGAGGATGGGGCTTATGTTGCTCTGGCTGAGGTTTTGAATATTGACGGACCAACCATGACTAGGGATACCCCGGAAGTCACCAACCTTGACTCTGAGGGTGGCTATAAAGAATTTATTGCAGGGTTCAGGGATGCAGGTAATATAACATTGCCTATGAACTTCACCCATGTGACTTACGCGGCTATGCTGGACGATTTTGAGGATGATTCTGCAAAATGGTACCGGATTGATATGCCTAATACGCAAAAGACTCGTCTTCAATTTCAGGGACTTGTCACCTCTTGTCCGGTGTCGATTCAGACGGCCTCTCAGGTCACATCTAACGTAAGCATCAAGATTACGGGTAAGGTGGAATTGTCTCAAGAGGCTTCATAACAATGCGGGATTATACTCTTGGTGAGGTTCAGGTGTTGAAGAAGGCCTTGGAGGATCAGATTCTTCAGGGCCTTTCTAAAAAGATTTCTGAATTTACTCAAGAGACGGGGTTGGCTGTAGGGGGGATACGTGTGGAATTTATAGATGTATCAACTTTACAACAACAGGAATATTTGCCCCATTGGGTAAAAGTGCGCATTGTTCACAATAATATGGTAATTTCTAATGTAGGAGGAATCAATGGCAAAGGCACTGAAGGATAGGCTGTTCAAAATCAAACCGGTGACTCATATAGAGAAAGTCAAGGGGACCGGGGAGTTTGAGGGTATTGAGTTGGGGGTTAAGGTGATGACTGCCGGTGCTCGGGAAGATTATGAGTCCAGCATGTTCACTTTGGAGGAGAAGCCTGACGGAGGGATTAAAGCGGTTCCGGTCAGGAAAGATTCAAAATTAAAATTGATTATATACACGGTTTGTGATCCTGAAACTGGTGAACTTATTTTTAATGAAGGTGATCTTCCCCAACTTCGTGAATATTCTGGGCTGGCTATCCAGGGATTATTTGATGCCGCTTCCAAAGCAAACGATTTAGGTCGTGCTGAGAAAGAGGATGCTGGCACAAAAAACTAGCAAACCACCCGGGGGTATTGATACGGCTCAAGCTGGCTGAAACGCTTGGGCAAAGTTATGCGTGGATACAGGAAAACATTTCGTCACAGGAACTGGATTTATGGTATCATTACTGGACCTACCAGACGATGGTGCGTGACGGAATACCTACGGGTGGGGCGAAACCGATACAAGAACAAGAAAAGGCTTTAGAGCGGGTTGCTCGGGCCTTTGGTACTACTGAAATAAAGACAAGGCCGAAAGGCACTTAGTATTAGAGGAGTTGTGGAATGGTAAGTATTGGTAATTTGATCGCCCAGATAACCGCTGATCATTCCCAGCTTCGCAATTCCCTGTCACAAGCCCAGCAGGATATCAAGCGGCTGGAGCAGACGACAGGCCAATCTTCTCGCCAGATGAACCAGGATTTTCAGCGGACTGAACAGGCTGCTGGAAGTCTAGGGCGTTCATTTAAAATGTTGGCTGGAGTTGCAGCCACATACCTTTCTGCACAATATATGACCGGGCAACTCAGAAGGTCCATAGCGGAATTTTCTGAGTTTGAGAGGTCCATGTACCGGCTTGAAGCCCAGGTTATTGCCACAGGTCGTGAAGGCCAGATTACTACGGATCAGCTTGTAGCTATGTCCAGGGAAATTGGACGGGCCACAATGGAATCCCAAGAAGGTGTTCGTCAGGCCCAGGCTATTCTGATGTCATTCAGGGCTGTAGCTACTGAGCACATGGAACGGGTACTTAATGTGGCCGCTGATGTTAGTGAAGTAATGGGCGGGTCGATTGTGGCTTCAGCTAGACAGATGGCGATAGCCCTGGAAGACCCGATTCGTGGTCTAACTATGCTTAGACGGACGGGCACGACTTTTACCCAGGAACAACAGGACATGATCCGGGCTTTGTGGCGATCTGGTAAGGAGATGGAGGCCCAGGCTGAAATCTTGAAGGTTATGGAGTCCCAGTACGGTGGTACGGCTAGGGCGGCTGCTGTTGGTCTTGCCGGGGCTTTTGATGAACTTACTGAGGCTGGTAAGGATTTACGGGTTGCTTTGGGGGATATTGCTGAACCCATGACTACTGATATTTTGAGGGGGATGGTATCTATTGCGGACACCCTGACAAGTTCTTTACGTGGCTTGAATTCTTTGTTGGAAGATTCGGATAAGAAAGCGGTCCGTATGGGATCGGCCATGTTGGTTGCTTCTGTTCAAGCGGCGGCTTTGTCTGCGGCCTTATATGTGTTAGTACGGGCGGCTGCTGCAGCAACGACTAGGATTCTAGGACTTACCGGGGCTACAATTGCGTTGCTCGGTAAGTGGGCCATGATAGGTATGGCTGTTGGGGCGATTGTTGCAGTCCTGAAGCAGATTTCTGACGCACATGGCAAGGCTGCAGAGGCTACAAGGGAATTGAATCGTGAATTGGAAGCCCAGTCCCATGTTGCTGAACGAGCTAAAACTTACTTGATTGATGCGTATGGTGGACCTAATTGGCAACGGGCTGTTCAGAATTTCAAGGAGGAAAATGAAGAGGCAGCTAGGGTTCTTGAGGAAAGACTTGGGTATGCTATAGAACACATCGCAGGCCCGCATGGTTTGAAAAGACTTGAAAATGCTTTGAATGAGTTCCGAATAGACACTTTTAGGGAAAGTATTGAAGCAACCTTGGACAATGTTGAAAGTATGTTGGTAGGAACCATGTCTAAGTTTCAGAGGTTCCGGGCTTGGATGCATCATGAAATGCCTGAATGGCAAGCTGAAGTTATAGTATCCATGTTGGATGAAGACAAAGTCCAACAACAATTAGATGATATGGCATCCAGGGTTTCCAGGTTTGCTGAAATTGCCAGTCTGAGTTTTGATGAAGCTCGACAAGAAGCAATGTTGTTTGCAGACGCTCTTGATGAAATAGAATTTGCCAATCTCATCAATGCTAGTAGTGAATTTTTGGACACCTTTTCTAGGCAATATTTTGCGCCTGTATTTTCTACTTTGGATGAATTGGCTGGGGAAGTTCGACGTGTTCAGGTCCTTTGGACAGAAAATAGGGAGATGGCGGAAGCACAGTTCCGTAGGCTTGGCTTTGTTTTTGATGAGACCCGGATGGGTGCATACAAGGCTATGGCGGAAACTGTACGGTTGCTTGAGGGAATATCTGAACCGTTACTTCGTCAATTCGAGTTGGCGTTACGGGGAGTAATTAGCTTAGATGATGTTTTAGAGGATCTGCGAATACAGTTAAATATGACTGAGGAGGAATTTGAGTCAATTTCTGCTGCAGCGAAACGGTTACAACTTGCCATGACCCCGGTTAAGACTTCCTACCAAGAATTTACGGCCCTTCTAGCTGAGTACAATGAAGACCTGATCAAAACTTATAATAATATGGATATGTTGAATCGGGTTCAGATCTTTCAGGAACTCCCAGGTCAGTTAGCTGCAAGAAGGAAAGAACTTGAAGATTTTTATTTAGCAATCTTGGAAGGCTATTCTGAGTTCAAGCAGGGGATGGCTTTTGAAGATATAGCCTTTTTCACAGACCCTGAGGGATTTGCAGAGTTCATGGAAAGTATGGGCCAAGCTGAACGGACTTTTGAGGATATGCAGAAGAGAATATCCAGTGTCCTTCGGGTTATGATTGAGGGTATTTTCGGGATAGGCCAGGCTACCCGTCAAGCGGTTGATCCTTTTAAACAAGTTACTGAGTCCCTGGAAGATCAGATCAGACGATTAACCATGGGCGAGGAGGCTTACCGCAGGTATTCTTTGTTAGTCAGGGCTGGAATAAAAGATGTTGATAACATGACAGCAGCCCAGGCTGAACAGGCCCGTATGATTGGGGTACTTTTGGAGGAACTGGACCAAGAAGAGAAGAAACGGGATGAAATGAACCGGGTTGCTCGTCAGACTGAGCAGGTTATGCGGGAATTGGCCCAACTTCGTGGTGAGGATCTGGATTCCATAGAAAATCAGATCGCGTGGTTGAAGGGTTTGATTGAAAAGTATGGGGATGAGTCCAAAGCGATTCAGACCTTGATTGATATGTATAAGGAGCTTCGGGAGGAGCGTGATAAGGCGGCCAAGGCTGGGGCGGATACATGGGCGGATGATTTGATAACACGGTATGTGGACAGGTTTGCCCAGGCTACGATGGATCAGGTTGCTTTGATGGAATGGCGGCATGAACGGGAACGGGAAGAGATGATGAAGAATGAACAGTTCTTCAATGCCTCCATAGACAGGCAGCTTACCTTGATGGTTATGCTTCAGCAGATACAAGATGCTGAAATGAAGAAGTTGCGGGATAGCTTGTCTGATGATTTACCTGATGGTTTTGATCAAGCAGTTAATGAGATGGAGCGTATCTGGGACCAGATGCTTCGTAACATCCAGTCTGCCAATGCTGACACTTTCCGTAGGATGATGGATGATGGCATTTCCAAGTGGAAGGATCTGGGCGATGCTATTGTTGATATAATGAAGAACACCCTGGCTCAGATCCTAGCTATGTTTGCCCAGCAACGGATTGTCCTACCGGTGATGGCATCCATAACAGGGGTATTAGGGGCGCAGGGAACGGCTTTTGGACAGACTGTTATGCAAGCGCATTCCCAGGCTGGGGGCTATGGTCTACCCGGAGGCGGCACGCTAAACTGGATGCAGAACAATGTGCCTGGGATGGGATGGTTAGGTTCAGCGATTCCCGGCACAGCACAATCTTACACAATGGCACAAGCTGCAGCTGCTGG
>SL_3KL_010_SEDDRAFT_10002189_pt1 | contig 17891 bp, 12 predicted proteins | sample SodLakKL_010_SED_2_FD_10381 | JGI IMG/M metagenome (IMG submission 10381) | reverse complement strand
GAAAACCCCCGTTTACACCGGTAATGGCCGCGTTCATGAAAGGGTCAGCTGCAACATTCAGTCCCACATGCTTCATGCAAACCATTGACCTTTTTCCCGTATATGACATGCCAAGTGCTGTCTCCATGGCAGTTTTCTCGTTGGCCGACCACTGGCAGAAAATATTTTCTTCGGCCGACCTGCGGGAGTTCTGAACATATTCCATTATCTCGGTTGAAGGTGTACCCGGATATGCATAGATACCCGACATGCCTGCATCCATACCTGCGAGGGCAATCGCTTCATCACCGAGGAGCATAAGCTTCTCCATAGTTTATTTTTATGTCTTGTTTACAGATCAAAATTAGAAATAAATGGAAGCAAAAAACATGTTTTATATCACATCAGTACATGACCGGATTGCTATGCAGCAAGAGACATGAACAGGACAAAGGGATTGCTTTCAGAAACTATATCATGACCACACCGTTGCGGTTATTTTCCTGCTGCCCGCCCGGTTTCTGAACTCACACAGGAATATTCCCTGCCATGTACCCATATATAACCGCCCGTTTTTGACAGGGATGGTTACCGATACCGACAACAGGCTGGATTTGACATGAGCAGGCATATCGTCAGGCCCCTCGATAGTGTGGATATACCCGGGGTCGTTTTCCGGTACCAGTTTGTCAGTTGCATAGGCAAGGTCACGGGGAACATCGGGATCGGCATTTTCATTAATGGTCAGGGCCGCCGATGTATGACGGAGGAACAGATTGACCAATCCTGATTCAGGCAAGTCGTCAAGCTTATCCTCTATTATGTGCGTGATTGCATGATAACCGCGTTTTAATGGAGGCAGGGATATTTCATATTGTCTGATCATAACATCTGTTTTATTCCGGTTTATGACTGCAGCCGTTTAAATATATTCATATATGACGGCACCGGATGTTAATAATACAAAAATAACCCTTAAAATTATTTTATTACTTTTGTGACGGCATGGATTTTGCACATGTATGATATTAATTAAAAGCGACCTGATATATGCCGGAAAGCCCACGGTTAATATATATATTACTGCTTATTCTTATCCCTCTCGGTGTTACCGGACAGGATCCGCAGAGATCTGACGGGCAGAAGGATCCTGTGCAGATCAGCGGCATCATCAGGGATGAGTTCAACGATCCCCTTCCCTACAGCCATATTATCGTCATCAATAAAGGTATGGGCAGTATAGCCGACAGGCGCGGCAGGTTTTCCTTCATTGTTCATCCCAGTGACACCCTCATATTTTCCTCCCTGGGGCACAAACGCAAACAGTATGTTGTTCCCGACGAACTTGATGTTATCCACTACTCAGTTGACATACAGCTTGAAAGAGACACTTTTGAAATTGAAGAGGTGACTGTATGGCCGTGGGCCACCTATGAGGAGTTTTCAGAGGCTTTTATTGCTCTCAATCTGCCTGAAGATGATTATGACAGGGCCATGGCCAACATTGCACTTATTCAGACATGGATGGAGCTGGAGGGACTTCCTGCCGATCCCGGTGCCAGTTTCAGGATCGCGATGCAACAACATCACAACAGGCAGATGTATGCCGGCCAGCCTCCGAATAACCTCCTCAACCCATTCTCCTGGGCACAGTTCATTCAGGCAATCAGGGAAGGCCGTTTCAGTGGCAGATAACCCTATGTAATGAGTTCCCGGAAGCACTCACAGACTGCATTAAACAAAAGATTCGTTTTTTAAACTATATTTGAAAATTTCCCGTTAATTAACGGGAATACCGGAGTGTATAAGTTAACAAGCCCCTTTTGATGCATATTTTCAGGATTTTAGTCATATTGTGTTTATTCAGTCTGGCTACTCTTAACCCGGTTAATGCACAACAATCCACTTTTACAGTATATGGCACCATAACCGATGAAGATGGCACTTTTCTGCCGCTTGCAAGTATTGCAATATCAGGAACCCCTGTCGGCACCATAAGTGACAGCAGGGGACAGTACAGCCTTTCTCTGGTGGCAGACACACTGCACTCCATTGTTGTTACAATGCTTGGTTACAGGGCCGCCGGAAAGAACGTGTCAGGCATGGCTGGTGACAGCCTGAGAATGGATTTTGTTTTACAGATAACCTATGAAGAGATCTCTGAAGTTTATGTAACACGGGCAAGAGAACGTGACGGAAGCCTCAGCGCTATCGACGTAAGGGATGTTGGAGTCATACCTACCGCTTCAAGCGGTATTGAAACGCTGCTGAAGACTATGCCCGGTGTTTCAGGCAGAAATGAATTCAGCTCACAGTATTCTGTGCGCGGTGGCAATTTTGACGAAAACCTGGTATATGTAAACGGCATAGAGATATATCGTCCGGTACTGATACATGCGGGACATAAAGAGGGGCTCAGCTTCATCAATCCCGACCTGGTTGGTTCGGTTATGTTTTCAGCCGGAGGATTCGGTGCAAGGTATGGTGACAAGATCTCTTCGGTACTGGATATTTCATACCGGGAGCCGGTGACATTTGCCTCTTCAGCATCTGCAAGTCTTCTTGGCGGCACAGCGCACGTAGAAGGCATATCGTCAGACGGAAGTTTCAGTCATATAAGCGGCTTGAGGTACAGCACAAACCAGTATCTGCTGCAAACACTGGATGAACAGGGAGATTACCTCTCCTCCTTCGCCGATTTTCAGACATATGCCAACTACAAAATCTCCAGTGACTTATCGGTATCATTTCTGGGGCACTACTCAAGGAACAGGTACGGATTTATCCCTGAATCAAGGGAAACAAGCTTCGGCACATTCGACAACCCGATGCAGCTCATGGTTTATTTTAACGGGCAGGATGCAAGTCTGTACAGAACACTGTTCGGTGCATTGAACCTTAATTACAACCCTGTGCCTGCGTTGAACCTGTCGCTTAATGTTTCAGCTTTCAACACCCTTGAAGCTGAAACATTCGACCTTCAGGGGAGATACCTTATTAACCAGCTCGAGAAACAGCTTTCATCGGAAAACCTTGGCGACAGTATAATGAATATCGGGGTTGGTGCTTTCATGAACCATGCCAGGAACTTCCTGGAAGCAAACGTTATTTCAATCGGTCACAGGGGGAAATACTCCATTCGCAACAACAGTCTGGAATGGGGTGTCCAGGTGAACAGAGATCTGTTTGATGACAATATGAGAGAGTGGCAGCTTATTGATTCGGCAGGGTACAACCTGCCATACAGTGGTACGGAAATAATACCCTGGCATCTTGCCGACTCGGAGAACAGGCTTGCAGTGTTACGGGTTACATCATATATTCAGAACACAATAAGAATTCCGCTGAACAGGGCCACAGTTAATGCCAGCGGAGGTTTAAGGGCCAGCTTCTGGGATTTCAGCGGTGACACCTTTATAAGTCCCCGCGCATCACTTACACTTTTTCCGGCAGCTTACAACAATCTTGTTTTCCATCTTTCAGGAGGGTATTACTACCAGCTGCCCTTTTTCAAAGAGTTTCGCGACAATCATGGAAACATCAACTATGAAAAGAGACCGCAGAGATCGTTACATCTTGTATTCGGAAATGATTACTTTCTGAGGATGTGGGGGCGGCCATTCAAATTATCGACCGAGATATATTACAAATGGCTGAATGACCTTATTCCCTATACCACCGACAATATCAGGATAATTTATTCGGGCGTCAACAACGCAAAGGGATATGCAAAAGGTATTGACCTTAAACTGCACGGTGATTTCGTAATGGGAGTGGATTCATGGGTAAGCCTCTCTTTCCTGCAAACCCGTGAAGCGATAAGGCTAAACGGTGATGACCGGAATGAAGGAACCTTTTCGGGGTACTATCCGAGACCTACTGATCAGCTTGTCAATTTTGCCCTGTTCTTCCAGGATTACCTTCCCAACAACCCTGCATATAAAATACACCTTAAGATGCTTTACGGAAGCCGCCTCCCCTTCAGTCCCCCCAACACACCGGCACATGAAATGTCATTCAGGATGCCTTCCTACAAGAGAGTTGATATCGGGTTTTCAAAAGAGCTGTTCGGTACTCTGAAAGATCCGGGAGCGGGTCATATTCCCGGCAACTTCAGAAGCCTCAGGCTGGGTGCCGAAATCTTCAATCTTCTGGATCTGAATAATACCGGTTCCTACATGTGGCTTAAAACAATATCAAATGATCCGTCAGTGCCAGGAGAGTTTGCCGTTCCGAACTTCCTGTCAGGCCGCAGACTGAATATCAGGCTTACAGCCAGGTTCTGATCAGCCCTGTTGTTCCTTCCAGCTTCCCCTGAATACAAAATTGTCCAATGGCACGCGTGTCCTCTCGGCCTGTTCCCGTTTCTGCAGTTCGGCAGGCAGGTTTTGAGGGTCTCCCTGATAACCTGCAGCGATCATTGCAACCGGCTCATAATCTTCGGGAATACCGAACAAGCTAATTGCTTTCTCCTTATCATAGCCACCCATCTGGTGGACAACGAGGCCCATGTCTGTCGCCTGGATCAGCAGGTTTCCAACCGCCATTCCCGTATCATGAAATGCGTAGTAATTTTGCTTGCCGCTATAGGAAGACCTGATCTTTGCCAAACTGAGTATCATTAACGGAACATCCTTTGCCCATATACGGTTGCCTTCAGCCAGGATGTCAATCATCTTCCCAAAAACACTGTCATCATCTTTCGTGGCGTATATAAAACGCCAGGGTTGTTCATTCCTGCTGGAGGGTGCCCACCGGGCCGCCTCAAATAACCGCATTATCTTAACCTCCTCTACGGGTTTTTTGTCAAAAGCAAGCGGACTTCGCCGTTTCTGGATAAGTTCATTGATAATTCCTTTATGTTTTTCCATAGCATAAGTATTTCCTGTTATAATTCACAATTTATCAGCTTTATCTGAGAACAACAAAAAATGGTTTTTGTTTCAGCACAACAGGCTGATATTTAACAAGCCATATTTTAGGTTATTTGAAAAACTTCTATTAAGATTGCAGATTATCTGGCTCCGGCCTGCTAAACCAAATTTATAATAAAGTTTAACTTATGACAACACAGGATTATATTAAAAGAGAAGAAAAGTACGGCGCGCACAATTATCATCCGCTACCGGTGGTGCTTGACCGGGGTGAGGGAGTATTTGTATGGGATGTTGAAGGGAAACGGTACTTTGATTTTTTGTCCGCCTATTCGGCAGTTAACCAGGGACATTGTCACCCCAAAATTGTTGATGCACTTATTAACCAGGCAAAAAAGCTGTGCCTGACCTCGCGGGCTTTCCATAATTCAAGCCTGGGGGAATATGAAGAATATATTACCAGGTACTTCGGTTATGATAAGGTCTTACCCATGAATACCGGAGTTGAAGGCGACGAAACCGCTATTAAGCTATGCCGTAAATGGGCCTACAAGAAAAAAGGGGTACCCGACGGTAAGGCAAAGATCATAGTTTGCGAAAATAACTTCCATGGCCGCACTATAACAATTGTTTCGATATCAACAGATCCGGATGCAAGAAGGGATTACGGACCTTATACGCCGGGTTTCATAACAATTCCATATAACGATACCGATGCACTGGAAAAAGAGCTTAAAGACCCCGATGTGGCCGGGTTCCTGTTTGAACCCATCCAGGGTGAGGCCGGGGTTTATGTTCCTGATGAAGGTTATCTGAAGAAAGCATGGGAACTTTGTAAAAAGCACAATGTTCTTTTCATTGCCGATGAGGTTCAGACGGGAATTGCACGAACCGGCAGGCTTCTAGCCTGTGATCATGAAAATGTAAGACCAGACATACTGATACTCGGCAAAGCACTTTCAGGCGGCGTCTTCCCGGTATCGGCCGTGCTTGCTGATGATGAGATAATGCTCACCATCAAACCCGGCGAACACGGCTCAACATTCGGAGGAAATCCGGTTGCTGCCAGGGTTGCCATGGCTGCCCTTGAAGTGGTCAAAGAAGAAAACCTTGCTGAAAAAGCAGATCGTCTTGGAAAAGTCTTCAGGGAGGAGATGAGCAGCATCGACTCTGATATGATAGAAGCCGTGCGTGGCAAAGGGTTGCTGAACGCTGTTGTGATAAGGCCCAAAAACGGAAAAACCGCACAGGATGTGTGCCTTAAAATGAAAGATAACGGTCTGCTTGCCAAGCCAACTCACGGACATATTATCAGGTTTGCCCCTCCGCTTGTGATCACTGAAGAGCAGCTCAGGGAGGCTTCAGCAATTATTGCAAAGTCAATTAAGCATTTTGACTGATCATGGTTGACACTGTTAAGTACAGGAAAAGCGGCTCATTTGCCGCTTTTTTTGTGTACAGACCACTTTTAAGCCTTCCCTTTGAGCAGGTCAAAGCTGATAAAGGCAAGGTCCTTTGGCAAGTCCGCTCAAACAAATTATCCCTGTGCATGTTTCTTATAATAATTTGAATGTTTATTTTTATACCATAAACAGAGTAAACCATGGCTGAATTACCTTATTCAATAAAAGAGAAACTGAAAACGGAAATGGGGGAATTTGAATTCCTCAGTCTCAGAAAACTTGAGAAAGATGGATATTCCGTTTCTCATTTGCCCTTTTCAATCAGGATCCTGCTGGAAAATGCCTTGCGGAATTTTGATGGGTTTGGTATTACCCAAGACAACTTAAATACTCTCCTGGCATGGAGCCCTGAACCAAGCACCAGGGATATTCCGTTCAAGCCCGCGCGTGTCCTGATGCAGGATTTCACAGGTGTTCCCGCTGTTGTTGATATTGCCTCCCTGAGGGCAGAAATGGCACGTAAAGGCAAGGATCCGGGCAGGATAAATCCACTGATCCCGGTAGATCTGGTGATAGACCATTCAGTACAGGTGGATTATTTTGGGACCGGTAACTCCTACCGGCTCAATGTTGAGATGGAGTATAAGCGAAACAGGGAAAGATACCAGTTCCTGAAATGGGCGCAGAAATCGTTTGACAATTTTTCCGTTGTTCCCCCGGGATTGGGTATCTGCCACCAGGTAAACCTGGAATATCTTACCAGGGGAGTTATCGCAAGAGACGGACTGGTATTTCCTGACACCCTGGTGGGAACTGACAGTCATACCCCAATGGTTAACGGTATCGGGGTCGTTGGATGGGGAGTTGGAGGTATTGAAGCCGAAGCTGCAATCCTCGGCCAGCCTGTATATTTCATAATGCCCCAAGTCATCGGGCTGAAGCTTACCGGTAAGTTGCAGCCAGGGACCACGGCAACCGATATGGTTCTTACCATAACCAGCCTGCTGCGGTCTCACGGGGTTGTCGGGAAGTTTGTCGAGGTGTTCGGTGGCGGACTTGACGGATTGTCGGTACCTGACAGGGCTACCATCGCCAACATGTCGCCCGAGTTCGGATGTACCGTGACATATTTTCCAATCGACGGCCGCACCACCGAGTACATGAGACAGACTAACCGGCCGGATGAGCAGGTGAAACTGGTGGAAGACTACTGCAGGGCAAACATGCTCTGGAGAACGGGTAATGAGGATATCAGCTACTCGCATGTCGTAGAGCTGGATCTTTCAGCAGTCGAACCCACGATCGCTGGTCCCCGCCGGCCGCAGGACAAGATACTGCTGAGGGATGCGGACAAAACATTCAGGCAGCAGCTCAACACCGACTTCAACAGGTCCTACATAAGTCCTGATAAGCGTGAGATTGACAGGTGGAAAAGTGAAGGTGGCGGTCCGTCGCCGGAAAGAAAAGAGCAGGGCAGCCCTGACTTTGCCGAAGTACTGCCGCAAACAGCAGGTAACGGATTGCATACGGCAGAGATTAAGATCAATAATGAGAAAATTACGCTTAGCGACGGTTCTGTCGTTATAGCGGCCATCACTTCATGCACCAACACCTCCAATCCGAGCGTGATGGCAGGTGCCGGTATCCTGGCAAGGAAAGCTCTGAAACGCGGATTGCAGAGCAAACCCTGGGTAAAGACCTCCCTTGCTCCCGGCTCAAAGGTGGTGACCGATTACCTGGAAAAATCGGGTTTGCTGGCTGATCTGGAAGCATTGCGCTTCCATGTGGTAGGATATGGCTGTACCAGCTGTATCGGCAATTCAGGACCACTGCCTTCTCATATTGCCGAAGCAGTCGATGACAATGAGCTGATAGTGGCATCTGTGCTTTCCGGTAACCGTAACTTTGAGGCCAGGGTGCATCCACAGGTGAAACTCAACTACCTGATGTCACCGGTTCTGGTTGTAGCCTACGCTATTGCGGGCCGTATTGATATCGACCTGCTCAATGAGCCGCTTGCCTGGGATCCCAATTTGGACCCGGTTTACCTCAAGGATATATGGCCCACACCTGACGAAATAGCTGAAGCTCTTGCCCCTGTATTGTCAAAGAGGGATTTTGAAAAAAACTACAGTGAAATATTTGATGGCGACCAGACCTGGCAGAATATGGAGGTGCCCCGGGAGGAGGTTTACAAATGGGATGATAGCTCAACCTATATCAGGGAGGCTCCCTTTTTCAAAAACCTGCCCGCAGAGCCTGCAGAACCTTCCGACATAACAGATGCAAGGGCACTGCTGGTGCTCGGCGACAGCATTACCACCGATCACATCTCACCGGCAGGGGCATTCAGCACAAAGACACCTGCCGGCAAATATCTCCTTGAAAAAGGTGTTGAGAGGAAAGACTTTAACTCCTATGGTTCACGCAGGGGTAACGATGAGATCATGCTGAGGGGCACCTTTGCCAATGTTCGTATAAGGAACAGGCTTGCAACGTCTGAGGGCGGATATACCAGTTATCTTCCCGGGGACAGGGAAATGAGTGTGTTTGAAGCGGCTGAACTATACAAAAAGGACAAAACCCCCCTGATAGTGCTCGCCGGCAAGGAGTACGGAAGCGGATCGAGCAGGGACTGGGCAGCCAAGGGTACATTCCTGCTTGGCATAAAAGCCGTCATTGCTGAGAGTTATGAGAGGATTCACCGCAGCAACCTGGTGGGAATGGGTGTGCTTCCGCTGCAGTACATGGATGGAGAGAATGCAGAATCACTGGGACTTACAGGTAAGGAGCACTTCACCATAAAAGGCATAGATGGTGGCCTGGAACCATTGAAGAAGCTTACTGTGGAAGCCTCAACCCACCAGGGAAAGACCAGGAACTTTACCGTGACGGCCAGGCTCGATTCAGAGATAGAAATCTCCTACTACCGGCACGGCGGAATACTCCAGTATGTTCTCAGGCAGTTCATGAATTCATAAAGCAACACAAAACCCGGTTGTATGAAACGAAGAAAATTCATCAGAAACAGTATCACCGGAGGTGGCGCATTAAGCCTTTCGGTAAGCTCATTGTGGTCTGCAACGAACCTGTTCGGCGACAAGCCCATCCCTCAGAGAGTTTTGGGCAGGTCGGCCGAGAAGATATCGGTCATAGGTTTTGGCGGTATAATGCTGAACAATGAGGACCGGAAAACCTGTAGTGATATAGTTGCAAGAGCCTATGAAACAGGTATCAACTATTTTGATGTAGCACCTACCTATGGTAACGCCGAAGAGATGCTCGGCCCTGCTCTTGAACCCTATCGCAAACAGAGTTTCCTCTCCTGCAAAAGCACACAAAGGGAGAGGGCGGGTGTTGAGAAGGAGATGAAGGAGTCGTTCACTAAGCTCCGGACCGACTATTTTGATCTCTACCAGCTCCATGCACTGACAACGACAGAGGACGTGGAACGGTCGTTTGCCTCCAACGGTGCCATGGAGGCCATACTCAGGGCCCGGGATCAGGGCAGGGTAAGGCTGATCGGTTTTTCCGCCCATACTGAGGAAGCTGCACTTCTGGCACTAGAATATTTTGACTTTGATACGGTGATGTTTCCCATAAACTTCGCTTGCTGGCACAACGGTAATTTCGGGCCACGCGTTTACGAGAAAGCCGTTGAAAGAGATCTGGGTATACTCGTCCTCAAGTCACTTGCGGAAAGAGGGCTCAGACCCGGTGAAGAGAGGTTCTTCACAAATGTCTGGTACAAACCGGTACTTGATAATGAGCTGTTTGACCAGGCACTTGCTTTTTCGCTTTCGCGGAAGGTTACGTCAGTCATACCTCCGGGTAATATGAGCCTTTTCCTTAAGGCTATTGACCGCGTGCACCATTTTGAACCGCTTACCGCTGAAGGCGAGGAGGCCCTCATGAAGAGATCTGTGGAGATACCTCCCCTTTTCAGCCGGATATCCTGATATACTGCAATTAGTTAACTGATCATTATGTTAGGTGCTGCAATCGTTCTGCCAAGTATTGCTAATTAAGCAGGTGTTCTGCTGCCAGTACAAGGAACATGAAATTGGTCGCTCCCCCTCCCATAACATACTCGGACTGCTGCCAGAGATACGGGAACATCTTCAGTTCGGGAAAATCGGGCCTTATCAGTGCCGTACCTGAGACCGAACCTCCTGGTATGTGCCCGTAATCCATCCTGTTGTAACCGTATGCTATCGTCATCGATTTGGCACCTACCCCCGAAACGTATGAAGCGATATTCGAACCGGGATGGCATCCGAGGACAAAGTTAAGGGCGTTAAGCATATACTCTTTGTCATTTTCTTCAGGAAACGCCTTGTGTAGAAAATACTGCCGCACTCCGAAACTCTGTATGCCCCATCCTGCTCCCCATATATGAGGCTCATAGGGCACACCGTAAGGTGTGTTTGTCTGTCGCTCGGTTACATCTTCAAAGAAACCGGCAACAGCTTTTCTCATATTTTCCGTAAAACCGGGATCATCAATCTGGTGCACTACCCTGGCAACATGCCATCCGACCGACCCTGTATTCTCATTGATGAAGCCGGCATTATCAAGTATGAAACTCCTGTATTCATCGTCACCCGTAACCCTGAACAGTTCGACGGCAGCTCTTATCTTGTTCCCCAGCGTCCTGTTATTGACAGGACGGTCGACATTCCACAGCTCAACTGCCGCGGTAAGCGCATCATCTGCCATCTGATCGTTATAGCCTCTCATAGCGTTGACGCCCGCAGCGATATATGAAATCATCAGCCACTCCCTGCCCGGATTATCTTCAGTAAACACCAGGCGGTCATCCGGAATGCCCGAGTGGGTTGCAGTCCTTTCATGGAGCCCGAGACCGGGGTCGTATATAAGGTTGTCAGTCTGGCCGGCAACATCCCCGGCCATGACATACTGTGAAAGTGTTGGCGATATTATTCCCCGGTAGAGCCTCCCGAGACTCTGGTATGCCCCCACGACAGTGAGGTATCCGTGTTCAACCTGCTGAAGTATGTCCGGTTTGCCATCCGGTTCGTGGATCTCTACAATCCTCAGATCCTGGTCTATTAAAGTGTTGTCGTGTGTAATTCCAAATTCATCCCATATTGCACTGAGTATAAAGATCTCATAAGCCTGCGATTCCACCCTGAGATCGTCATCACCGGCATCGTGCCATCCACCCCGGTTAAGACCGGGTACCGGTTCCAGGGGCTCATATTTTGTAAGTGTGGAAGGCCCCTGGACGTAACCGTCAAAATGGTTAACATTCAACGGAGCCATCAGGGCATCGTCCATATGGCAGAGATCGTGCCATAGTTTGTACTTCTCCTTTACACGCATGTGGCACATCTGGACAGGCAGGAAGTACTCGAGGGTCGGCTGCCAGACATGTCTCTCAAATACCTGTTCTGAAATCCTGAATGGTTCACTCCTCCTGTCCCCCATTACAAGCTGGTACATCCCGTCATCTGTAATTCCGGTAAAATCAAACTGGAAATAGTCGTACCGCAAAAACCTCCCCCATTTTTCAGGACGACCCGACAATACTGTCCGGTGGTTGCCATCTTCAGATATCCTTACGAGACTTACAATCTCATTGAACCTGTCGCGCGGGTCGGTTTCGATGACGGCGATCTTTCTCTGCCTGGGGTGATAACCTACCTGGGAATACTGCATTACAGGCTCATACACCCAATCATCTATCACATTGGGCCTGATTATCCATTCAACGGCCGATGCTGTTGCACCCGGCTTTATCCTGCTCCTGACCACGAACCACCCGTTGTTGTGCTGTATTCTGCCGTCGATAAGCTCAATATCTTCATGTTTTGTTTCAATTATCATATGCAGCTCTTCAGTTTCAGGTGCCACTGAAAGCCTGCGTCCCGTTGCCATGGGTACCGGTTGTGCATTGTGGTGCGGCAGGGGTATCATCCCTTTCAGATCACAGTCAGGTATGATCCTGGGTGTGGGTTCAGCATCCTCATCAACTGTCACAGGTCCGTTTGCCTGCCTTGGGAATATTCCCGACTGTTCATCCAGATACCAGGATTTCCCGAAAAGGTCAACAGGATACAGTTCAAGGATAAACCCGACATCCTGCTCAAATTCCGCAGGAATTGGCCTGTCAAGATCGACTGTTATCCTGATGTCGTTACCCTCGGTGGTTACACGTACGTCATAATTGAAATAGAGGTCAGGATACCACCCCGGGTTAAAGCCCCTCATGAGCCTGCTTGAATCAGGAAAGGTAAGCGTAGCTGTTATCTCGTTTCTTTCAAAATCCACAACACGGTTTTTCTGTGCCGGCATGGGTGACCATTGCCCGGGAGTGGCATCAAGGCGCATATCGCCGTTGGTGGCTATCCGGTTGCCATGCATAATAAGGCTTACACCGCTTTGATGGCCTTCAGGGTATATGTCCTGGAAGACCATGACGTTCACACCCCTGTTCTCAAAATACTCAAGTTCATTAAGCTCAAAATTGCCGGTTCTTGTGGTGCATGAAGCAAGAAACAGCATGATAAGGACTGTAAGAGATAGAAATTGTCGCATTATTTTTGATTTTGATAGTTTCAGAAAAATGAGGTTAATTTTTGATCGCTGGTTTGTATTTATGAAGACCGGTAAAACCGCTCATGTACTTCGAGGCCCATTCTGACATTGTGATAGGGGCATGTCCATTCATCACCCTTGAGACGGCCCGGTACCGGGGTGCCGTGCTCATCAAGATCGGGATGCCATCCGCCGTGCTGGTAGTCTATCATGTATCCTTTGATATACTCCCATACACCTGCAGCAGCATCAAAAAAATCAGGATTCCCTGAAATTTCCCAGGCATTGAGGAAACCGACCACCGCCTCGGCCTGTACCCACCATGAGATGTTCCTCCGGTACAGGCCCTCTCCCATCTTTTCATATATCATCGCACCCTGGTGATTTAATCCGGCAGACAACTGTTTTTCGGCAATTTTGATTGAAAGATTACTGACCCTTTCAAGCAGGTCAGTGTCGCCGAGGACCTCGGCGGCTTCGTAGAAAAGCCATGAAAATTCGATATCGTGTCCATAGGAATCATATCTGCCGTCAACAGTCCAGTCCCTTCCGAAAAAAAGGTCCTGGTGGTACCTGTTGGTATCTACAATATGGTCAAAAAAGATATCCACAAGGTGTTCAAGGCTCTCTCTGAGCTGACTGTCAGGCCAGACCCTGTACAGATTGGTATATGCTTCAAGAAGGTGCAGATGGGTGTTCATTGATTTTATCCTTCCTTCAGCCAGGCCTTTCTCCTCCCTGTAGTGCCAGTCGTCCGTAAACCCTTCAAGATATCCGCCATGCTCCCTGTCTTTTACCTTCTTTTCAAGAAGACGGTAAATATCAATTGCCAGCCGGAGACTCTCTTCATTATTTGTTGCCCGGTAGTATTCTGAGAAAGCATATATGGCAAATGACTGGCCATATGTTATTTTTGAGGAATCTGCCAATGAGCCGTCTGCATTCAGTATCCAGTACATTCCTCCGTGTTCGTGGTCAATGAAATACGTGGAGATATAATTGAATGCCCTGTCAGCCAGCCGGCGTGATTCTATGTCGCCAAGCACCCTGAATGCAGCCGACCAGGTCCACAGGTACCTGGCGAAAAGTACATTGAATTTTCTTGCATCACCTATACCGGTTCCGTCATGTGCGATCCGGCCAAAAAATCCTTGCCGGGGGTCATCATGATCGACAGAATGCCTTTTCCAGAAAGGCAGGAGGTTTTCCTCCATATCTGCTGTTATTTCATGCACCAGCAGGTCCGGAACCCGGCTCTCGTCAGCCTGGTTGGCAGACCTGCCGTTACATGAGGCGGTAAGCACTGCAAGGGCCGTGCAAGTTGCAAATATCAGGATACTCTCTTTCATGGGCTGCTTACAGCTCTCTTACCCAGATATTCCTGAAGCTCACAAGGTCGCCGTGATCCTGGAGCCTGAGGGGCAGCTTATCCTCATGTTTTGAATATGTGGGCAGCCCGATCCACTGTGTATCACCCCATATCTCAACATTGTTCTGTACCAGCAAACCGTTATGTATGACCGTTACCCTGGCGGGATGGGTTACATTGCCCTGTTCGTTGAACCTGGGGGCCGTAAAAATGATATCGTAGGTCTGCCATTCACCGGGCTTACGGCAGGCATTAACCAGGGGAATATGCTGCTTGTAGACGGAGGCCGCCTGTCCGTTCGGATATGTAGGGTTTTCATAAGAATCGAGCACCTGTATCTCATACCGTCCCATCAGAAAAACCCCGCTGTTGCCTCTTCCCTGGCCTTCACCCCGTATCTCTTCAGGTGCCCTCCACTCGATGTGTAGCTGGACATCGCCGAATTTTTGCTTTGACCAGATGTCCCCCGTGCGGGGAACAACCGTCATTGCACCATCACTCACCTCCCAGGGTGCCCGGTTCCCGTCACGGTCCACCCAGTTTGAAAGGTCGGTGCCGTCAAACAATACAATTGCATCGGACGGGGGTGCCGTACCAACGCCTGGTGTAACAACGGGAGGTACCGGTTCATGAACCTCCGTAACTCTGTCTCTGCCTTCCTGTGCTTCCATAGTAATTACTGTTAATAAAAAAAATGCCGTTAATAATGCGCTTTTAAGTTTCATGGTAATTTGATTTTTAGGTTTGACCATAGTATGCTTTTCCCATCGAACCTGACAGATACAAAGAAATAAAAAAAACCCGAATAGACGGCCAGTCCGGTTGGTTAAGTACATTAATATGCTGTTCTTGGCATTATGGCCTGATTTTCGTATTTTGTGGTCATTATAAAAAAATTGCGGCTATGAAGACAATCGTTTTACTTGCCATTATCATGCTTGTCCCGTCATGGGTTAAGGCACAGGACTTTGACCGTATGCGAGAGAATATGGTGCGCCGTCAGATCGCAAACAGGGGAATTGACCATGAGCCGACACTGGAAGCGATGAGAAACGTGGAGCGCCACCAATTCGTGCCGAGGGCACAGCAGAGGAGGGCCTATGATGACGGGCCGATGCCTATAGGATACGGGCAGACCATCTCCCAGCCTTATATAGTTGCCTATATGACACAGCTTGTCAATCCGGGGCCGGACGACAGGGTGCTGGAGATAGGGGCCGGATCGGGTTATCAGGCTGCCGTGCTGGCAGAGATCGTTGAAAAAGTCTACACTATTGAGATTATTCCAGAACTTGGCAACCAGGCCAGGAAAGTATTAAATGACCTTGGATATGAAAATGTGGAGGTCATTACAGGTGACGGCTACTTTGGACACGAGGAAATGGCCCCGTTCGACGCGATAGTGGTTACAGCTGCCGCGGAATACATCCCTCCTCCCCTGATTGCCCAACTGAAAGATGGAGGCAAGATGGTAATCCCGGTTGGATCTCCGTTTCTTGTGCAGACACTCATGCTCGTTGAAAAGCAGGGAGACAGGATAACGACAACCAACCTTATGCCTGTTCGATTTGTACCATTTACCCGGAGAGATTGAACCGTTAAGACGGGAACATTAAATTGCAGGATTTATGTCGAGGAGAATATATCTGGGAGTCGGACTTCTTTCAGCCTCAATCATTGCTTTCCAGTTGACGCTCATGCAGGTGCTTTCAATAATCCAGTGGAGTCACTTTGCATATATGGTCATCTCGGTTGCACTGCTGGGTTTCGGGGCAAGCGGGACACTCCTGGCACTGGCCAGGGAATGGTTCGTCAGGAGAATTGAACAGGCCCTGCCCCTGCTGATGGTTCTCTCGGGAGCTTCCATGTCTCTTATGATGCTTGTCTCCTCCACAGTTTTCGGAAGCTTTGATTCTTACCTTCTCTTTGTTGACCGGAGCCAGATCATCACCCTGCTTATTACCTATTTTGCCTTCTTCATTCCCTTCTTTCTGGGTGCTACGGCCATAGGCCTGGTCTATATTAATTATGTTGAGAAAATAGGCACGCTCTATTTTGCCGATCTCATCGGATCGGGCATCGGAGGATTACTGATGCTGCTTCTGTTCTGGATTCTTTCCCCTTCGCAGCTCCCCTCGGCAATAGGACTGCTGCCCGTTATTGCCGGGTCGGTAATTATTACCCGGAGATTGCTAAAACGCTTTGTTCCTCTGCTGGTTGCCGCATTGATATTGCCCATTGTACTGGTTATCAGGCCCCCTTCCCTGCCCATGTCGGAGTACAAAAGCCTTTCCGGGGCAATGAACCTGCCTGACGCTGAAATTATCATTGAGAAAAGCAGTCCCTACGGTCAGCTTAATGTTGTAAGATCCCCTGCACTCAGGTATGCTCCCGGCTTAAGTCTGACATTCCAGGGCATGGTTCCTGTTCGTGACGTCATATTCAACAACGGAAACTGGTTCGGGCCTGTTGTAGAATGGTCTGAAACAGACACAAGCCATTTCCTTGGCTACACCACTAACCACCTGCCGCATGTAATCGGTAAACCGGAAAACCTGCTGCTTCTCGATGCGGGTACGGGACTCTTTGCAGCTCATGCCCTGACTGCAGGGGTTAAGAATATCACTGTCGTTGAACAGAACAGGGTAGCGGTCGGTCTGCTGAAAAACGAACTTGCCTGGATGATCGATTCAATGTACAATCTGCCGGCAGTCAGCCCGGTAAATCTTCATTCCCGCAGCTACCTGCTTGCCGACGATAATCTGTACGACCTTATTGTGCTGCCCACTTCAGAGACTTTCGGAGGAACTTCTGGCATTAACGCTCTTGAAGAACAGTATATTATGACCCTCGAGGCCCTGGACGAAATGCGGGGAAGATTATCCGGTAACGGCATGATAGCCATCACATCATGGATGGACTACCCGCCCCGGAATACACTGAAGCTGCTTGCAAGTCTCGTTGAGGCACATGAGGCTGCCAGCAGCTCTCCTGTAACCGACCACATTGCAGCGATACGCGGATGGGGAACCATAACCTTCGTGCTGAAAAATTCCCCTCTCACCCCTGACGAAACTGAACGGATCAGGGAGTTTTGCCACAGGATGTATTTCGACCCGGTGTTGCTTCCCGGACTTGATATTTCTGAACGGTCTGTCTACAACCATTTGCAGGATGAAGAATTTTTTGTCTATATTGATAATATCATGTCGGCAGCAGACCGGGAAGATTTTTACAGGGAATATGACTTCAACATTAGGCCTGCAACCGACAACATCCCTTATTTTTCCCAGTTCCTTAAGCTGAGCCGGTACAAAAGAATGGAAGAGGTCTTCGGACAGTCCACCGTACCTTTCCTTGAGATCGGCTACCTGGTTGTAATTATTACATTCCTGCAGATAACAACCGCAGCAATCATTCTGATAATTCTTCCGTTATTCGCACTGGGCTGGAAAGGGGGTGGCAAGGCATACACGGTTTTGCATTTCAGTGGTATCGGACTGGGATTCATGTTTATCGAGATAACACTTATCCAGCAGTTCATTCTTTATTTTGGCAACCCTATCTATGCCGCTGCCGCAGTGCTGAGCGGGATGCTGATCTGCTCAGGCGGCGGAAGCCTTGTCTCATCGCGCATTGGAACCGGATCAATTGATGTTGCAAAGGTACTTGCCCTGGTGATATTTTTCATAATACTCTACACTG
>SL_3KL_010_SEDDRAFT_10002188_pt1 | contig 17891 bp, 8 predicted proteins | sample SodLakKL_010_SED_2_FD_10381 | JGI IMG/M metagenome (IMG submission 10381) | reverse complement strand
TGATCAGGGTAATGATGGTCATTGCGCTGTTAATTTTCCGGATTTAACAAAAAATTGCTATTGTTTGCAAAAATAACAAAAGCAGGTTATCAAATGTAAAAACATTTTATGCATATTGAATATCATCACAGAATATTTTTGTTATTTTGCAGGATAATTCAATTACTCATCAAAGCTTTTAACAATCCTGTGACAAACAAAAACAAAGAAGAAACACAATTTACAGGTGAATACAACATCATCCTTGATGATATTCACCCTTCAGATATTTTCGGACTCCGGGAAGAACGCCTGAGATTATTGAAAAAACTTTTCCCCAAACTGCGAATCATGGTAAGAGGCAATGAACTAAAAGCCATGGGTGATGACGAAGAGTTAGAGTATTTTAAAAGGAAGTTCAATCATATCCTGGAACATTTTGAGAAATTTGGGAAGGTAACCGACGAAGTCATCCTGGAGATCATTGCTTCGGAAGAATCACAAACACTTTCTGCAATTATTGATGCCGACAGTTCGGGTGTACTTTTACACGGGCGCAACGGCATGATCATCAAAGCCCGCAGTCCAAATCAGCAGCGAATGGTTGATTCTTCCAAAAAGCATGATATGATCTTCGCCATCGGACCTGCCGGAACGGGAAAAACCTATACTGCTGTTGCACTGGCAGTGCGTGCCCTGAAAAACAAGGAGGTGCGCAGAATCATTCTCACCCGGCCTGCCGTTGAAGCCGGCGAGAACCTGGGGTTCCTGCCCGGAGACCTCAAAGACAAACTAGATCCCTACCTGCAACCGCTTTACGACGCGCTGAGGGATATGATCCCACCATCGAAACTGGAATCGTACCTGGAGGATAAGACCATTGAGATCGCACCCCTTGCATTTATGCGCGGACGTACACTCGACAATGCATTTGCCATACTTGATGAAGCTCAGAACGCAACGGAAAGCCAGCTTAAAATGTTCCTGACGCGTATGGGACGATCAGCCAAATTTATCATTACCGGTGATATTACCCAGATTGACCTTCCGCGTAACCAGACATCCGGACTTATCATAGCCACACGCATACTCAACAAAGTAAAAGGCATCGACTTTATCTTCCTGAATGAAAAAGACGTTATACGCCATCCGCTGGTTACCAAAATTATCCTGGCTTATGAGGGGGATAAGAGTTAGTTGAAAGGTTTATAAGACTATCAACCTTTCAACCTTTCAACCTTTCAACCTTTCAACCTTTCAACCTTTCAACCTATAAACTCTCTAAACCCCTAAACGTCTAAACCCCCAAACGCTATGGTAATAACCACCACCAACTTCAGCTTTCCAGGTCAGAAATCCTTTTACAGGGGAAAAGTAAGGGATGTGTATAATATCAATGACCAAATTTTGTTGATGATCGCTACAGATCGGATATCTGCCTTTGATGTGGTACTTCCGGAGGGTATACCTTACAAAGGTCAGGTACTGAATCAGATTGCTGCACACTTTCTGGATGCCACGGCTGATATTGTTCCCAACTGGAAAACCGGCACACCCGATCCCATGGTTACTGTCGGAATCATTTGCGAACCTTTTAAAGTGGAAATGGTGGTAAGAGGTTACCTGAGCGGTCATGCATGGAGAGGATACAAGCAGGGAAAAAGAACCATCTGTGGAGTAAAAATGCCCGAAGGAATGAGAGAAAACCAGGCATTTCCTTCGCCCATCATAACACCTTCAACTAAAGCCAGTGAAGGACACGATGAAGATATTTCAAGGCAAGAGATTATTGATAAAGGCATCGTTTCGGAAAGTGATTTTGAACAACTTGAAAAATATGCACTCAGATTGTTTACCAGAGGTACAGAAATGGCTGCCCACCGCGGTTTGATCCTGGTTGATACAAAATATGAATTCGGCAAAGCCGGAAATCAGATTTACCTCATTGATGAAATACACACCCCCGACTCATCCAGGTATTTTTATGATGATGAGTATGAAAAACGGTTGCAAAAAAACCTTCCCCAAAAGCAGCTCTCCAAGGAATTTGTAAGAGAATGGCTGATGAAAAATGATTTCCAGGGCAAAGAAGGACAAAAACTTCCCGAAATGAATAATGAGATCATTCATACAATTTCTGAACGCTATATTGAACTCTTTGAGAAAATTACCGGAGAAGCCTTTTTAAAAACCCAGAATAAAGATATACTGAAACGGATTGAAAATAATTGCCGGTTATTTCTTGAGAAGCAATAATTATACCTAGCTTTAAATAACTGCACCTTCCTTGTAAACAACACATTCCTGCATTAAGTGCCTTGTAAATTTTAGTAGATTGCGTGTTGTACCAGCTTTCACTTCTACATGTAAATATCTGAAATCCCACCACTTAACAATATCAGAAAGAAAATTACTTTTTTCTCTTTATTGAATTTGGTGTAAAATCTGTGTTTTTCGCAGAACCTTAAGCAAATACCAACGTAGAAGAAACAATAAAATACAATAAGTACGAAGAATCTTTAAGTGAAATCTATCGTCTGGTTTCAGGGAAAAAAAAATGAGAATCAGTGTTTAACTGATTTATATTGACTTACATTGCTATATTTTTGCTGCAATGAAGAATATTTTTTTTGTACCAGGTGATCAACGCCAATATGAAATGAAAACAAACCTTTTCTCTTTTCTATTCATCACAATTATTCTGCATCTATTTGTAAGTAAGGCAATTGCTGATGAACCTGAAGTATTTATTGAACCATCCGGCAACATAAATCAACTCTGTACGGGGTCTGATTTTGGATTAATCGGACGTGGATTACATGGGACCGAAATTTTTCTAAAACATGAATGGGAAAGCACCGGTGAGAATATTTTTGCAGGAACCGATGGCCCTTTTGCTGTCATCAGACCCACAAATCCGGGAAAATATACCATAACCTATACCGCAACAGATGCACTCGGTAATCAGGCCAGCTCAAGGATAACAGTTACGGTTTTTGATAAACCTGATAACAGGGTGGAAATATCACGTGGATTTTTCTCAAGAATTTTCGGAAATGATATGCCTGTGATTCTTAAAGGAGATGAAAATAGCAGTTATAGCTATCAATGGTTCAAAGAAAATGAACTTATGGAAGGCGAAACCGGATCAAAATTTAAAGCTGAGGAAAAAGGCAGTTACCGGTTAATGATAACATCCGACAAAGGATGCCATGCATATTCAAAGCTTATTACCATTGATTAAAAAAGCATATCAAACATATCCATTACAATATCCATAGGAAAGTACCAGTGAACTAAATTCATAGAAATGAAGAAGATATTACAAAAAAAGCTTTCAGGCAATACAAAAATAAATTTGTGGTTGCTTGCATTTGTGGTCATTTCATTATCTTTCACCATCCCGGCAAACGGTCAGATAAATGTGACCTTTTCTGAACCTGACGGAAAAGATTTCTGCCAGGGAGGATCCATTGCAATCAATGCAATACCCAGTGGCGGTTCAGGAGTATATGTTGATTACCAGTGGATTGATCCGGACGGGGTTGTATTAAACAGCCTGGGAGCATCTGCCTTTCTGAATATATCCGTACCGGGCAACTTCTCAGTTGAGGTGATCGTAACCGATGATGAGGGAACCACAGGCAGCGGTACTTTCAATTTTATTGTTAAGCCCGGTCCTGAGGAGGCTATTATCACTGCCGGCGGTCCTACCAGTTTTTGTGATGGTGGAAGTGTAACCCTTTTTGCTTCAGTGGGAGCAGGATATACCTACCAATGGCGAAATACGCAGGGAAATATTGCAGGAGCAACAGGCCAATCCTTTGTGGCAACTGCCGGAAGCAACTACAGAGTAATTATTACATCACCCAATGGTTGTACTAAAACATCCAATCCTTTTACTGTAACGGTATTTCCTAATCCTGAGCCGGCTGCAAGCAATACAGGCCCTATCTGCGAGGATGGAACCGTGCAGTTTTTTGCATCACCCGATGGTTTGAACTCTTACCAGTGGACTGGCCCGCAGAGTTTTTCCGTTAATGAACAGAATCCTGTTCTCACCAACGTAACCCTTAATTTCGCCGGTGTTTATACCGTAACCGTGACCGACAGTAACAACTGCACCGGATCGGCAACAACAACTCTGGATGTAGAGCCCCTTCCCGAAGCACCCACATCTGCGCAGGTTGATCGCAACGATATTTGTGCCGACGACACCAACGATATTACACTTACCGCCATTGGCGGTTCGGGCGATCGCCTGGTTTGGTATAGCGGAAGCTGCGGAGGAACTCTGATTGGAGAGGGAACAGAGATAACAATCCCGGTTCCTGCTTCAACAACAACCTACTTTGCCCGCTGGGAAGCTGATGGCGAATGCGCTTCTTCCAATTGTGAAAGCATTGAAGTAAGAATCCGGCCTTTACCGGTTATCACATTTACAAACACTAATGTGAGTTGTTTTGGCGGTAACGATGGCAGTTCTGCAGCCAATATCAGTGAAGCAACTCCACCATTTGTTTTTTCCTGGAGTACAACTCCTGTCCAAACAACACAAACTGCAATAAATCTATCTGAAGGTGATTATACAGTTATTGTTACCGATCAGTTTGGCTGCACGGCTTCCGAAACCACAACCATTACTGAACCTGACCTGCTGGAAGTTACCTTTGGTAGCGTAACCCATGTGGATTGTAATGGAAATTCCACCGGTTCAGCCCAGGCTCAACCCACAGGTGGAACTCCACCCTATACATACTCGTGGAGTAACGGACAAACTTCTCAAACTGCAACCGGTCTGGCTGCAGGACCCTATACGGTTACTGTAACCGACGCAAATGGCTGTCAGGCTTTTGAAAGTATTGAGATTACTGAACCTGATGAACTGATTGTAAGTGTTACAGACCAAAATGACCCATCCTGCTTTGGCAACAATGATGGTAATATTACAGTTGAAGCTGCCGGGGGTACCGGCGATTATAACTTTAACTGGGATAATGCTATGTCAGGTGCAGCAATCACCGGACTTGCAGCAGGAACCTACGAAGTTACCGTTAGTGATGAAAACGGATGTATCGCAATCTTAAGTATCGAGCTGGGTGAACCCGACCCACTTACAGTTACTTTCTCAAGTATCGAGCATGTTGAATGCTTTGGCGACGAAACCGGAGCTGCCACTGCCAACCCAACTGGTGGTACTGCACCCTACAGCTATTTATGGAGCGATGGCCAAACCGGCCAGACGGCATCAAACCTGGGTGCCGGGAATTATACCGTTACAGTTACCGATGCAAATGGCTGTCAGGCAGTGAATACGGTAACCATTAATGAAAATAACCCTATAGTAATTACTGCTACTATTGAGGATGCCACTTGTTTTGGAAGTGAAAACGGCAATATCCTTATTGACGCATCCGGAGGAACTGGTGTAGGAACCTATTCCTTTTTATGGTCCGACGGAACCACAACACAAAACAATCTCAATATTGGAGCAGGCACCTATACGCTTACAGTAACAGATGCCAACTTCTGTTCTGCCGAAGAAACATATTTAGTAAACCAGCCCGATAGCATTATAGTAAGCGAAACCATAACACCTGTAACCTGCTTTGAAGGAAGTGACGGTTCTATATCTGTTAGCGTAACCGGCGGAACAACTCCCTATTCTTACCTTTGGTCAACCGGAGGTACAACCAATACTATATCCGCACTCGAATCAGGCACATACACACTTACAGTTACAGATAATAACAACTGTATTGCCGAATCAAGTTTCTTTGTTCCCGAACCCGATGAAATCACCTATGATGCTGTGATAACCGATGTATTTTGTGCATCCGAATCAACAGGAGCTATCGATATCAGCAATGTACAGGGAGGTACTCCACCCTACTCTTTTAGCTGGAGTAATGGCGCCACCGCACAAAGCATCAGCAATCTTGCTGCCGGAAGTTATACACTAACTATAACAGACAGCAATGGCTGTATCACAGTAGAAACTTTTATAGTTGACGAACCCGACAACCCACTCATTCTGAACATTTCCACTACCGATGTAATTTGCTGGGGAGAAGCCAGTGGCACAGCCACAGCAGAAGTATCAGGTGGCACACCTTTTCCGGGTGGAGTGTATCAGTATCTTTGGAGTAACGGTGAAACAACACAAACCATAACTGATCTTACTGAAGGAACTTATTCTGTTATTGTAACAGATGCCAATGGATGTACCATAGAAGGTTCGGCAACAATCACCCAACCCGACTCACCCCTTAAGGCTTTTGCCGGCAATAATGCTGTAATTTGCAGTGGTGATAACGACGGTATTCATGTTTTGGGTGGAACAGGCAGCACGCCTACCGCTTTAGGAGGAACACCACCCTATACTTATCAATGGTCATCGGTGCCGGTTGATCCAAGTCTTGCCGGTCAGGAAAATCTTGCGAATCCGATCGTTTCACCCACAGTACAAACAATTTATACTATATTAGTTACCGATGATGCCGGCTGTAGCGACCAGGATAACACTTTAATTTCTATTTATCCTACAGTAGTAGCCGATGCCGGTGGTGACGATGAAGGAAATGTTTATCTGTGTTCAGGTGGATCAACTCCATTGGGTGGTACACCACTCGGAATCGGAAACACAGGTTATTATCTTGAAGATCCAAACATAGATCCTTCTCAGTTTAATTACCGGTGGGAAAGAATAAGTCCAAATCCCGGATTCGTTTCAAACCAGCCTCATCCTGTAGTTTCGCCAACTGTGACCACTACCTATTTTGTCAGAGTAAACGATCAGGCGGGTGCTAACTGTATTGCCTATGATACGGTAACCGTTGTAGTTTTACCTGCGCTTGAAGTAGTTGCTATTGATGATGATTCGGTATGTAACGGAAACAACACAGGCGTAACCTTTACCCTGGGAGCAACCATTTCTGGCGGAACAGGAATACCGGAGAATTATGTGATCACCTGGACCGCAACACCCGAAGACCCCTCTCTTGCAGGTCAGGAAAACCTGCTGAACCCTGTTGTTAGTCCGGTAGTTACCACAACCTATACAATTACGGTGTCTGATACCGAAGGTATTGCCTGCGATGATTCAGATGATGTAACCATAACCGTTTTCCCGGAGATCATTGCTGATGCAGGATCCGATGAAACCATCTGTAATGGTTCCAATGGAGGAAGCTATGTGCTGGGTGGTTCACCCACGGCTCAATATGCCGATGGTAGTCCCGGCAGCTTCACCTATGAATGGACTTCAGTTCCTGCCGGATTTACATCTTCCGATCCTAACCCGGAGGTATTTCCAACTGAAACAACTACATACTTCCTTACAATTACCGATGCCAACGGATGCCAGGAGTTTGATGAAGTTACCGTAACGGTGCTTGATGAACTCATTGCCGATGCCGGTGAAGATATTGAGATCTGCCATCCCGAAAACGGTGGTATAACGCAGTTGAATGGATCAGCAAGCGGCGGCACACCAGGTTATACTTTCTTGTGGGAACCTGCCGAAGGACTGGATAATCCAAATATTGCGAACCCTGTTGCAAATCCAGCCACTACAACCGTTTACACACTTACGGTAACAGATGAATTTGGATGTGTTAATACGGATCAGGTAACCATTAATGTGGTAGATGAAATAGTGGCCGAAATAACCGGCGATGATCTGATGTGTCATCCTGACGATTCAGGCTTTGCCGCACTAATTGGTTCAGCAACAGGCGGTTCAGGTAGCTTTACATTCCTTTGGTCAGCAAATCCTGCCTATGACTTTGAAGGGAATGAAAGCAACGCTACAATTGTTGTTTCACCCGATGAAAATACGACATTTACACTTACTGTAACTGATACAGATAATGGCTGTATTGACAGCACAACCTTTGAAGTTATTGTGTTGGAAGAATTGCAGATTGTGCTTGACGCAGATGAGAATCTATGTCATCCCGATAATACGGAAACATCAGGTACTACCATTACAGCCAACGTCAGCGGTGGATCAGGCAATTATTCATACCTGTGGAGCACCGGAGAAACAACACAATCAATCTTTGCTGAGCCTGCAGCAACAGCAACTTACACCGTTACCGTTACCGATAATGAAACAGGATGCTTCAAGGAAGAATCTATTCTGATAACTGTTCTTGACGAGCTTTTTGCCGATGCAGGTGCCGATCAGATTACTTGCTTTCAGTCTGAAGTAAATCTGCAGGGAACAGCCATTGGTGGATCAGGAAGTGGTTATACATATTCATGGACACCCGAAACGGGACTCAATGATCCTAACATTGCCAACCCGGTATTTATAAGTCCGGCTGATATGAATGAAGGTGATATTATTACATTTACGCTTACGGTTACTGATGATAACGGATGTGTGGCCACAGATGATATAACAATCACAGTTTTACCGGAGATCATTCTTAATCCCGGCCCTGATCAGGATGTCTGTTTTGGTGATGATGTTGAACTGGGTGGAACTCCAACAGCCAGTGGCGGTTCAGGAAATTTTGAATACCTGTGGACACTGCAGTCTGATGACAGTTTCGTTTCTGACCTTGCCAATCCTACCATAAACATTGACTTTACAGGATCACAAACTTACATCCTGGAAGTGTATGACGTGGATGGTGATTGTTACCGATATGAAGAAGTTACCATAACAGTAATTGATGAACCTGTTGTAATTATTATTGTAAGTGATGATGAGGTTTGCGAAGGTTCTTCTGTTACCCTCACGGCATCAGGCGCTGTAAGTTACCTGTGGACATCAGATCCCGCAATAGATTTTGAAGGAAATGAAACCCAGGCACAAATTGAAGTTGTAATAACAGAAACCACAACATTTTATGTAGAAGGCACTAACCTTTGCGGTAGTGATGTGGCCGAAGTAACCATTACAGTTATTCCCGGTCCGGTGGTTGACCTCGGTGAAGATCTGGAAGCCTGCGACGGCGAAACCGTCATCCTGGATGCCGGTGAATTTGATAATGTTATTTATTTGTGGTCTGATAGCAGCACAGAGCAAACGCTTGAAGTTACTGAAACCGGAATCTATTCAGTTACCGTAACCAGTCTTGATACAGGCTGCAGCAGCACAGATGAAGTGTTGGTAACCTTTAATCCGCTTCCCGAAGCCTTTACTGGTGAAGATCAAACCATTTGCTTTGGTGATGAGGTAATGCTGGGCAATGAAGGTGATACCGAACCCATACCTGCAAATACTTATTTTTGGACCAGCGATCCTGTAGATCCATCCATAAGCGATCCTACCATTTCAAACCCGATGGTAAGTCCTACAGTTACTACAACATATACACTTGTTGAAACATACATAGAAACAGGCTGTACTAATAGCAATACCGTTGTGGTATATGTTGTGGGTGGGCTTCCCAATGCAGGAGAAGATCAGACGATTTGTGCCGGAGAATCGGTTATGCTGGGCCCTGATGAACCCATTGACGGCAATCAGTATACCTGGACATCCAGTAACGAAGATGAGGAATTCGACAACAATGTTCCAAATCCGGTTGTAACCCCAATGGTTACTACCACCTACACCCTGGTAGAGGTTTATACCGAATATGGCTGTGTAAATACCGACAGTGTGGTCATTACGGTAAATCCTTCACCCTTCGCCGAAACCGGGCCCGATCAGGATATTTGTCTTGGTGACTCTGTTACCCTGGGTACAGAATATACCGAACCCATGCCGTTAAACACCTATCTGTGGACCAGTGAACCCGAAGATCCTTCAATAAGTGATCCTGCAATTTCAAATCCTACGGTTAGTCCAACGGTAACAACAACATACACTCTTACTGAAATCTATGTTCAAACCGGCTGTACTACACAGAATTCAGTGGTGGTTACAGTTCATGAAGTTCCTGATGTTCTTGTTATTGAAGACACAGAGGTTTGCGAATCTGAAGAAATCTTCCTGGGAAGCGACTCTGCAGATCCATTACTCAACTATTACTGGAGTTCAATTCCTGAAGGATTTGCATCAACTGAAGCCAACCCATCAGTAGTACCCGGATTTTATCCGCTTGATGAAAACAACCAGATAACATTTATACTTGAAGTATACAGCGAGTTTTGCAACGCCACTGCAGAAGTTGTTATCACGGTACTTCCGGATCCGGTTCCCCATATCAGCGACGATATTGCATTTTGCTCGGCTGAGGAAGCCATGAATATTGCCATTGGCGGAGAACCAATACCGGGATATACATATTGGTGGTCATCAGACCAGGATGAAGACTGGTCATCCACAGAGGCAAATCCTGTTGTTAGTCCGCAAGTTACTACGCTATACACGTTATTTGTAACGGATACCGGGACAGGTTGCTCCGTTACTAAAGAAGTACTGATTTACATAAGTGATCTTTTACTTGAAACCTTAGCAGATGCATCTATATGTGAAGATGTTAGCTTACTGGCTCTGGGTGATTACATATCTATCACAGATGGCAGTTCTCCTTATCAATATTTCTGGACTGATGAGGAAGGAAATGATATTTCCAACGAAGAAAATCCGGTAATTTCGGCACCCTTCTCATTACAATATAATCTTTTGGTTATTGATCAGATGGGATGCATGGCAACAACCAGTCTGCAGATCAATATCATAGAAACACCTGATATTGCACTCTATGTATCCGGTTCACCAGCGGGTTCGAGTCAGTCCTTATACCTGGGACAAACCATAACCTTCGAAGCATTACCTGCAGGTTTTGAGCTTTATGAGTTTTTCATTTATGATGATGAGAACGGAACACAGGATGTTAATAATCTCACTCCGGAGCAGTCAGGTACATCCAATATTTTCAGTCCTTTAAATCTCAGCAATGGCCAATGGGTATTTGTGAGGGCCTACAATGAAGGATGCATGGGTGAAAGTCAATGGGTACTTATTATCATAAATGATTTGCCCAATGCATTTACTCCGGATGGCGATGGTATAAACGACATATTTGCGCCGGGGTTTGAACTTACAGTTTTCAACCGGTGGGGACAAAAAGTCTATGAGGGATTAAGTGGTTGGGATGGAACATATAATGGACGCAAGGTATCGCCCGGAACTTATTATTACCTTGTTAATGTTTACGATGAAAACAATAACAGAACTACACTGAAAGGATCAGTGACTGTAATACTGACTAATCAATAAAACGAAGCACGAGGTTACGGTTTAAAGCACCGGAACCTTAATGCCAGAAATGCGTATATAGCTTATAAGAAAGGACTGTACTATTTTATTGAATGAAAACATTCTTTCATAAAGCAAACCGATAGGTTTAACCAAAAATTTTTTCAATGAGCCGATTTTATATCTTCATTTTCTGCATTTTTATTTCGCTGCCGGTTCTGGCACAGCGGAATCAGCAACGCATTACTGTGGGTGACGAGTTTTTTGAAAGAGAACAGTTTATCGAAGCTATTGAAGTTTATGAGCGCGTTCTACAAAGAAGCGGAGTAGCCGACGAGAGAAAAGAGATTTCCTTTAAAATTGCTGAATCCTACCGGCGGCTTCTTAATTATTCAGAAGCCCGCAAATGGTATGTAATAGCCCTCAACCTGGGCTTCTATGAGCCTATTATTTTCAGGCATCTGAGCGAAATGTCGCTGGGGCTTGAAGAATTCGACACCGCCATCAGCTATGCCCATAATTACCTTGAGGTAAAACCTGATGACGAGCTTGCTCTGAAGCTCCTGGAGTCAGGGAAGTTTGCCCGGGAAAATTATTTCAATGAAACCATTTTTGAAGTTCGCAATGAGTCGGGTATCAATAACCCCGGTCAGCAATGGGGTGTTGCCATGCTGGAAAATGTGGCAGTGGTTCATCAGGATCAGGTTCGTGTTGATGAACAATTTGACCTTGATATCAGACTGCGATACAATAACCTCTTTTACTGGACATGGATAACACGCACTCTTAAGGAAAGGATCATATTTTCTTCTACCCGTCCTTTTGAAGGTTCAGGAAATAATGGCTATTCCAACATCTACCAGGCTACCTTTAACCGGCGAATAGGAGACTGGGACAAACCCCGTTTGCTTTCCGGAGACATAAACTCCGCTTATTATGATGGTTTTTTGTCTTATGATCCTGTAAACGAGATCGGTTATTTCATGAATAGTGGTGTTATTGATGGTAACCGTGTAACTGCTGATATTTACACAGTAAAATATAATGAGCAACGCGATACGTGGGGAACACCTGAATTATTCTTTTTCAACAGCGAAGAATTCAATGTCGGATATCCATCCATAAACGAAGATGGCACGGTATTATATTTTGCATCGGATATGGAAGGAGGATACGGGCTTTACGACATCTATAAAATGACCAGGGATGATAATGGCAACTGGGGCGATCCTGTAAATCTGGGCCCGACTATCAATACAGAATTCAATGACTCCTATCCCTTCATCGCAGGTAATGTATTATACTTTTCATCCTACGGGCATCCCGGGTTCGGTGGATTTGATGTTTTCTATTCCGTTATTGATGAAGATGGTAATTATGGCGCACCCATAAACATGGGGGCACCAATAAACAGCAGTGCCGATGACTTCGGATTTGTAATTGATGAAAATTACAGCAGGGGGTTTTTCAGTAGCAGCCGGCCAGGGGGTAAAGGCGAAGATGATATATATTCATTCAGGGTTGTACCCAAATCCTTCCAGGTTCAGGGACGTGTTACGGATGAAATTTCCGGAAGCCCCATTGCCGGTTTGCAGATCATTTTTTATGATGACCGAAACAACTTCTTCGAAACTACAACAAACCAGCAGGGATTTTATGATATGTCTGACCTGAGTACCGATGTAAATTATTATATAGCAGCATACCCCGAGAACTTTAAACCCATAGAGGATACCCTGGCAGTAAGAGACCAGCTGATTGCCAACCGGTTTCTGGTAATTACTGATTACGAAAGAAACTTTGCCCTAAGACCCCTTGACCACGAAGATGAAGAAAAACCAACAACCGATGATATGCTTGCATCTGATGCTGAACCAACAATCAGGGAGCTTATATCCAGAGAAAGAGATGGTGACCCTTTTACTTTAAGCGATGAAGATTTTCCGGAAATATATTTTGATTTTGGAATGTCAAATCTTTCCCGAGAAGCTGTCTCAAAACTGCAGAGTGTTATTGAATTTCTCAGAAACAACCCAGATAAGGGAGTTATTATACATGCTCATACGGATGAGATCAGCGGGTACCTTATTAACTTCTATTTATCACAACAAAGAGCAAAAAGTGTAGCCGATCAACTGCAAAGAAATGATATTGACCCGTCAAGGATTTACACCATAGGACACGGTAAAATGGAACTTGTTGTACCCAATGCACAAACCAGTGAAGAACACCGGCTGAACAGAAGAGCCAACTTCCAGTCTATTCCCATTCAGGAACTCAATGCATTCCTTGAAAATGCATCACGTTTCAGTTTCCGTTATCTCAACTCCATACAAAAGGAAGCTTACTTTGCCGGAGGAGTAGAATTTATGGTACAATTTATTGCCTCACATGTTCCCATAAATCCTCAATATTACAGAAGGATTATGGATAACATACCTGATGTTGACATTATTTATTACTACGACACTGACCGCTTTCACAGGTATCTTGTGGGAAGCTTCAGGGACTTTGACACTGCATTCCGTATGCAGAGAAACCTTCGCGAACTGGGTTACGAAATTTACGTTGTTGCCTTTGATAACGGTGAACGTATCCCCGTAAGCCGCGCCCGAAGACTAATAGGAGAGCTGTGAAGTAAAACAATAAAGTAAAAACTTTTTACAAAAGGTTATTATGAAAAAATTCAGATTGTTAATCCTTATTACCGGCCTTTTACCATTAACAATACAGGCGCAGAATGATGCCCATTTCAGCCAGTATATGTTTAATGAGATAATCTTTAATCCGGCAGCCATAGAAATATCCAATACCATTAATGCATCGCTGGTAGGCCGGCAGCAGTGGATAGGATTTGATAACGCACCATCCACACAGGCCTTCAATGCAAGCACTTATATACAGGAAATCTTTGGTGGAGTGGGCATCAATATAATACACGACAAACTGGGTTATGAAAGTTTATTAACGGCCAGGGCATTCTACGCATTTCCAGTTCAATTGGGAGTACTTTCAAGCCTTACATTCGGACTTGGTGCAGGAATCGTTAACCGAAGCATCGACGGAACCAATCTGAGATATGAGGATATGAACGACCCGAATGCATTTTTTACCAGGGAAAATTTTCTCCGACCCGATTTCAATTTCGGGATGGAATATGTTGATCCTAATCTTACAGTTGGTTTTGCCGCCACCCATCTTTATCGCTCTGTGAAAGGATCGCAAAGTGATTTTACACCACGGCATTATTATCTATATGCCAAATATCTTTTTGAGGATGTGGCAGATAATATAAGTATACAACCCTACCTGCTTTTTAAAAGCAGCTGGTATATGACTCAATTTGATATCAACCTTATTGCCTATTATGATAATATGCTTTGGGGCGGATTTTCATATCGGTTGGGAGATGCAGTATCAGCAATGGTGGGTTATTTTATTACACCTGATATCAGAGTAGGTTATGCATATGATTATGCTGTTGGTGTTAACCGCGGTTACAGTGGCGGATCACATGAGATAATGATATCCACTTCGTTTGAAGGATTTAACAAAACACGTATCACCCCTAAAACACCCAGGCTTTTTAACTAATAATCAGGTCACTGAATACTAAACCGGCTTTATGGCCGGTTTTTTTTCGGTAACAAAAAAAAAATTACTATTTTGAGCCGCATTTCATAGTAAAAAGCTATCAAGGAAAACTTATCCATCTAAGAAAACCTTCAAAAATAACAGGTCATGGAAAAAAAAACCAGCCCCAAAAAAACCGGAACGACTCAAAAACCGGTCAAAAAAGTATTACATACACGTATTATTGACGATGTGTTTACCGATGCGGTAGATGCCGTAAAACCCAGGTTTCATGTAAACATTGATGCCTATGTTGACAGGCTTTGGGAAGCAAGCCCGAAAATTCACGAGATACTGAAAGCCAGCCAGGATCTTGAAGATGCAAGGCTCAAAATGTACGAGTATCTTGAAAAAGCCGAAAGAAGGATTTTTGATGTTGACAATGATCTTCACATTCTTGAAAAATCTACAGTGCGGGAAGCCATAAGGGTGATGAAAAGTATTATCGGACCTGTGAATGAATACCGCACCGATTTTTCAGCCCTGAAACTGCTTCTTAAACTTACCGACCCCAAAAAACCTGATTTACAGGAACAGGTATCACCGGGATTTATTCTTGAGTTTATTAATCTCTTCAGAGGTCTCGAGGGAAGATCGAATATCTATTTTGAAAGCAAGCAGGCCAAAAAAGGAATTCCCGACTTTTTACAAATGACAGGAAGGGCAGCATCGGAAGCGCGAACGAACATCCTCAATGAGCTGTCGTCAAATATGCACAAATATTTACGTAAATACCCCGGTGGTCTGGAAGAGGATGTAATCACCTGGCGTAAGGCCAATAAAAAGCGTATTCTGAAGTATTTTAATGCAGAAGAAAAAGACTGGGATGACTATCAGTGGCACCTGAAAAATGTCATAAAAGATGCCGCACCGCTTATTGAACTTATTGAACTCACTGAAGAACAAAAGGAAGCCATAACACGGGCCACAGAAAACAAAATTCCATTTGGTATTACACCCTACTACCTGAGTTTGATGGATAGCAAACTCAACATCGGATATGATCACGCCATAAGAGCGCAGGTAATTCCACCACCCGACTATGTTGATACCCTTATTGAAAGCAAGGAAAACCGTGGAATCCAGTTTGACTTTATGGGAGAACACGACACATCGCCCATTGATTTAATGACACGGAGATATCCGGGCATTGCCATCCTTAAACCATACAATACCTGCGCACAAATATGTGTATATTGCCAGCGAAACTGGGAAATAGACGAAGTACTCGACCCAAAGGCTATGGCCCGCAAGGAAGAGATAAAAAGAGCATTGCAATGGATGGACGAAAACCCTGCTGTTGGAGATGTTCTTATTACAGGTGGCGATCCTTGCGTAATGAATACCCAAACCCTGAAAGGTATTCTTGAGCTGGTAACTGCCAAAAAACATGTATATCGCATCAGGATCGGTTCAAGAACTCCTGTGGTTCTTCCCCAGCGGTGGAACCAGGAATTTGTTGATATGATTGCTTCATTCCAGATTCCAGGAAAACGGCAAATTAGCATCATCACTCATTTTGAACATAATTATGAGGTTACACCTGAAGCCATGCAGGCAGTTCAGCGAATCCGAAAAGCAGGAATGATGGTATATAACCAGGAAGTTTTTACCGTTGAAAATTCAAGACGTTTTGAAACTGTTAAGCTGAGGCTTGATCTTAAAGCCATTGGCGTAGATCCTTATTACACCTTTAATATGAAAGGAAAGGAAGAAACCAAACGCTACATGGTTCCCATTGCCCGCATATTGCAGGAACGTAAGGAAGAAGCACGATTGCTGCCGGGTCTGGACCGCACCGATGAACCGGTATTCAACGTTCCGAAACTTGGCAAAAACCAGCTTATGGCATGGCAGGACCACCGCCTGGTTATGATATTACCCAACGGAGCAAGGGTTTATGAATTCCATCCCTGGGAGAAAAATATCCAGCCTGTTCCGCCTTACAACTATATTGATGTTCCCATTTACGACTACCTGGAAGAGCTGGCAGCACGCGGAGAAAACATCAGAGATTACAGGAATATCTGGTTCTACTATTAGAGTTGATGGGTTTATGGGTTTATGGGTTGTTCAGTTGAAGAGTTGAAAGGTTGAAAGGTTGAAAGAAAACAAAAAGAATGAATTGAATAATTCTTGAACTTATTTATTTGACTAAGAGTTCAGATTGAATAACTCTTTAATAGTCTCTGCAACTCCGTTGTTATTATTATCGCAGCGGGTAACAAAGCGCGATATTTCCAGGATCTTAGGGTGGGCATTTTTCATGGCATAGCTGTGATATCCTTCGGACATCATATCAAGATCGTTAAGATAATCCCCAAAAATCAGGGTTTCATTATGTGATATGCCAAAAATTTCCTGTAGCTTTTTAATTGCATTCCCCTTGCCTGCAGTGCTATGGGTTATGTCAAGCCATACATCTCCTGCAACAGCAATTTTAAATTTATTCTCGTATTCTTTAAAATGAGGATATGAGTTGAACTCAGCATTATCATGATCCCAGAAGGTTATCTTCAATACCTTGTCTTTTACTTCAGTAAGGTCATCTACAATGTTTAGCCTGCGGTAATACCTGGAAGCATCTTCGATAAAAGGCTCATAATTGTTTTCAACCCAGGCCGAGTGCTTTCCGCATAATATTAAATCAGTTCCCTTAACGCCCCTGCCCTTTTTGATAAAATAATGAGCATCATTTAAATCCAGGTCATTCACAAATAATTCTTCACCTTTATAAACCACATAGGTTCCGTTTTCTGCCAGGAAGACAATTTCATCTTTTATGGGTTCAAACTGCTCCAGAAGCTTATAATATTGCCTGCCGCTTGCGGCAACAAAGATTACTCCCTGTAGTGTGAGCTTTTTATGGATTTCCCAGAAAGAAGGATGAATATTCTTATTGTCATCGAGTAAAGTACCGTCAAGATCAACTGCTATCAACTTTATCATGTGGTAAAATAATTTTTGAAAAATAACGCAAAGTTACTATTAGAAAAACAACCACATTAAAACGGTTTGTTAATATTTTAACAGTATTAGATTTTTTTGTAAAATTTTTCACACCAATACTCACATTACATGCTAAAATTTATGTAGGTTTGCCCTTAAATTAGAG
>SL_3KL_010_SEDDRAFT_10002187_pt1 | contig 17892 bp, 13 predicted proteins | sample SodLakKL_010_SED_2_FD_10381 | JGI IMG/M metagenome (IMG submission 10381) | reverse complement strand
CGGGCGCCCCCGCCGCCCCTCAGCCGCCCGCCAGCTCCTCCACGAGCTGGTGGGCGGCTCTGCGTCCGGACCCCAGCGCCCCGTTGAGGGACGCGTTCTCCCGGTGATCTCCCGCCACCCATAGATCCCGGCCCAGGCGGGAAGACCGCACCGGGGGATCAAAGCTCCTGGGGGTCTGGAGGGGGTGGGCGTGGTCGATCCGGTAGGTGCGCAGGTGCTGCCACTTCCGCGCCGATGATCCGAACCACTCCTTCATCTGAGCATCCACCGCCGGGAGTAGGGCTGCGGTGGGGTCGGCGCCCGGCTGCATCCGGATCTCCTCGGGGAGGGCGTCGTCCAGGACGTTGACGGCCGCCAATCCCTTCCCTTCCGGCGCGTACCGATCCGAGACCCGGTCCATGAAGGCCATGTGGTTCACCGGCCCCTTCCCCTCTCCATTCAGGATGAGGACCGGATCACCCTCCGCCGGCTCCGGCATCTCGAACCAGAGGGTGGTGGTTCCCCGGGAACCTGGATTGGCCAGCTTCCCCCGGAGGAGGCGCGCCGCCTCCGGCCCTTCCGTGGCCACCACCACGGCCCGGGCAGACAGGATCTCCCCCGACGCCAGCTCCACCTCTCCCTTCCCCACCCGCTCCACGGTCACTCCGGTCCGGATGGTCCCGTCAGTGAGACGACCGGCCAACTGGCGGGGGATCTCCTCCATCCCCCCGGCCGGGACGGAGGTGGGCCCATCGGCCATCATCCGGAAGTAGAAGCGAAAGAGCCGGGACGGTGCCGTCAGCCCCCGGTCCAGGAGGATGCCGCCCATGAAGGGACGGAAGAAGGTATCGATCATCCGCCGGGAGAAGCCGAAGCCCTGCAGATCCGCCTCGGTGGAGATGGGCTCGCCGTGGAGGATCTCGTCCAACTCCTTCTTCCTGACCTCACTCCGAAGCCGGGGAACCTTCAGCTTGTCGGAGAAGGACCCGATGGGGGCCGCCACCCCCCGGATGGCATCCAGGAGCTCCCGAGAGGGATCCGCCACCCGGTGGAAGGCACCCTCCACCCGAACCAGAGCCCCGGAATAGAACGACCGGAGTTCCAGGGCGGCGTAGTCCAGAAGCTCGCGGCAGACGGGGTATGCCTCCAGGAGCACCTGGAACCCCCGATCCAGGAGGAAGCCGTCCACCTCATCGGTACGCACCCGTCCCCCCACCCGGTCGGAGCGCTCCAGGAGCAGAGGATGAAGGCCCTGCCCCTGTAGCTCAAGGGCACAGGAGAGCCCGGCCAGGCCTCCTCCCACAATGAGAACATCCGCCGATCCCGAGCTCACGGCTCCCCCCTTTGGCCTGTCTGGGCCGTTGGAATCCCCTCCCATTGGCGCCGGCTACTTGCTCCGTACCCGGGCCAACCCTCCATCCACACCAAATACCTGACCCGTAACCCAGTCGTGAGCCGGATCCAGGAGCCACTCCGCCATGGACGCCACCTCATCGGGGCGACCCAGGCGCCCCAGGGCATGGAGCGCCTCAGAGGCGGCGCGGCCGGCCTGGGATGAGGTGATCCGCTTGGCCAGAGGGGTATCCACAAGCCCCGGAGCTACGGCGTTGAAGCGGAGGCCCCGGCCGGCGTAGGTGGCGGCGGCGGAGCGAACCATGGCCTCGACGCCTCCCTTGGCGGCGGCGATGGCCTCGTGGGAGGCCAGCCCGATCCCTGCGGCGGCGGTGGAGAAGAGGACCACCGAGCCGGCGCCCTTCATGTGCCGAGCCGCCGCTCGAACCGTGAAGAAGGCACTCTCCAGGTTCAGCGTCAGGGTGTCCCGGAACTGCTCCGGCGTGGTGAGGTGAGCGGGGCGGATCAGGATGGAGCCCACGCACAGGGCGATCCCGGAGAGGTGGGGGCGGGCCTCCGTCACCTCCTTCACCAAATCGTCGACCTGCCCCGCGTCGGTGACGTCTACCGTCGCCGTCTCCACACCCGTATCCCGGGCCAGTTCCGCCAGGGCTTCCTCGCTCCGAGCAGCCGCCACCACATGAGCTCCCCGGCGCGCCAACCTCCGGACCAGGGCGCTCCCGATTCCTCCGGTCCCGCCCAGGATGATGTAGCTCTCACCGTCCAGTGTATTGTTGCTTCCCTTCTCCTGCTCCGTCATGGGTCACCTCTTTAATAGCTTACGCTTATAACAATAGCCGACGTTCCTTCCGGGGGGCAGTCCGCCGGCGGGGAGTCGTGGCACCGGGAGCGAACCCCTGAATCCCCCGGCAGGTCCATCCCTTGCGACGCCCCCCGGGCCTTGCCGCTCCGTCCAACTGCGGACAGGCTCTTGCCGCCCCGCTCCCCCGAGATCATCATGGGATCTGGCTTCGCCCCTCGCTGATCCCGGCCGGGATCGTCTCCCCCCGCTCCGCTTCGAAACGCATGCGCCCGAACCGCCCCTTCCCCGGATTCGTACGCCTCTCCATCTACGGCGTCGCCCTTCTGGCCGTGGCCCTCGCCCCCACCACCGGGGCGCTGGCCCAGGCGCCGGACTCCCCTGGGCGGCTCACCGCCGCCGACTACGAGCGCGCCGAGGCCTTCCTGGCCCAGAACCTGGCGACCCGCGTCTTCCGGGCCTCGGTCTCGCCGGACTGGCACAGCGACACCCGCTTCTCCTACCGGGTCCGGATCCCCGGCGGCCACGAGTTCATCAGGGTAGACGCGGAGCGGGGCACCAGGGACCGGGCCTTCGACCACGAGCGACTCTCGGCGGCTCTCTCCAGAGCCACCGATGAGTCGTTTGAGGCTCTCCAGCTTCCCTTCACCCGGTTCGACGAGGAGGAGGGCGCGCAGGTGATCCGGGTGCAGGCCGCTGGGCGGAGTTGGCGCTGCGACCTCCAGGCCTACGAGTGCGCCGAGGCCCCGGTCCGGCCCTCGGGTCCTTCGACGGGGATCCCCTCCCCCGATGGACGCCTCGTGGCGTTCCGGCGAGACGACAACCTCTGGATCTTCGACCGGGAGACGGGGGAGGAGTTCGCCCTCACCACGGATGGGGAAGACCGCTACGGGTACGCCACCGATTCCCAGGGGTGGCGGCGCTCCAACAGCCCCATCCTCACCTGGTCACCGGACTCCCGGCGCATCGCTACCTTCCAGCAGGACGAGCGGGGGGTGGAGGAGATGCACCTCCTCCGTACCGCCGAGCCCCGTCCTGAGCTTGTCTCCTGGCCGTACGCCCTCCCCGGCGACACCATCGTCCCCATGCTGGAGCGGGTGGTGCTGGACGTGGAGAACCGGAGTGTGGTCCGGCTTGACACCCCGGCGGACCACCAGCGTACCTCGTCGTGCTGCGGCCTGGGCCGGGGGCAGGAGTGGGGTGATACGGAGTGGAGCCGGGACGGCGAGGTGCTGGCCTTCGTCTCCACCTCCAGGGACTACCGCACCGTCACCCTCCGCATCGCCGATCCGGAGACGGGCCAGGTGCGCACCGTCCTGGAAGAGAGTCACCCGGTCTTCTTCGAGAGCCACGCCGGCGGGCGGGGCACGCCCAACTGGCGGGTCCTCCACGACCGGGGCGAGGTGCTCTGGTTCTCCCAGCGGGACGGCTGGGGACACCTCTTCCGCTACGACCTGGCCACCGGTGAGTACCTGGGCCGGGTGACGGGCGGGGACTGGAACGTCCTGGACGTCCTCCATGTGGATGAGGCGGCGGGCACGCTCCTCTTCACAGCCATCGGTCGGGAGGAAGGGCGGGACCCGTACTTCAGGCACCTCTACCGGATCGGTCTGGACGGGAGCGGGCTCACCCTCCTTACCGCCGAGGACGCGGATCACACCGTGCACCTCTCCCCCGACAGTCGGTTCGTGGTGTCCAGCCACTCCACCCCGGATACGCCACCAGTCACCGTGCTCCGCCGCGTCCGGGACGGCGCTGTGGTCCGGGAGCTGGAGACGGCGGATATCTCGGAGCTCGAGGCGCTGGGATGGCGCGCCCCTGAGCCCTTCACCGCCCGGGCCAGGGACGGCGTCACACCGGTCTACGGCCTGCTGATCCGGCCCTCCAACTTCGACCCGGAACAGCGCTACCCCATCATCAACGCCATCTACCCGGGCCCCCAGGCCGGAAGCGTGGGAACCCGGTCGTTCAGCGTGAGCCGCCGGGGGCAGGCCCATGCCCTGGCTGAGCTGGGCTTCATCGTGGTGATGATCGACTCCAAGGGGAACGCAGAGCGCTCCAAGGCCTTCCACACCGCATACTACGGCGACATGGCCGACAACGGCCTGCCCGACCAGAAGTCGGCCATGCGGGAGTTGGCCCGGCGGTATGACTGGATCGATCTGGACCGGGTGGGGATCTTCGGGCACTCCGGCGGGGGCTTCGCCACAGCAGCGGCCCTTCTTCATCACCCGGACTTCTTCCATGTGGGCGTTGCGGGGGCCGGAAACCACGACAACCGCGGCTACACCTACTACTGGGGCGAGAAGTGGCAGGGGCTCCTGGAGGTGACCGAGGACGGGGACAACTACGAGAACCAGGCCAACCACCTCTTCGCCGAAAACCTGCAGGGGCGGCTCCTCCTCACCTACGGGACCATGGACGCCAACGTCCATCCCAACACCACCCTCCTCCTCATTGACGCCCTCATCGCCGCCAACAAGGACTTCGACGTGATGGTGTTCCCGAACCGGGGGCACGGGTACGCCGGTGAGCCCTACAACATCCGCATCACCTGGGACTACTTCGTCCGCCATCTCTTGGGGAAGGAGCCTCCGGCGGGATACCGGATCGGGGGGTGAGGGGGCAGGAGGTCAGGGAGCAGGAAGGGAACACTGGCCGGCGTTCGGTGTGGACGCCCGAGCGCCGGCCTCCGGCCACCATGACATGATTCGACGGACCGCCGGTCCACCCGTTCCTCGCCACCAGGAGCTTCATGGTGCGAGCATCGCCAACCCATGATCCACTGAAGTCCCCTCCGTTCGCCATACCCTCCCCCTTCTCACCATCGCTGCGGACTGGAACCCCGACGGGTGTACTGACGGGTGTGGTCCTGGGGAGCCTCCTCCTGGCACCCCTCTCTCTGAGCGGCGCACCCTCCCAAGAAGCCGGCCCGTCTGAAGAAGCGACAGCCGTCTCATGGCAATCAACCGACCCGGGGACAGAATTCCTCCCGGCCTCCGCCGCGGACGGAACGGGACCCGACGAAGAGGCCCGGTCTCCTGAGGAAGGCGGGAACGAGGCGACGCAGGACGACGACGACTTCCTCCATGTGGGGGGCGCCGTTCGCTTCAATCTCCTGAGCACCTTCTACGAGGGCGACCGGACACCCAACAGCACCCAGTTCACCTGGGACACCTGGCGGATCAACGTCCAGGCCCGCACCTCCGGGGTGGGGATCCAGTTCGAGTACCGCTTCTACCCCACCTTCAACACCCACTTCATCAAGGAAGGGTGGCTCGAGTACGACTTCAGCCCCGAGACCGGAATCCAGGTGGGCGTGACCCAGACGCCCTTCGGGAACGTCCAGTACAACAGCCACAACTGGTGGTTTCAGCTCCCCTACTACGTGGGCCTGGAAGACGACCACGACATGGGGGTCAAGCTCAGCCACCACCGGGACGACGGGTGGAACCTGGATCTGGCCTACTTCCTCCAGCCGGAGCCGGCAGGGCCCGCCTACGGGGAAGCGTCCTTCGGAATCGGTGGTGCCGGCCGCTACTCGTACGACCTCATCCCCACCGAGGGACAGACGAACCAGGAGCGCCATCAGGGCAACGTGCGCCTGACGCGGACGTTGGCCCACGAGGGTGGCGGCAGCACCGAGGTGGGAGGGTCGGCCCAGTTCGGCGGGATCTACAACGCCGCTCTGGATGAGTGGAGCGCGCGCTGGGCCTGGGCAGCGCACGCAGACGGGACCTACGGGCCCTGGAACGTGAAGGCCCAGTTCCTCCAGTATTCCTACGATGCGGTGGATGACGACGGGGTCCCCACCCCTGTGATCCGAAAGGGAGCCTACGGGGATCCCTACGATGTGGCTGCCGAAGCGTGGATCGCCACCCTGGGGGTCCAGTACACCGTGGATATCGACTGGGGGCCCTTCAGCCAGATCAACTTCTACGAGAATTACAGCTACATGGAGAAGGCCGAGACCGGCTTCGAACCCACTCACCAGAACGTCCTGGGCTTCTCCATTGCAGCCGGTGGGCTCTTCACCTATTTCGACCTGGCCAGCGGGAACAACCACCCCTGGCTCACCGACAACTTCGGAACCGGTCTGGGTCCCGGCGTCCCGGACGCCCCGTGGAACCACCGTTTCAATGTGAACGTGGGCTACTACTTCTGACCTTCCCCACCCAGGAATCCGCACATGTCCTGATCCCCAGAACCGACAGGTCCGCTCGCCATGGACTGGAACGACAAGCTGGATCTCAGCCCGCAGGTATTCTTCCCCGCCATCCTGGTCATCGCCGTATTCATCATCTTCGGGGCCGGGTTCACTGAGACGGCTGCAGCCGTCTTCGACACCGTCCAGGAGGGGATCGTCGCCAACTTCGGTTGGTTCTACATCCTGAGCGTGGCCTTCTTCCTGGGCTTCGTCATCTTCCTCCTCTTCAGCCGGTATGGGGGAATTCGCCTCGGCCCCGACGACTCGGAGCCCGAGTACTCCTACCTGTCCTGGTTCGCCATGCTGTTCAGCGCCGGGATGGGGATCGGCCTCGTCTTCTTCTCGGTGGCCGAGCCCATCTTCCACTACGTGGATCCGCCGCTCATGGAGGGGGGAACGGAGGAGGCGGCGGTGGACGCCATGCGATTGACCTTCTTCCACTGGGGATTCCACGCCTGGGCCATCTACATCGTGGTGGGGCTCTCTCTGGCCTACTTCAGCTTCCGGAAGGGGCTTCCCCTCTCCATCCGATCGGCCTTCTACCCGCTCCTGGGTGACCGGATCTACGGACCCATCGGGCACCTCATCGATATCTTTGCCATCTTCGGGACGCTCTTCGGCGTGGCCACATCGCTGGGGCTTGGGGTCATGCAGGTGAACGCGGGGCTCGACTTCCTACTGGATGTGGGGATCAGCGACTGGATCCAGATCGGGCTCATCGCCGCCATCACCCTGGTGGCCACTGTTTCGGTCGTTGCCGGGGTCGACAAGGGGATCCGGCGCCTGTCCAATTTCAATATGGTGATGGCCGTGGCGCTGGCCCTCTTTGTCTTCGTGGCAGGCCCCAGCGTCTTCATTCTCAACTCCTGGATGGAGAACACCGGCAACTACCTGCAACAGCTTCCCGCCACCACCTTCTGGCTCGACGCCTGGGGTGATGGTGCGTGGCAGGGAGGGTGGACTCTCTTCTACTGGGGGTGGTGGATCGCCTGGTCTCCCTTCGTGGGGATGTTCATCGCCCGGATCTCCCGGGGCCGCACCATCCGGGAGTTTGTGGGTGGGGTCCTGCTGGTACCGGCGGCCTTCACCACCTTCTGGCTCACCACCTTCGGGAACACGGCGCTGGCGGCGGAGCGGGCCGACGCCGGGGTGATCTCAGACCTGGCGACGGAGCAGATGCTCTTTGCCCTCCTGCAGGGGATGCCCCTCACCGTCATCACCTCCATTGTGGCCATGCTGGTGATCATCGCCTTCTTCGTCACCTCGTCCGACTCGGGATCGCTGGTCATCGACATGCTGGCTTCCGGCGGCAACCCAGACACGCCCAAGGCGCAGCGGGTGTTCTGGGCCCTCCTTGAGGGGGTCGTGGCTTCGGTGCTCCTCCTGGCCGGTGGGCTCGGCGCGCTCCAGACCGCCGCCATCGCCACGGGGCTTCCCTTCGCTCTTGTCCTGACCCTCATGTGCTTCGCACTACTGAAGGCGCTGCGATCGGAGCGGGAAGCCGAGACCCGGCGGAAGAAGGTTTTCCCGGCGCGGCGGCCGGAGAGAGGTGAGACCGCCGCCGAAAGCTCCGTAGCCGGCCTCGCTGCGGCACGTGAGCATGGCCCGTCCGACGACGCTCCGGCCCGCCCCATTGCACCGGACGTGGACAGGTGAGGGGCCGCCGCCCGTCCGTTCTCCCCGCCCACGTCGAACACGACCGATCCGTTTCCCCCGTAGCAGAGGAAACCCATGACTGATCATGACTGGAAGACACGCCTCAGAGACCTGATGGACGAAACCGGGGGCGACCACCCCCCCCTTCCCCGAAGCCCCATGCCGGTGCGGGGATTCATTTCGGACGTGGTGGTACCGGCCTTCGAGGCGGTGGCAGAGGAGCTTCAGGAGTATGGCCGGGATGTGGAGGTGGAGTTCGGGGAGCGGAGTGCCTCCATCCGGGTCGTCCGAGACGGCAAGGAGGAGTTCTTCTATGCCGTTCGGGTGAAGGCCTACCAGACCAAGCGTTTCGCCTTCCCGGTCCTCCCCCTCAGGGATCGGGAGGGACGGACCTACCGGGCCGAGATCCACCTCCGGGACCGGCCCCTCCACCAGGATGTGACGGACTCCGACCGGGAGGAGATCATCGACTACTTCCTCCACGACTACGCCCGGCACCTCAGGTGGAATCTGTAAGGGGAATCCCCTCCTCCTCCAGCTTCCGGCGGATCATCCGTCCCATGGCCAGCGCCTCGGCGATGGGTGCCACCACGAGGAGGACGATGACCAGGACCAGACCGCCGTTCGCCAGGGTCACGGCGAGGGAACCGGGGTAGGTGGCGGCCAGGAAGACCATGGTCATGATCAGGGCGAAGAGGGCAAGGGTCGCTGTGTTGAGGATCCCGAGCATGCGGTTCGCCCGACGGATCACCGGAATCCGGCGCTCCCGGGGGAGCTTCAGGAAGGCCTTCTTGTGAGGCACGTTCAGGAGCTGCGTGTCCGGATCCACCACCACGAACCTCTGAAACAGGTGGAGTTGTCCGAAGACGATGCTGCAGACGGCGACCAAGAGGACCCACTCGCCCGGACCTTCGGCCCACCGATTGACCTCGCCCCCCAGGCTAAAGTGCGCCGGGTAGCGCTCGGGCATCCTCTGCCAGAGCTGCCAGGCAAACCCCAGGAAGGCCACGTAGAGGATGGAGTTGAGCCGGAAGCTCAGGGTGTGGAGGGTATCCATGGGCGATCGGTCGCGACGGTGACGGGACGAGCCGGAGTACTGAGCTTACGACCCGAGTACCAGATTCCTTCCCGCGGCCCGGGACGGAGCCCAGCACCTGGGGCGGCGGTACCGCCGGGGTGAGAGTCCCCCGGGCGGTGAATCCAGTGGATCAGGCCGCCACCGGACAGCGCACCACGTCGTCCGGGGAGATGGAGCCTTCAACGCCGTCCTCGCCTCCGGCGATCCGGACCCCAGCGGCATCGATCTCCACCACCCAGCCACATCCACCCACAAGCTGCCCGTCCACGAACTCGAGAACCACCGTCCCCATCCACATGGGGGCATCGGGGCGCTCCACGTGAGGATGGCCCCCCGCCTGGGCTACCAGAACCCCATTCTCGCGTATGGCCTGGGGAACCAACGTGTGGGAGTGGCCACCCAGGATGGCCGCCACCCAGGGGTGAGCCTGAGCCAGTTCCAGGTCCACTCGGTGCCCGATGTGGGTGAGGAATACAACGGCGTCATGGGATTCGGCCAGGTGGCGGTACTCACCGGCCACCTCAATGGGGTCGCGCTGGACCAGCGCCACACCGTCCTGACTGTTGGTTACGGAAAGACCCACCAGGACGATGCTGGGGTCACCAGAGCTGCCGGGCAGAACGATGTACGGCTCAGGGTCGGGGAGGTATGGAGTATCCACAGTGACGTTTGCCGACAGAAGGGGAAACGCCGCCTCATCCATGATCTCCCGTGTGGACCCTCCGATGGCGAAGAGATCATGATTCCCCAGCGTCATGGCGTCGTAGCCCAGATGGTTCATCCACCGCANCAGCTCCCNACCCCGNTCNCGGTACCANNCCTCGTCNGCCCCCTCGGGCCAACGATCCCGATGTCGGACCAGAACGTCCCCNGCGTTCACCAGATAGACCCGCTCCTCGGATCCGCGNACCGCCTGGATCCAGGCTTCCACCTNGTCTGGGAAGTTGCGGTGGAAGTGGTGATCGTTGTCGTGGAGAAAGATGACCCGATGACGCTCCCCTTCCAGAGGGCCAGCCGGGATGGAAGGGGGAGGAGCTCCCCCTCGGCAACCGGAAAGGGTTGCAAGAACCAGGAGGAGTAAGGAGATGGCCCTGATGGATCCGTGGCCAATGCGCATCTTCGAGTCGATTCCAGTGCGGAGGGTGGGCATGATGCGNGCGGCTGGCTTCGGTTGCGGGAAACNGGCTGGGCTCCGTCACGGGAAGATGGACGCCCTCGGCTCCTGGAACATNGAAAGNTACCGGCACNNTGTCACAATTCCATGTCCGGTGGGCACCGAAGATGTGAAGAGAGGTGCCAGCCTTGAGGGTCCTTTGCGCCACCACATCGGTCTCTCGGACCTCCTCCTCCAGCACCGGCTCGTCACCCGGGGGTGGGGAGGCACAGAGCACGACCGTTCCACTTGGAAGCCGTGTTATGTCGGGCGGCCAGGAGAACCCCCAAAAACCGAATCTAGATTCTGTTTTTTGGGGAGGACTCTTCCGACACCCTCAGCCGCTCCCCCCTCGCGTCCGTTCGTGGAAGGTGTTGGTGGGGCCGGTCCGGCCTCAGAGGTGCCGCCAGAGGGGGCATCCCCGCCCAACAGCATCCACGAACAAGGCCCTAGCGACGTGCCTGGCAGTATCCAACAGGTGATTCAGCAGGTAGGTGGAGCATGGTCAGTATCCCGGCATATCCTTGGGACGCACGAAGGAGATCAGCCGGCATCGGCCCGGCTCGAGCTCGGACCAGGAAGCCGGACTCTCCAGAGTGGCCAGCGCCCCGGTGGGATACTTCGACGACATCCGCCGGAGCGACGGGTGGTGGTCTGCATCCGGGTCCAGGAGCTCCATGACCAACTCCTCCAGGGTGGGGTTGTGGCCAATGACCATGGCCGAGGCGCAGCTTCCCGGTAGGCTCCGGAGGAGCCCAAGAACCGCCAGCTCCCCGCCGAAGTAGATCCCGTCCTCGACCCGCACTGGCACTCCATCCAGTGCCTCGGCGATCCCCTCCAGCGTCTCCCGGGTCCGGCGGGACGGGGAGCAAAGGACAACATCCGGGAGGATCGTCTCCTCCTCAAGATGCCGGCCGATCGCCGCCGTCGCCCGCCGCCCCCGGGGCGCCAGTGGCCGATCCAGATCCGCCAGCCCGGGGTTGTCCCAACTGGACTTGGCGTGGCGGAGGAGATAGATGGTCCGCAGGGATCCGCTCATGCCCGGCCCTTCAGCATGCCGTGCCAGTACATCCGGGGGAGAACATCCTTCTTCAGGACCCACATGGAGTAGCGCTCCTGTGATGTATCGAAGGGGAAACTCGGTGCCGGCTCATTGTCGTAATCGAACTCCGCCAGCACAAGTTTCCCGTACCCGGTGATGAGGGGGCAGGAGGCGTACCCGTCGTAACGCACTGCCGGATCCAGGGACCGCCCCGCCCGTACGGCCAAGAGGTTTTCGGCCACCACCGGAGCCTGCTTCCGAATGGCAGCTCCGGTCTTGGCGTTGGGTGAGCCGGACACGTCGCCCAGACTGAAGACGTTTGGGAATCGCGGATGCCGGAGGGTATGAGGATCCACCTCGACCCACCCGCTCTCCCTATCGGCGAGGTCGCTCTGCCGCACCACATCCGGAGGGCCCTGGGGTGGGGTCACGTGGAGGAAGTCAAAGGCCTCCACCCGCTCCACCGTCTCTCCATCCTCACCCGTGATCCGGAACACCGCCTCTCTGGCCTCCGGGCGCACCTCCACCAACTCGTGTCCGAAGTGGGTCTGGATCCCGTAGCGTTCGATGACCTGGTTCAGGGTCCGAGCGAACTGAGGCACTCCGAAAATGATGGTCCCTGGGTGGAAGAAGTGGACCTCTGCATCCTTCAGGCGCCCTTTCAGCCTGAGGTGATCGGCCACCAGATACATGATCTTCTGCGGTGCACCTCCACACTTGAAGGCACCGGCCGGTTGGGTGAAGAGGGCACGGATTGGACCGGGCTTCCTGGCCACCTCCTGGAGCGCCGTCCACGTGTATTCCGACTCCTCATAGTCGTAGTTGGAGCAGACGCCGCCGGTGCCCAGGGCCTCCTGGAGCCCTGGAACCGCCTCCCAGTTGATCTGGAGTCCGGGGCACACCACGAGATAATCGTAGGTTAGGGTTCGCCCACCCTCAGTGAGAACCACGTTGGCATGGGGGTCGAACCGGACCGCCGTGTCCTGGATCCACTGGGCGCCCCATGGAATCAACTCCGCCATCTCCCTCATGGACTCCTCCTTGGGAACCACCCCAGCACCCACCAGCGTCCAGAGGGGCTGGTAGTAGTGGCGCGTGGCCGGGTCCAGCAGGGTGACCCGGGGAGGGGTGTCGGCGTCGAGGAGCCGGGCGGCGACGCTGATTCCCGCGGCGCCGGCACCGATGATGAGAACTTCGTGATGATCCGACGAGGGGTTCTGGTTCATGGTCCGGGTGTCTCTGGGTGTGAGGGAGTGAGGCAGGTCGGCGTCTTCCCAGGGTCGGAGTGACAGGCCGCCGAGGGGATCGGCCCCCGGCAAACACTGGACGCGAATGCGCCGGGGTGGGCGCAACCAGGTTCCGTGCGTACGCCTCCGTTCAGGACGGGTCCTCCGGAAGCTCCGGGAGCAGAGCCGGAACCGCAGGGGGCTTCTCCATGGACGCCCCGAAGCTCCGCCCCACCTCCACCAGGAAGCCCAGCGCCTTCTGAATTTGGGGATCCCGGAGCGCACCCAGGAGCGCGAAGGCGCCCATGGGCCGGCACCCCCGGCTCCGGGTGGCCACCAGGGCGTTGGCGGCGCTGGAAACCACCTCGATGGCCTCCGGCGCCAGGGCGTCTGAGGCCAGGATGGCCTTGAGGGAGCGCACCTCCCTTGGCCCCACGGCCACCCCGAATTCCATGGCCGCCCGGGCGCCGTTGGTGACAGCCAGCATGGGGTCGATCCCGTCGTCGCGGAGCCGGCCTGCCTCCACATCCAGGACATCGACCCCGGCCGCCATCATCCCGGGAAGGTCCCGGGCGAGCTTCACCACCTCTTCCAGCCGCTCCAGGGTGTCTTCCCGGGTGAGTTCCAGGAGGAGATGGAACACCTTCTTAAGTCGGGCGTCAGCATCCACACCCTGATTGGCCAGGCGTCGGACCTCCTCGTCCGCCACATCCGCCATGGCGGCCACCGCGCCGGACCCGCTACTCCCCATGTCCAGAATGGGAGAGAGGCGGTCCAGCTTGGCATCCAGCGCATCCAGCCTCCTGAGGATCTCACCACTCACGGGATCACCCGACGAGGTGACCGGGGCCGACGCCGTGGTCCCGGAGTCGGGGTCAGTAGCCTGGGAAGAGGGTGGGGTCGCGCCGGGGAGAGGCGAGGCGGAAGGAACGGAAGAATCACTCATGGCGTGCCAGGGAAGGGGTGGTCCGGCGCCAACCCAACGGACGGGGCCCGGTGGTCGACGCATCTCTTCGCCACATGTATTACTAGCTAGTTGACTATGCACATGGTTGTACATCCAGCGCAAGGATTTTCTTTCCACCCCATCGGCGGCCATCCCCACCTGCAGGGGTCAGCCTCCGGTTCCCCTCCCCGCCTCACTCCACGGAAGGATCCACCAGCACCAGGAACACGTCCATGACGTTGGTCCCGGTGGGGCCGGTGAATACCAGATCCCCCAGGTCCCTGAGGAGAGGGTAGGAATCGTTCAACCGCAATGCCTCTTCCACAGAGGCCCCCAGTGCCTCGCTCCTAGCCACCGTGGAGGCGTCGGCCACCGCCCCGGCAGCGTCAGTGGGCCCGTCGACCCCGTCGGTTCCCAACGAGGCGATGGTGACACCGGCGGTGCTCCCAGGCTCCGCCTCCCCATCCGCAAGCGTCAGCGCCGCACCCAACGCTACCTCCTGATTCCTGCCTCCGCGGCCGGGGCCCCGCACGGTCACAGTGGTCTCACCACCTGCCACTACCAGGACCGGATCGCCTCCCGGAGCCAACTCGCGACGAACCTCCATTCCGATTCCGGCCAGGACCCGCCCTACCTCCCGGGCCTCCCCGGTAAGGGGATCCGGGAGGACATGAACGAGCCAACCCCGACGCACCGCCCGACTCCGAACACCTGCCAGCGCCTGCCGGTTGCTCCCCACCAGGTGCCACTCCACCCGGCTCCGGTCCACCGCATCCCTGGGTCGGTGTGGATCCGCTTCATGGTCGAACGAGTCCACGGCGGGATCCGAATCGAGACCGAGCCTCCGACGCACCGCATCCGGCAGGCGATCACCAACTCCCCGCGCCGCAAGACCCCGGAGCAACTCGTCGTCCGTGTCCGGGCGGAAAACAGCCGGGCCCGACGCCACATCCACCGGGAGGTCCCCCACCACATCCGAGATGGCCAGCGTCACCACCCGGGCCGGGGATGCCGCCCGAGCGAGCCCCCCGCCCTTCAGGGCGTCGAGCCCCCGCCGTACCGCGTTCACCTCCGAGATGGGGGCTCCGGACCCAAGGAGGAGCTCCGTTGTGCGCGCCAGGTCATCCAAGCTGATCCCTGGAAGGGGTACGGTGGCCAGCGCCGACCCGCCGCCGGAGAGGAGGAGTAGAAGAAGGTCGGAGGGCTCCAACTCCCTGGCCATGGCCAGGAGCGCCTCCCCCGCCTCCACACTCCCCAGGTCGGGTAGGGGGTGTCCGCCCTCCATGGTTCGGAAGCGGGGATGATCGGAAGTGGCCCTCCCCGATCCACCGCCGTCAGCCCGGCCCCGAACCGGGCCGCCTTCCCGGGGGACCACCACGATCCCCCGGGAGATCTCAGGTCCCATGGCCGCCCGAACTCCTCTGACCATCCCGTGGGCCGCCTTCCCCAGCCCCGCCACCACCAGCGACCCGTCCACCCGGGGAAGGGGATTTCGCTCCAGCCAGCGGAAGACGAGACCTGCGGGCTCCACTGCCCCCAGCGCCGCTCCGAAGAGCTCCTCCACCACGGCCCGGGCCCGGGCCCGCGTCGCGTCTCGCACGGGGGAGTCAGCCACCGGTACGTTCCCGATACGCCGGGGTGTCGTAGACCCCCGGGTCCACTGTGTGGGGAGCCCGCTCCCCCTGGAGAAACGCAACGGCATTGTGGGCCGCCATGGTAGCCATCCGGTCCCTGGTGTCGATGGAGGCGCTCCCCACATGGGGGAGGAGCACCACGTTCGGAAGATCCACCAACCCCGGGGCCATCCGGGGCTCGTCTTCATAGACATCCAAACCGGCCCCGGCGATCCACCCCTCACGGAGGGCCCGAACCAGCGCCGCCTCGTCAACCACCGGCCCACGGGCCGTGTTNACCAGAATGGCTGTGGACTTCATCGTTCGAAGCTCCTCCTCTCCCANGAGATGGTGGGTTTCGGGGGTGAGGGGGGTGTGCAGGCTCACGAAGTCGGCTTCCGAAAGGAGATGGTCCAGAGGGGCCCACCGCACCCCCGGGACCGCTTCCACCCGGTCCCGATTCCGGGGATCATGGGCCAATACCTCCATGTCGAACCCCACGGATCGGCGGGCCACCGCTTGGCCGATGCGTCCGAATCCCACGATCCCCAGCACCTTCCGCCGCCCGCTCCCCCCTGACCCCACATCGGCGCCGGTGAAGAGCTCAGGCCCCCAGATCCGGTAGCGCCCCTCCACCTGGTAACGGTGGGCCTGGGGGATGCGGCGAGCCGTGGCCAGGAGGAGGGCCCAGGCCAGATCGGCGGTGGTCTCAGTGAGGACCCCGGGGGTATGCCCCACCGGAATGCCGAGCTCGGTGGCGGCGGCCATATCCACATTGTCGACCCCCACCGCCATCTGGGACACCCCCCGAAGCCGCCGACCGGCGGAGAGCAGCTCCCGATCCACCGCCTCGGTGAGTAGGCAGAGCAGCACATCGGCCGCGGCCACGGCCTCCAGGAGCCGGTCCCGGGTCGGCCCCCTGTCCTGAGCCGCTTCCAGGACTTCCACCTCCACCCCGGGTTCCACCGCCAGGAGGGCCATCCCTGCCTCGGGAATCCGGCGACTCACCACGATTCGTCCCATCACAGGGCGTCCCAGTGGAGGATAGCGTTCCACACCAGAGCGAAGTTCCCGTGGGGCTGGTAGCGGTGCATGGGGTTGAATCCGAAGAGGACCAGGTGTCCGGCGCCCATGGGATGGTCCACAATGGCCGGCCGGCCCGCCAGCTCAGCCGGCTCCACCACCACCCCACTCATGAAGAGTTCCTCGGACTCGGCCGCCCAACGTACCGGGGTCCCCACCTCCCGCCCCGATACCGTCTCCAGGTAGGGGCCGAACTTGTGCCAGAGGGGAATGTGGCCGTCGTAGCCCCAGGTGATGGGGCTCGACGGGTCCGTCACCTCCCCCTTCAGGATGGAGCCGGGGACGATGAGGCCGGCCGGTTCGAAGAGATGGGCCCGGCGGGTTAGGGAGTACTCCACCGGGAGGCGGCTCGCCGACCCCAGCGAGATGAAGGTCCCCCCACCCTCCACGAAGGCCTCCAGCTCCCGGAGGCCGTCGAAGCCCATCCCGCCGGTGATGTCCTCGGCTCCGTTGGGGATCCCGTGCCGGGGCCACTCCGCCGTCCGGGTGTATGGGAGAGGGCCGAACCGGTCATCCACCCCCTCGAAGATCTGTCGACCCGTGGTGTTCCGTCCCTGCTCAGGGAAGAGGATCACGTCGAAGCGGTCCCGGAGGCGTCCCTCCCGGAGCTGGGTCTCGGCCACCAGGGTGTAGGGGATCTGCAGGTGATTGAGCGCGTACCGCACCGCTCCCGAATCCCGGGTTTCGCGCCAGGTGTGGAGAAGGGCGATGCGGGGAAGGGGCATGGGACTGCGCTCCACCACCTCCACAGCCGCAGCGTCGGCTCCGTGGAGGTCGTAGCCGAACTCCCGGGCCCACGCCTCGACGCGGGCCCGATCCACCCCGCCGGTGGGAAGAAGCCAGGCCCCGGCAGGGAGCTCTCCGCTCCCGGTCCGAACCGGCTCCCGGGCCACCTCCACCGGAACATCCCCCAGCTCGAACCGGGCTCGCAGCGAACGGGACGAGGCTCGGGGGTGCACCACAAGCCACGGCGCATCGACGGATGCCAGGATCTCCCCCTCCAGCCGCACCTCGTCCACCACCTCCGCCACCGCCAGAGACTGGATGTGGCGATCATCCACCTGCCACGCCCGGACATTGTGCATGAGGGGGAAGGTCCACGCCATCCCGCCCCGGATGTAGGCCACCTCCTCCCCCTCGGACGGATAGCGCTGCACGTCCATTAGCATATGTGCCAGGTTGCGGTACGGCTGATCCAGTCGGATTACGAAGTCGCCGGGCACCACCGACTGCCCCTGGAAAGTGCCCGCCTCCCGGGCCTCATGGACCTCGATCCCGTGGCGGCGGATCAGGTTCACCATGACGGCGGCGTCGGCGGGGCGCTCCTGGTCCCTGGGAACGATCCAGGCGAAGGGCGCTTCCTCCCTGCCACGCTCCACGGCATTCACCGACTTCACCCAGAACTGCTCCAGCACCTCCTCCCGGTTGACGGCGGTCCAGTAGAGGGAGTGGATGATGCCGCTCTGCATGTAGTTGATGACGTTCCGGAAAGACCAGTGGGCCCGGGGATACCCAGGGTTCGGGCGGAACCATTCCCGGGTGATCATCTCGGGGCGGGGCTCCCGGATCCGGGTCCAGGGGAGACTCCGGAACTGGGCCCAGGTCTCGGTGAAGCGGCCGATCCCGTTCCGGTTGTTGGTGATCCAGAAGAGGTATCCGGGGAACCACCCGTCGTAGAAGTCGTGGACGAAGACGCCGGGCATCCCGTAGCGCTCCAGGGCGGCGGACTCGTAGTTCGCCATCCACTGCCACTCCTT
>SL_3KL_010_SEDDRAFT_10002186_pt1 | contig 17895 bp, 6 predicted proteins | sample SodLakKL_010_SED_2_FD_10381 | JGI IMG/M metagenome (IMG submission 10381) | reverse complement strand
GGTGACGGACCTCCAGACCCTGACAAATTTGACCCGGCAAACTTCCAGTTTCAAGACCTTGACATTCAGGTTTCTGATTTGCTTGTTACCCCTGATACTCTGAGCGTTAACTTCCGGCAAGTTGCGCTCAACATGCCGGAGTCATTCAGGCTGGTCTCCTTCTCTTCACAAATAGCCCTCGGTGAGGATTTGACGGTAAAGAACCTGCTTGTTAAGACATCGGAAAGCTTCGTGGAAGCTGATATCGTTTCCTCAATTCCAGCATTAAATCTGACATTACCAATTGATCCGACCCACAGCTTTGACCTCTCGTATGCAAAAATTCGTCCGGGCAAAGATCTTGCGTTTTTTGTACCTGAAATCGGTTCATTGTTTCCCGAAGGACAAGACCGCTCTCCTGAGCTTGCCATTGATGCCGGCGGAACCCTTCAGGAACTTGAGATCAGAAATGTCAATTTATTTTTTGACAACCTTATTCAACTTAATGCAGAGGGTACCCTGGTCAGAAATCTGACAGAAACAGACAAACTCCACATGGAGCTGCCAAAACTTCTGCTTTCCGCAACTCCCAAAGATCTGTCAAACGCTTTTCCTGGCATATTTCCAGACGGACTGCAGTTGCCCGATACTTTGACAGTGAATGCGGCTTTTGAAGGTTTTCTTCACGACTTTGTTGCAGATGCCGCTGTCAGCAGCGACTTTGCCGACATTGAGATGGCTTTTGGACTTACCGAAAGAGAAGGTTTTGAACCGGAATGGAGTCTGAACATGCAGTTAAGAAGTGCCCAACCACTTGCAGTTGCTGGACAGCCTGACCTGCTTCGCGATCTTGATGTTGCCGTCGAAGCTTCAGGTGAAGGGTTTGATCCTGAAACACTTGCTGCGGACTTGAGGATGCGGGTCGATTCGGTATGGTTTAACAACTATCATTATAAGGACTTGCATTTAGAGGTCAGGGGATATTCGGGTGAATTCGCAACCGGATTGAACTATCGCGATGAGCATCTTTCCTTGCTATTGCTAACCGATGTGGACCTGAGACAGCCTGAACCAAAAATCAGGGCCGAATGGGAGGTCAATCACCTTAACGCACAGGAGCTTGGATTTACGCGAGACCTCATTGCTTTGCAGACAAAACTTTCAGCAGACATTATGCTGACAGCATCCGATTTTTTCGAAGGCTACCTGCGTCTTGATGAGACCCACGTTTTGCATGACAGGGAGGTTTATACCCTGGACAGCCTGATTATTGAAACTGCAAAAAGTGTAGACAGATATCAGGTTGATCTTTCTGCCCCATTTCTGCAAGTCAGGTACCGTGGAAACATCTCACCGGCTCTGGTTCCCCTTGCGATGGCTTCACATATCAATAATTATTTAAACAATGATCTGATCCAGATAAAACCTTTTGATGACCCTGCTCAGTTTAACTTATCTGCATATGTGGAGTCTTCTCCTTATGTTTCCAGGCTACTGTTGCCCCAGGTTGAATCCTATCAGCCGCTTAATGTGAATCTTTCTTTTGATGGTGATTCAGGCATTCTGTTTCTTGATGCCGGAATATCTGAGCTTGAAATGAACGGGTTGCATATTTCCGGTCTGAATCTGAAGGCAAATTCAGATCCCGAATACATTGATTTTTCCATTCGAATACCGGCCATTCATGATGATCAGCTTGATCTTGCCAATATTGCCTTAACGGGTGAACTGAAGCGAAACAAGCTTGATTTTGATTTCTCTTTTGATGATGGCGATGAAAAGGGATGGTTGGGTGTTTCCGGCGTTTTAGGCTTGCAGGATGGTTATACGGAAGTTGTTTTGAAACCTGACCTTCTGGTAAATCGCCGTAACTGGCAAGTGCCTCCCGATAACTATTTTCGTTTTGGCCATCAAACTGTGGAAATCCGCCAGATGATACTCTCTTCTGACGATAAGGCCATTTATGTATTGAGCAGAGACAATGAAGATGGGCTTCCTGCTTCTCTTGAGGTGGGTTTTCAGAACATAGACCTTGGCAGCATTGACCTTGTTGGCGGTGAACCCCTTGCAGAGGGTTTGTTTAATGGCCATTTGATTTTGTTGGATCTGTTTTCACGCCCTGCTTTTACGGCAGATCTTTCCATTGACGGATTGGGTTTTCGCGGAGACAAGATCGGCGACATTCGTTTGCTGGTCGATAACGAGGAAGCCAACTTGTTTAATGTGGATGCCTCTTTGAGTGGTTTTGGCAATGTGGTTGATGTTCGAGGTTTTTACAGGCATGAAGATCCCCCATTCCTGGATATGGACGTTACGCTCGACCGACTTGATCTATCCACGTTGGAAGCTTTGGCTTTTGAAGAGCTAAGCGACATGGAGGGGTTAATCAGGGGTAGACTGCGCGTCAGTGGTGATCCATCCGCACCCGAACTTGACGGGTCTTTGCATTTTGAAGAACTTGGTTTTCACGTAGCTTTTCTGAACACCCATTACAGAATAATGGATGAAGTGATCCTTTTTGATAAGGACAGGGTTCTTTTTGACCGGTTCAGTTTGGACGACAGGGATAGCCGTCAGGCTACCTTAAATGGATTTATTGAATACAGTGACCTGAGAAACATCCGTTTTGATCTGGGTCTTACTTCATCCAATTTTTTGGCCATGGACATACCCAAAGGCAGCAATGAACTCTTTTTTGGACGCATGCTGATTGACACAGATCTGAATATGTCCGGTACCGTTTCCGATCCGGTGGTAACAGGCCGGTTTAAACTTAACCGGGGCTCTTCATTTTCGATGGTATTGCCTCAAACAACTCCCCAGGCAATTGGTGATGACGGGGTTGTGGAGTTTATAAGCATTCGCGACGGTTTGTTTGCCGATCTGCTTCTGGAGCCTGACAGGCCCGATCCGGTGATGTCCTCCTTTCAGAACCTGGATCTGAACATAAACATTGAAATAGATCCTCAAACACAGGTCATTGTTATTGTTGATGAACACGCCGGTGACAATCTTGATATCCGTGGCGGCGGAGTGGTTAGCTTTGGCATTAACCCCGGGGGTCGCATAAGCCTGGCGGGCAGGTATGAGATCACGGAAGGGGCCTACCAAATGACTTTTTACGACGTGATCAGAAGAAATTTTACCATCAAGCAAGGCTCATCAATCGTTTGGACAGGCGACCCACTGGATGCGATTGTTGATATTACTGCAGGACACAGCGTTCGAACCTCTGCCAGGGAATTAATGGCTACACATACGCAAAGTGGCGGACAACAGGAGGCGGCTTTCAGGCGTCAGTATCCCTTTGAAGTATTGTTGTATATGGAAGGGGAACTGATGCGGCCTGACATCCGTTTTGGGATCGAACTCCCTCCCGAACATCGCGGTGCCATGGAGGGTCGTCTGCAAACCCGGATTAACGAGTTAAATCAAAATGAATCAGAACTGAATAAACAGGTATTTGCCTTGCTGATCCTTGGAAACTTCATTCAGGACGATCCGCTGGCGGGCGTAACCGGAGGGCCGGGACTCTCAACAACGGCAAGGACAAGTGCCAGCCGGTTGCTGTCACAGCAGCTTAACAGGTTGTCGGATCGATACATTCGAGGCGTTGACCTGAGCTTCGAGGTGGAGTCTTATGAGGAGTTATACGACGGCCAGGTTGTGGGTCGCACGGAATTGCAAATGGAGATATCGCGTGATTTCCTTGATGAACGACTCCGGATTACCGCCGGTGGCCATCTTGAACTGGAGGATGAAACCCGCCGGCAACTGAATCCTGCCGATATTGCCGGTGACTTTTCAGTGGAGTATTTGCTGCTTCCGGATGGTCGGCTGATTGCCAGGGTCTTCCGGGAAAGGAATTTTCAGGATATTTATGAGGGAGAAGTGGTCGAAACAGGTGTTGCGCTGATATTCAGGCAGTCGTTTGACCGATTCAGGGAGATATTCAGGCGCCGACAAGAAGAGGAAAACGAAAGATAGTTGTGTAGTGATGCAAAATGTTTTGACATACGGCATGAAGAAAGTCCCTGGCAACTTATTGCCGGTGCTGATTGCTTTGATTCTTTTTTCCTCCTGCACCGGCCTGAGGAGGCTTGAGGAGGGTGAGCAGCTGTATACCGGAAGCCGCATCCACATTGAGGCTCTTGAGCCACTTGATGACGACAGGAATGTAAAACGTGAGCTTGAGCGCGTGATCCGGCCTGAACCCAACAGCTCCTTACTGTTTTCAAGACCACGCCTCTGGCTTTATCAGCGGGCCGGTGAACCAACCGGAAGAGGCGTCCGCCATTGGATGAAAAACAGACTGGGTGAAGAGCCGGTTTTGTTTGACAGCCATGCAATTGAACGCAATCAGCGACTCATAGAAAACAGGCTTTTCAATCTGGGTTATTATGATGCTATGATATCACACAAAATAGACAGTGCCGACCGAAAGGCCAGGGTTGATTTTTTTGTGCAGATGAAATCGCCCTATCGTTTTGGTTCATTGTATCCGGTCGAATCGGAACTTCAGATAGCCGCTGCAATCAATGACCTGCTTCGGGAAAGCCTCATAAGGCAAGGAGAGCCTTACAGCCTTGAATTACTGAGGAATGAAAGACGACGCATAGACAAGGCATTAAAACAGCAAGGGTATTTCTACTTCCATCATGATCAGATCCTTTTCCGGGCCGATACCAGTGCCAGCCACCGCACTGTTGATATTTACACTACGTTAAAAGCTGATATCCCCCCAGCGGCAACAAGGCAATACAGGATTGGTAACATACATATTCAGGCAGATTATCTTGCAGGCCCGGTTAATAATATGAATCAAGCTGAACCCGTTGAGGTGGCACCGGGTGTTTATTTCCGGGATGCGCTGTCACAATTTGATCCCCAAACCATAACAAGGGCCATCTTTTTCCGGAAAGACAGCCTTTACAATGCCGATGACCATACCAGGAGTCTGAATCATTTAATGAGCCTCGGAACATTTCGCTTTGTGAACATTCGTTTTTCTCCCCGTGAATCGGACGGAGTCCATTTTCTGGATGTCAGGGTGCTGTTGACTCCCATACAGCGAAGGTCATTGTCTTTGGAAGCAAGAGGCGTTACAAAATCAAACAATTTCGCCGGTCCCGGATTAACAACATCATTGACCAATCATAATTTGTTAAAAGGTGCCGAGGCTTTCAAGATCAGTACAAACGCTGCCTATGAAACACTTATCGGTCGCCAGGTTTCTGCAAGCTCTAGGGAATTTGGTATGGATGCTTCCCTCTCTTTCCCACGGTTTTTGTTACCATTTGGCTGGCAAACACATTCACGGGTTTTGGCTCCAAAGACAAATGTTTCTGCCGGTGTGGGTTTCATGGGACGTACGGATGCATTTAATCTGACTACCATGAATGCGCAATATACATACATGTGGAATAAAAAGATTGTCAATCAATTCAGGATTTCTCCATTGGTTTTTAGTCTTTACAGGTTAGGAACCATAGACCCTTCGATGGAGGGGATCCTTTTTGAGGGAACATTGTTACGCAGGGGGCTTTTTGAACAGTTTGTCCTTGGTGGCCAGTATACTTACACCTATAATTCCCGACTGAAACCTGATCCCGGCAACGACTGGTATATAAGATTAAATCTTGACCTTTCCGGAAATCTTGCTTATTTGCTGATGAATTCCATACTTCGTATATCTCCCGATGAGGATGGTGGTTATGGGTTTGTTAACCAAAGCTTTGCCCAGTACACCAAAGCGGATGCTGATGTAAGGTACTATTATCAGGTAGGGGAAGGCAGTCTGCTGGTAGGCAGGATGTTTTTAGGTGCAGGTTTACCTTACGGTAACTCAGACATGATGCCTTATGTGAAGCAATATGTAATTGGTGGGGCTAACAGCTTACGAGCTTTTCAGCCACGTTCTCTGGGTCCGGGTTCTTATGCTCCGGATGACGACCTGCCGATCGGATATAGTCTTTATCAGACCGGAGAGCTTAAGCTGGAGGCCAATCTTGAATTCCGGTTTCCCCTTTCGGGGATGTTTAAAGGGGCACTATTCGTGGATGCAGGAAACATCTGGCGCCTCCGCGAGGATAAAGATGTCCCGGGTGGAAAATTTGAAACCGGCACCTTTGCCGGGCAAATTGCCCTGGGCACCGGTGCCGGACTTCGTATTGATGCAGGATTTTTCCTGCTGCGGTTTGACTTCGCCTTTCCTTTGGCCAACCCTGCTGTTGAAAGCAATGGTTATTTTGATCCGGTTCGCCTGCACGAACGTGGATGGCGACGGGATAACCTGGTCTTTAACCTTGCCATCGGGTATCCCTTCTGATAATTTTCTGCTATTCGATCTCTATTTCGATCCATCCGGAGCGGTCGGGTGGTTAGGTGATAAAGATTTTCATGTTGGTTTTTGGTTGCTGCAATGCAAGCAAAAGCCCAAGTAAACCGTGAATGCCTGAGAGCCTAAGTGCTGTCCTTACATATTGTCTTGTGGTAAATCATGAAGGCCGGCCAAATATGGCCTGCCCTTAAGCGCGTCTCCCCATTATTCTTCCGCATTTGATGGATCTGCGTTCAAAATCAAGGCATCTTCAATCGAAAGGGCATCAGCAAGCAGGCCGCGAGCACAGCCGAAAGCATATTGAAACGATCCATGCACATGGTGCTGTGCGGCTCGGCCTGCGCGAATTGAAGATGCCGTAGATTTTAGCAGATCCATCAGAAGGGGAGATCTTTCTTTTTGGTACTTTTTCTTTGGATGGTTGCCAAAGAAAAAGTACATCCAAAAATGATAGCAGAAGAAATAGCCAAAGGCAATTGATTTTAATATTCGACACCAAGTGGGGTTGTAAAAAACTGGGGCAATGGCATATGGCTATCAATATTCGACCCTCAGGGTCGCAATACAAGAAACAATGGTAATAAGCTATCAATGCTTGGCTCTGATGAAGCCTTACGTGCAATGCACAAAACAGGTGCTATTCGATCTCTATTTCGATCCATCCGGAGCGATCAGGTGGTGCCGGAACCGGCCAGGGTTCAACAGGATCCTCCTCCAGTTTTTGCAGCAGCAACTCCACGGCAGCCTGAATCGACGGGTCTTCACCACGTGCCAAACGATGCGGTGTATCCACTACTTCAATGTCGGGATAAACACCTACCCCCTCAATGATCCAGTCACCTTCTTCGTTATAGATCCCAAACCGTGGCACGCCGATGTACCCGCCGTCTTTAAGCCGTGCATTGGCTGTCATGCCTACAAGGCCGCCCCAGGTGCGGGTGCCGATGATGGTACCCAGGTTCTTTTGCCTGAAGAAATAGGGGAGGGCGTCGCCACCTGAAGAGCTAAACTGGTTGATGAGCATCACCTTGTGTCCGTCGTGTGCAACACCGGGGGTGCGCATCGGGTAGTCAAGGCCTGCGCGGTACCACTTCGCGTGGGTTTCCCGGCTNAGGATTTCNATCATACGGTCNGGAATGAAACCACCACCATTGAAACGCTCGTCAATGATAAGCGCTTCCTTGTCGTGATAGGCATACATCCCCCTAAACAGCTCCCTGTTACCGTCAAAAGAGGTGTTGGGCACATAAATGTAACCGATCCGGCCTCCGGACAGCTCATCAACCATCGCACGGTTGGTTTTTACCCAGTCAAGGTGACGAAGTTCCACTTCGGAACTGATCGGGTGAATGGTGAATGTGCGTGCACCCTGTGCATCGGGCCGGCTGTTTACCTTAATACGCGTGGCAATGTCAACACGCCCTTCCAGGAATTTGTAAGGGTTAACATCTGTAGTTATATCATCTCCTTCAATACTGATCAGAAAATCACCCTCACGGATATCCATCCCCTGCTTTGTCAATGGTGAACGAAGGCCGTCATTCCAGTTTTCTCCTTCAAAGATCTTTGTGATCCTGTATCGCCCGCTGTTGTGATCTGCTTCCAGTTCTGCGCCAAGCAAGCCTGTATCCACGCGNTCAACACGTTCAAAATCACCNTANTCTACATAAGCATGACCGGTATTNGTNTCNGCNATGATCTCACCAAACATATAATCCAGATCAAACCGGTGGTTTAGGTAGGGAAGCATTGCCGAATACCTTTCGTAAAAGCCGTCCCAGTCGATTGCGTGGAGGTTCTCTACGTAGAAGAAATCGCGGTAAATGCGCCAGCCGTCAAGGAATATCTGTTCCCATTCTTTCATCGGGTCGATGCGCAAGGTCATGTTGTCGAGGTCCAGTTTGCCATCTCCGGCACTTTGGCCGGGCGCCAGGTTTGCCACTCCGTAGTCGCCGCGGTGCTCATAAAGGAATTTGCTTTCATTGGCAGATACGATCCCCATTCTGATGCCGTCCATGATCGACTGATCACTCTGGTCGCTGATGGTAAAGCGCCGCATACCGCTGTTGGTAAAGTAAACGAGTCCGTCGCTAACTGCCTGTAACCCCCAGTAGCTGCCGGCTTGCGGAGGCAGAGCCACAATGCGGTTATTGATTCCGGTTAGGTCGATGCGAACGTGTACTTCGTTATCATTGTTGCCGTTACCATTCCCGGCATTGGTTTCTTCAATTGTTTCAACCGGTTCAAAGAGTCTTGGACTGGCACTCGTGAGGTGCACTGCGTACATGCGCGTTGCGCGGTTGTACAGGTAATTAAATTCAAAATCAGAAAAGGTCAGGTTGAAATCCCGATTTGATGTAAAGAATATGTAATGGCCGCACTTGCTGAATACCGGATTGCTTTCGCCGTATTCATCATCAGTAAGCTGCATTGCCTGACCATCTTCGATGTTGTAAACCCAAATGGCGCCGAGTCCGTTGCGGCTGCTTTTTGCGTAGGTGATCCACCGTGAATCGGGGGAGAAATCATATTGTCTGATCTCCTCTGCGGTGGCCCTGTCAACAATAGTAACGTTGTTGGTTTCGGTATCCAGTAGCTGCAGATTCATGGTTCGGTCGAAGAAGACCAGATATCTGCTGTCGGGCGACCACCTGGGTTGGTATTTCCACCCCTGGCTATTGTGCGTGACCTGTACCGGGGTTGCAAATTCCTTGTTTTCCAATAGATAGATCTCATATTCACCCGTGCTGTCATCCATATAGGCGATCCATTTACCGTCTGGCGACCATTGTGGATAAACGGCCCTTACGCCCTCGCTTTGTGTCAGATTAAAAATCGTTCCATCGCCTGCAGGCACAGAGAAGATATCCCCACGGGCATCAAACAACACCCTGTTTCCGGAAGGTGAAATGGCCATGCTGTGGATGTTCTCTTTCACATTTTTCCGGTATGGAAGCGTATTGGCAAAATCGTATTTGATGTTGACCACCACACGCTCCACCTCCTCCGTGTCGAGATCCAGTCTGTAAAGGAAACCACCGCTTTCGTAAACCAGTTGGTTTCCGGTACCGCTCGGCCACATCACGTCAAAATCGTCGTGAAAAGTCAATTGCCTGACACTACGTGTATTGGTATTGTAAACGTGAATGTTCAGCCATTTGTCGCGGTCTGATGCAAAATAGATGTTGTCTCCATACCAGTGGGGAATATGGTCGGTACCCTTAAAATCTGTGATCTCCTCCGAGGTGTTTTCCACCAGGTCGTAAATCCAGAGATTAGATGCTCGTCCACCCTTGTAACGCTTCCAGGTTCGGAACTCCCTGTCAACATAGGCAAATACCATTTTACTCCCATCAGGTGACAAAACCCCAAACCCCCCGTGCGGAATTGGAAGCGGCGTTTCGAGGCCTCCTTCAATGTCAACGAGGAAGTATTTGCCCATTCGGTCACCATAAGGTGTCCTGTTTCCACGGAACAACACTTTCCTGCTGTCGGGCGTCCAGCCAAGTACCACGTTGTCGAAACCACCGCGCGGTGGCATATTTCCGACATCATTGTACCAGGTAAGCTGTTTGGGTGTGCCCCCTTCNGAAGGCATCACATACACCTGCCGGCTGCCACTGTATTCAGCNGAAAATGCGATCCATTTCCCGTCGGGCGAAAGCTTTGGGAAAAGCTCCAGACCCTTGTGTGCAGTAAGCTGGCGTGCATCACCACCGGAAGCATCCACAGTCCAGATATCACCGGCATAAACAAAAACGATCTGATCTTCGTTGATGTCAGGAAAACGCATCATGCGCGCATCTTCAATCGCATGAAGATTCAAAACAAAAAACATCAAGAACCCTGAAAAAACTAGCTTTAACATTTTATTTTGCATAATCATGAAAAATTAATGGTTTGTTATAATAGTGTCTTTGCTGTTAAAAGTTCGGAAAAATACGCTTTTTTTTTCAGTTGATGAAATAATGCCGCACGGGCGGGGGGAAATAAATGTAATTTTGCAGAGTTATTATAAAAAGATAAATATTTTCTTGTTATGAATTTTGTTTTTCCGGGTTTTCTGTTCGCACTCTTTGCCATCAGCATCCCTGTGATCATACATCTCTTTCGCTTCAGGCGATTCCGGACGGTTCTTTTTCCGAATGTTGCCTTTCTCCGTCAACTCAGTGAAGCCTCAGACAAGGAATCTCGGTTAAAACACCTTCTGATACTTTTGGCGCGCATCCTGGCTATCGCCTTTCTGGTAATGGCATTTGCAAAGCCATATATTCCTGCTGACGGTGATGATATAGATCCTGCCGGTAATGCTACCGGAATATATATTGACAACTCGTTTAGCATGGATGCCCTGTCAGTAAGGGGGACTTTGCTGGATGAAGCCAGGGAAAGCGCCCTGGAAATTGCATCATTGTATGGACCCGCCGATCGTTTCCTTTTGCTCACCAATGATTTTGAAGGACGCCATCAGCGATTCGTAAGCAGGGAGGAATTTACTGACCTGGTGCGAGAGATTGAACCCAGTGCGCGTGTTCGCACTATTGGGGAGGTGCTGTTACGCAAAGAGGAGCTTTTTGCAAATGCGCCATTTGAAAACCGTAAAGCCTATCTGATCAGTGACTATCAGAAGAGCACCTCTGGCCTTGAAGAGCTTGATCCCGGATTAACACTCCCGACTTCCCTGATACCACTCCCCTCGCAGGAAGAGGAGAACCTTTTTATTGATTCATGTTGGTTTGAAACACCAGTTCGCCTCACCGGTGAACCGGTTACCCTCCATGTGCGCATCCGTAATGATGGAAACAGAAACCTGGAAAGTCAACCGCTGAGGCTTTTTATTAATGGGCAACAGCGATCGGTCGTTGCTTTTAATGTTGCAGCCGGAGGTGAAACGGAGGTTCAATTATCATGGTCGGCAGGTTCTGAAGCACTGCAACAGGGGTATGTTGAAATTGTTGACTATCCGGTTACGTTCGACGACAGGCTATATTTTACCTACACGGTTTCATCCGAAATACCTGTGCTCGCTATTGAAGGTTCAGGAAGCAACACCTACCTGAGGGCATTGTACGACAGAAATGAGCTCTTCCGCTACCGAACCATGCCTGCCTTTTCAATCGATTACTCCGTTTTCTCAGATTATCCGCTGATTCTGCTGAACGGTCTGGATCGGATATCTTCCGGACTTGCAATGGAGTTGCAACGTTTTGTTGATGAAGGGGGACACCTTGCCGTTTTTCCCGGAAGACAAATGGACATTCTTTCTTATGAAACTTTTCTGAGAAGCCTTGATGTGGATACTTATTCACGCCTGGATACAACCGGTATTCGCGTAAGCATGATCAATGAGATGCATCCCCTTTTCGATGGTGTTTTTGAACAATTACCTGAAAACATTGATCTTCCAAATGTAACTTCCTATTACCAAATAGCGCGTACTCAAAGAAGCACCGGGATGAACTTGCTGCAATTACAAAATGGCTTGCCTTTTTTTGCTTCCTATCGCAGCGGAAATGGCAGGGTATATCTTTCTGCCGTTCCGCTTGATGGCACTTTCAGCAATTTTCAGCGACATTCGGTCTTCGTTCCGGTTATGGCCAACATTGCTTTGCATAGCGATGGTCTGCAGGCTTTATATCATGTGATTGGTCCTGAAATGTCAGTAATGATGTCAGGACGAAGGGGTTCCTCTGATGATGTTTTTATTTTAAAGAAAGAAGACTTTGAGGTGATACCGGAACAGCGCAGGATTGGTAACCAGACGCAACTGTTGTTTCACGACCAGATGGAGGAGGCGGGGAATTATTCATTGTACAGGGGGGAGGAGCGTGTTGCAGGCTTGTCATTTAATTACGACAGGAGAGAATCGTTGCTGGAAGCTTATTCTCCGCGTGAAATACAGGATCTTATCACCGACTTGCAGCTTGAAAATGTGTCGGTGGTTGCAGCAGGAGACAGGCCCCTGGATCAGGTCCTCACTGAAATGGTTCTGGGAAGGCAGCTATGGCGATTGTTTCTTATCCTTGCCCTGGCTTTTCTTTTCTTTGAAGTGATGCTGCTCCGCTTTTGGAAATAAGGCATTCAATAGGGATTTATTGTTAAATTTGCAGCGTTTTCGTAATTCTCAATTGTTTTTATTTATAGTTTTTTATGATGGATGAACATCATAACGGAAATGAACCGATAAGCTCAACGGATGGCCCCGGAAATTTGGATCAAAAGGAAACCCCTGAAGAGCTGACAAGGACCATGCGTTTGTCGGGCATGTATCAGGATTGGTTTCTCGATTATGCCTCCTATGTGATACTGGAAAGGGCAGTACCCGAGGTTAGAGATGGCCTGAAACCGGTGCAGCGCAGGATCCTCCACGCGATGAAGGAACTTGATGATGGCCGTTACAACAAAGTGGCCAACATCATCGGGCATGCCATGAAGTATCATCCCCATGGAGATGCGTCTATTGGTGACGCATTGGTACAACTCGGTCAAAAAGACCTGCTGATCGATACCCAGGGAAACTGGGGCAATATCCTCACCGGCGACAGCGCTGCAGCACCGCGCTACATCGAAGCACGACCCTCAAAATTTGCCCTGGATGTGGTTTATAANCATAAAACCACAAATTGGAAGGTTAGTTACGACGGCCGCAATAAGGAACCGATCAACTTGCCGGTAAAATTTCCTTTGCTTTTGGCACAAGGGGTTGAAGGGATCGCCGTTGGTCTTGCATCAAAAATATTGCCCCATAATTTTAATGAACTGATTGATGCCTCCATAAACTACCTGAAAGGGGAAGAGCCGGATATCCTCCCGGACTTCCCTTCAGGCGGATATGCCGATTTCTCAAAATACAACGGTGGCATGAGAGGCGGAAAGGTTCGCATACGTGCACGCATCAACATCCAGGATAAAAAAACCCTGGTGATCAATGAAATACCCTTTGGAACCACAACCAACAGCGTGATGGAGAGCATTGTGGCTGCCAACGACAAGGGTAAGATCAAGATAAAAAAGATCGAAGACAACACCGCCGAAAAGGTGGAGATACTGATTCATCTTGCCCCGGGCATATCCCCCGATCAAGCCATTGATGCCCTTTACCTGTTCACGGATTGTGAAGTGGGCATCTCTCCAAATTGCTGTATTATTGATGTTGACAAACCCCGTTTTCTCTCAGTAAATGAAGTGCTGAGAATCTCAACCGATAATACGGTTGCGCTGCTCAAAAAGGAGCTGGAGATTGAGCGGGATGAGATGATGGAACAGCTGCTCTATGCCAGTCTTGAAAAGATATTCATTGAAAACCGGATATATCGCGATATTGAACAATGTGAAACATGGCAGGCGGTTGTGAGTGCAATCGACAAAGGCCTTGAACCTTTTAAAAAGGACTTTTACAGGGAGATCACAAAAGAGGATATTGTTCATCTTACCGAGATCAAAATAAAACGGATATCAAAATATGATGCCGACAAGGCAGAAAAGGAGATAGCAAAACTTAATGAGCGACTGGAAAAAGCCAGATATCACCTGGAACATCTGATTCAATATGCCATTGATTATTTCAGGAACATTAAAAAGAAATATGGCACAGGTCGTGAAAGGAAAACGGAGATTCGGTTCTTCGACAGCATTGAAGCTTCGCGGGTTGCCGTTGCCAATGAAAAGCTTTATGTAAACAGGGAAGAGGGATTTGCCGGAACCGCCCTGAAGAAGGATGAGTACGTTTGTGCATGCTCCGACCTGGATGACATCATCGTTTTTCGTGAAGATGGCACCTATCTTGTCACAAAGGTCACCGAAAAGTCATTTGTCGGAAAGGGTGTGATCCACATCGGTGTTTTTGAACGTAATGATGAACGTACGATATACAATGCCATTTACCGCGACGGACCAAGGGGAGCAACCTATGTAAAGCGATTCCCCGTTAAGGGTGTGACCCGCGACAAGGAATATGATCTGACCAAAGGCACCAAAGGAAGCAAGATCCTCTATTTTACGGCCAATCCCAATGGAGAAGCAGAGGTAGTCACCGTATACCTGCGTCATAAACCGAGGCTGAAAAAGACGGTGTTTGAGTTCGATTTTAGTGAGATGGCCATCAAAGGCAGGGGTGCAGGAGGAAATATTCTCACCAAGCACGCTGTGAGAAGGATCGTTCTCAAGGATGAAGGGGTCTCAACACTCGGAGCCATGGATATCTGGTTTGACGATACGGTTTTGCGTCTGAATGCCGACAAAAGGGGCAAATACCTGGGTGCCTTCAAAGGTGATGATAAAATACTGGCCATCTATTCCTCCGGACAGATGCGTGTCATGGGTTATGACCTGTCGAGCCATTTTGAAGAGAACCCCCTCATCCTGAAAAAGTTAAAAGAGGGTACCGTCATCACAGCCGTCTATTTTGATGCAAGCCAGGGTTTTCATTACATCAAGCGCTTTGAACCTGAGGCGAATGGTAAGATGATTGGCTTTATTGGCGATGACAATGGAAACCAGCTTTTGCTGATTACAAAGGATAAGTCCCCCCGGCTGCTGGTAAAATATCCTCCGTCTGATCGCAGGCAAAAGGATGAAGAGGAGATTGACGTGGCTGAATTCATTGCCGTGAAAAGTCATAAGGCCCGAGGTAAAAGGGTATCGGCAACAAAAATTCAGGATATGCAGTGGCTGGAGCCACATCCGGATGATTCCGCAGAAGCCCGGGATGCTCAGGAACCCGCCGATTCGGAAGATATTCAGGAAGAATCAGTTGTTCCTGAAGAAAGTGCAAAGATTAAGGATCAGTCAACAGGGCCGGAGAAAGACGAGGCTGGGAAAGAGGAATCGGCGAAGAAAAAGGCTGAAAAGGTAAGAACGGATGATAAAGAGCGGCAGATCAGACTGGATCTGGATATTTAATGATTTACAAACCATCCGCTCGTGCAGCGGTTAATTAGATTGGCATGATCAGGGTAGGAATTAATGGCATTGGCAGGATCGGAAAGCTTGTTTTCAGGATGATTCATCATCGTGATGATATGGAAGTGGTTGTTGTAAATGACCCCATGTCGATCGAAACGCTTACCCATCTGCTCCGTTATGATTCGGTTCACGGTGGTTTTGGCCGCGATGTTACAACCTGCGATGACCTGGTTCACTTCAGGGTAAATGGGCATGTTTACAGAAAATATGATTATTCGCAACCGCATCAGATCCCCTGGCATAAGCATGACATTGACATAGTGATTGATTCAAGTGGCAGATTTTTAACATACAACAAGCTGATGGGACACCTCCAGGAAGGGGTCAAAAAGGTTATCCTTTCGTGCCCTCCTGAAGAACCGCTTGACAATATGGTTGTGATCGGTGTTAATGAAGAGAGTTTAAAACCGGAACACAAAATCATCTCCAATGCTTCCTGCACCACCAACTGCATTGCTCCGATCCTTAAGCTGATCGATGAAAAATTTGGCATTGACCGGGCTTTGATGAATACGGTTCACCCTTATACCAACAGCCAGAATGTGCTCGACGGTCCGCATAATGACCTGCGCAGGGCCCGCTGTGCCAATGAGAACATCATCCCCACCACAACAAGTGCCATCAAAGCTGTTAGAGAGATCATGCCACACCTGAAAGAGCGGTTTGACGGATTTGCCACCCGTGTGCCGGTCAGCGATGGTTCTTTTGTTGAATTAACCGCATTGCTCAATGATGAGGTTACCAGGGAGGAGTTGAACAAACTGGTATTTGATGCTGCAAATGGCGCAATGAAGGGGATAATTGACTATTGCGAGGATCCGATCGTGTCAAAAGACATTGTGGGTGATCCCCATTCCGCGATTTTTGATGCTTTATCCACGAAAGTGCTCGGAGGCAACATGATCCAGATTCTTATCTGGTACGACAATGAGTTTGGCTATTCGAACCGGATTGTTGAGCTTATTGACCTGGTGATGCGGCTAAACGATTAATGATGTTGATTATTACCCTGGTGGCCGCCTCCATGCTTTCCAGTGGGACAAATTCGAATCTGCCGTGGAAATTGTGCCCGCCCGAGAACAGGTTGGGGCAGGGGAGTCCCATAAAAGACAATCGGGCACCATCAGTCCCGCCCCTTATAGGCCTTATCAAAGGGCTAATTGAGAGGTCTTCCATGGCCTGTTTTGCCAGTTCGATGATCTCCATCCTGGTGCTGATCTTGTTAAGCATGTTGTAATATTGATCCTTGATGGTCAGAATGAAACTCCCGGAACCGTATTTCTCATTCATCATCATGTTGTTGCGTCGCATTTCCGATTTGCGCTGCTCAAACCTCTGGTTGTCGTGGTCGCGGATGATGTATTCGAGTTCTGCCTCATCTACGCTGCCGGTAAAGCGATACAAATGGAAAAAACCTTCACGGTCTGTGGTGTGTTCGGGTCTTTGCCGGTTCGGCAGCAGGCTGTTGTATTCCATGCCCAAAAGGATGGCATTGATCATCTTGTCTTTCGCCTCCCCAGGATGGATGTTTCTTCCTTTGACCTGAACCCTGGCAAAGGCCGCATTGAAATTCTCAAACTGGAGCTCCCCAATCTCTCCACCGTCGATGGTGAAAGCAAAGTCAGCACCAAATTTTTCGACATCAAAATGATCTGCACCACGCCCGATCTCTTCATCCGGAGTAAAGGCGATTTTAACGGTACCGTGAGGAATATCAGGATTGCTTGTGAAATAATCGATCGAAGCCATGATCTCGGCAATGCCCGCCTTGTTGTCGGCACCCAGTAAGGTTGTGCCGTCGGTGGTGATCAGCGTTTGACCGGTATATTTTTTTAATGCCGGAAAATCATTGACAAGCATCCGGATACCCTCCTCCTTATTCAGCACAATATCTTTCCCGTTGTAGTTTTCGTGAATAACGGCCCGGATGTTGTCGCCACGCATGTCGGGACTGGTATCCATATGAGCGATCAGTCCCAAAACAGGGATGTTTTTGTCAACATTTGCCGGTAGGGTCGCCAATACATACCCTTTTTCATCCATATGGGCATCTTTCAGTCCCATTTCCAGGAGTTCGTCAGTAAGTATCTGGCCCAATATCAGCTCGTTGCTGTTGCTGGGTGTCTCTTTCGAGTCAGGGTTGCTTTGTGTGTCAATGGCGATGTAACGAAGGAATCTCTCAAGCAGTTGGTCTTTCACAAGTTGATTCGTTAATTTGTTGATTCGTTGATTTGATAATTCGTTGATTTGATAATTTGTTGATTCGATTATTTGTTGATTCGATTATTTGTTGATTCGTTACTAATGACATCTTTGCGTGCTCTGCGTGAAATTATTTTGCGGCCTTTGCGTGGAATTATTTGTTTCACGCAAAAAGCGCAAAGAAAAAACACGCAAAAGCGCAAAGAAAAAGTCCAAACAAACAACAATAAACAACGAACAAAAAACAAAGAACATTTATGTCATCATCGCATTGTGGCAACCGCTTTTACGCGGGGGCTGGGAACTCAGGATGACAAGGAGGAATCTCGTTCTTAGCTATACTAACTATCCCTGTACCCGTTTCTTCAGCATGATTCCGGCCATAAAACGTCCGGTAACGCCATTGTCGG
>SL_3KL_010_SEDDRAFT_10002185_pt1 | contig 17899 bp, 12 predicted proteins | sample SodLakKL_010_SED_2_FD_10381 | JGI IMG/M metagenome (IMG submission 10381) | reverse complement strand
CCCGGTGCTGAGTCACAGTTGTACACAGGTCCGCTTGAGATCCGTGAAAACAGTGTTGTAAGGGCACGAATTTTTGAAAATGGGCGTCCGGTTTCACACCAGAATACGGCCTATTTCCGAATCCTTCAAAATCCTGAAAATCATGGCCTGTCCTACACGGTATATGAAAAGGACGATATGCGCCTGCTGCCCGACTTCTCCACATTGCAGCCTACCAACCGGGGACACACCCTTGAAATCAGCAGCAACGATCTTGAGTTAACCCGCAGAAACTTTGTTGCGGCTGTGATGGAAGGATACATCCGGATTGATGAACCGGGTGAGTATACGTTTTACCTGGCCTCCGACGATGGCAGTAAACTGTACATTAACGGCAGAGAAGTTGTGGATAATGACGGAGATCATGGTGTAATTGAAAAGAGCGGCCGAATAACGCTTGAGGAGGGATTCCATGAGATCAGGGTAGAGTGGTTTAATGCAGGAGGCGGCTACTGGCTTGGAGCCTTCTACCAGGGACCGGGCATTCCAAAACAAATTATTCCTGCGAATATTCTTTATTCTGAAATATCATGATTCGAGATCATTACATACTCACAGTACTTATCCTCATTTCATACATCATTTTGCAGAGTTGTGGGAACAGTGAATCTTCACCTAAACCGCTGCCTGAAGTTGCATTTCTTGGTGATGTCCATTTTCATGATGTGTTCGCAGAGTTTCAGGATGGGGCGTTTGAAGGCCTTTTGATTCGGGCCGGTAATGAAGACAAACGCGCTGTTGTACGCACAATGGAGGCACAGCTTACCTCAACGCGCCTTTTTAACGAGAACTACTTTACCTTCCTTGCCGCACTCGACGATATCGTGGAGAGGGGTATACGATATGTTGCTTTCCCGGGCGATTTTACCGACGACGGACAGCCGCTGCATTTGAGAGGCTTCCGTGAAATCTTGCAAAGGTATGAACGCGATCACGGCCTTCGGTTTTTCATAGCTCCGGGAAACCATGATCCGGTCCGTCCATTCAATCTTGAAGCCGGGAAACGAGACTTCCTGGGCACAGACGGTATGGCTCAGCCAATCTTCAGCACCGGTCATCCTCTTTGTACCGGAGAACGAGTGCTGCCGGATAACCTTCAATATGTGCATGAACCGGTCTGTTCGGACGAAGTTGTAGAATTTGGGTACCAGGACCTCCTTCAATACACTTCAGAATTCGGGTTCACTCCCCGTGAGGAGGATCTCTACTTCGAAACCCCGTTCAGCAGCTATAGTTATGATGATTATTCGTTCGAAACGGCACTCTTTGCTGCGGAATATGAAAACAGGCTATACGAAATTTGCCATGAAGGCTCCGGTGGAATATTCCGGGAGGAACACTTTACAAGCTGTTTCTATATTATGGACATGAGTTATCTGATTGAGCCTGAAGATGGACTGTGGCTGCTGTCGATCGATGGCAATGTTTATATCCCGCGTGCGGATGCCGACACATCTCTGCTGAATGATCCTTCCAATTTTTCCGGTCCAGGCAATGCAGGCTTCAACGCAGTGATTACACATAAACGCCATCTGCTTGATTGGATTTCAGACGTTACCCAACGGGCCGCCAGTCTTGGAAAAACCGTATATGCGTTCAGTCACTATCCAACCGCCGATTTTTATAACGGCGCTGAACCATTTATAGAAGAACTTTGGGGAGAGGGCCGTTTTCAGCTTGCGCGGATGCCATCAGAATATACATCACAAACGTTAGCCCGGCATGGCCTTCAAATTCACGTAGGCGCTCACATGCATATGAACGACACAAATGTGTACCATGATGAAGATTCGGGAAAAACCCTATTCAATATACAAACGCCTTCGATTGCAGGTTATGTACCTGCGTACAAAATTTTGAGGTCAAATCGGGGAGGACGCTATCTGGAAGTTGAAACGTCCATCCTTGATGACGTCCCGGGCTTTGATACACTATTTCCGCTTTATGAAACAGAATGGGAAACTCTTTACCGTGCAGGCAGCGAACTGATCTGGAACCGGTCAGTGCTTGAATCTGCATCCTACAGAGAGTATACCGACTGGCACATGAAAGAGCTGTCGCGCCTCAGGTTTCTGCCGCGTGAGTGGCCTGAAGACATCCGGATACTACTTTCTTCTCTGAATGGATTTGAACTTCTGATTTTCGTGATGCAGGATAAAGGAATTACGTATGAAGAAGTAATCAAACGGTATGAAAGAGCTGTTGAAAATGGTTTCACAGGAGAAGAACTGGCAAATGAATTGATCCGTATAGATGGCGATGATTTTGATAAACTTATTGATCGGGCCAACAACCGGATTCAAAATGAAGGATTCGTAGTGACAGACTTTAATGAGTGGAACGGGAGCGACCTCAGTATCGACTTCTACCGGCTTCGAAATGCGGGATCACTGGCTCACCGGGACATCCCGCCGATTCGAATGGATCAGTACAGATTTCTTGCCAACCTTCTCAATGATACTTTTAAGGATTCACTTAGCGAGGAAAAAAAACTGATAAGTTACCGGCTTAAGATTTTGTTGAATACAATGATGCTTTTTGATGGCGGTGAGCCGGATCAAAATTTCAGGATCGATCTTTATCAAGGAACCATACTTGGAAAATAAGATTTTTCAAAAAGCATCGATCAGACGATTTATCAGTCAAGGCCCCGCCTAATAAACTGCAGGAAGTTCTTATTGGTCTCGGTGAGTTTGAGGTACACCAGGTAATCAATCGTTCCGAAATCATGGTCGAATGCAGGTGCACTCGCAACTTTTGCCCCGATGTTGAGGTATTTTTCAAAGAGAAGCGGCATTTCAACTTTCTCTGAAGCCTGTTTATCCAAATCAATATCACACGCTGCAGGGATATCGTAGTCGGGCCTCACTTTCACGAAGAAATCATTTGAAGCAGATCCATTTTCCTTCAGGAGGTTGAAAAGCTGCCAACCCGACCTGTAATTATCCGAGTAGAGTGAGCAGCATCCAAAAAGAACAGACTTTCTCATCTTTTTCAGGTATGCAGCCAGACCTTTCCAGAGCAAGAAAAGAACCCGGCTATTTCTGTATTCCATTTGAATACAGGCCCTCCCGATCTCCACTGATCGTTTAAGAAATACAGTCGGAAATGCCGACAAATCAAATTCCTGGTCAGAATAAAAACCAAGACCTGCCATTGCCATCTCATAGGTTTGGAGGCGGTATGTACCAACAACAAGATCTTTTGAGTTGTCTGTTACAAGAAGATGATGACACTGAAAGTCGTACACATCCGATTCAATTCTGTCAGTTTCACAGACTGATCCCCCTTTTTGAAATTCTTCACAAAATACTTCATATCGAAGACTGAGCGCCTTTTCAACCTCACAACTGTTCCGGGCAATGGAAACAGTGTACGTCCCGCTCCTGAATAAGATCCCGTCTTCTCCGACTTGATTTGACTTTTCGTAGTTCTGAATTTGCTGTGGTTCTTGTATGATTTCCATCCCGGTCTAGCTTTTTGATTTGATAAGTAAAATTCATCATCCGGTTTAAAGAAATTGTATCCCGATGTATAGCATATTGTTACACTACCATTAAGATATTACAAACTGATGAGCCACCTCTTGTTTTACACAGCGTTTAACACGTTCTGATATTACCAGAAAATCTTCGTTTAATCAGTTTGGGAGTTTTTAGAGCCTGTAAAAATAATATAATCCCACAAGCCGAGATAGGCTGAATTAATTGATGCTGTCTTGATCATGAAGCGGTAAGACAGCTCACTAAGGATTGACCCATCCATGGTTACATGATTCATCCGCATCCAATTTTCAAACCCCGGGGATCGGGTTCTGAAAAAATCGGTAACCGCAACCCGGCCTCCCTCGTTTAATTGCCTGTATATGCTGTCAAGAATCGAAGGTAGTGCATCTCCCGTCATGGACAGCATATACGAGCAGATAACCAGATCAAATTTCCGGTTCATTCTTCGCTCTCCGAAACGGCCGTGAATCAACTTTACATCCGGGCTATCTTCAAGTTTTGAAGCGGCTTTTTTCAGCATCTGTTCTGATAAATCAATCCCCCACAGTTCCGCTCCAGGATAAAGTTTTTTCATCTGCTGCAGGTTCTTACCTGTGCCGCAGCCTATTTCCAGAACCTTGTGGCCTGATTCTATTCCAAGACTCCGAATCATTTCATTACGGCCAAACAGAAAACTCCATCGTGTAGCGTCATAAATCGAAGCATGCAGACGGTAGTAACTGTCTAAAGGATCTGTTTCTTCCCCGGTAAATGTCTCTGTCCTGATTTGATCCATTAAAGTACTCCGTTAACTTTTGCCCCAGCTTCGATGCTTTCCTTATGATCTCTTTTCAGAATTGCAAGGTGCGTACTGCCATATGTGCCCACTCGCGATTGTTTGTGCCACTGATCAGCTATCGGCGCGGAAAAACTAAGCTGATTCAAGAAAAAGTCCGGCAAGTACGTGTTCTGACTGGATGCTGATCTGAAAATAAGGACCGGGTTACCGCTCGATCGCCGCGCAATAAGTTCTGATTCCCGCTGGAGCTCTTCCGGATTATGATTGCACAGCCAGTCCATATGATCAAGCAAATTGTAGTGAGTAAATTTCTCATCATTATTTTCAAGAAAATCGCTGATCGTTGCAGTTGTTACGTTCAGCCTTTCAAGCCTCTCTTTGATTGTTTCAAAGTTTTTCTCTTTCAGGTATTCAGGGCAGCATTCTTCCGTATAGCACCCTGTCAGATACACCCTCCAAAAATAATTTTCCCGAAGCAGGGTGGTCGTAAATATTTTCCGGAATACTTCCCTGATGAATGCATCAGGGTCTGTCTTTTCTCCATCAATTTCGATCATCTCCTTTTGTACAGAAGGTACTCCGAGCATCATCATCATCAAGCGCCGTCTGGTAATAAACTTCAGAATGTATCCCCACAGGCGAGGTTCAATTTCACCGTACCAGTAAGCCTGCTCTTCCAGGGTTTCTGAATCAAGTAGCCTGATTACAAGATCCTGCATACCCTTGTACTTTATGTATCGGAGCACATTCCATGCAACCACACCTGAGGTTCCGTAGAAATAAAAGCTTGGCCGGCCGATCATGGGATCAAAAAACTGGATGTTTTTATCCCAATATTCACGGGCATCACTGCTGAGGTACTCCCTGAGAAGGCCCCGGTAAATTGGAATCGCTAACGATGAACCACCCCTTCCAAAGAAATCGAACAAGGTTCGCCAGTTTCCATTCTTATAGAGCGATATTTTCAGCTCAAGCAACGCATTCTGACATGGATTGGCATCAACCGACCATATGATTTCCGGATTATCCAAAAGGTATTCAAGCGCATTGCATCCTCCGCTGGTTATGGTGAGCAGACGCGAATCCTGAAGCTGCAACAGGTTCCTGTCAATTCGCGGATCTTCCCAGCAGGTATTATATACGATATAATTCCTGAATATGTGTGAAAATAGCCGGTTATGGAGCATTTAGCAGTATTTGTCTGTAGACCGGTAATCCCGGCTGAGCCGTCTTTGAGTAGAAATTATCCGCCCATTGTTAAGCAGATATTTCGAAATCGATATCCCTTTGTTGTATTTCCCGAAATTTTGATTTCCTGAACACTTCAGGACTACTTTTCAACAATCCATTCATTGCTGCATCCTTCTGGTGCACTCACCGGGTTGCAAATTCCAGGACCTACCGCACCCGGAAGCTCAACAATGTATCCGGAACCAAACGGGCTCACCTCTGGATAATCTGTACTTATATACTGTGCACCGCTTTGAAGTGATAAATCGCGGCGGGTTGAATCTCCGGATCGTGCTTCGCGGGTGGGAATATCTGATCGGGTACGGACAATAAGCCCCTGTTCTACATACGAGCGAATCAGCTCTTCATCTGCAATTACATTATTCATTTTTACAAAACCCGCGGTAGACTCACCTGGTGGTGAACTTACAAACATGGAAGCTTCTTCCAGATTTGGAAAAACGCTCAGATAGTCGTCTTTATGCCGCCCTGTGTTATCAAGCGCGAATAGAATTTTCCCACGGCTCTGCGACAGCGTTGGCCAGCCTACCTCTGCAATGGCTTCTTCAAGTGTAGAATAGTCGCCCCGTACATCATCCGGTGTGATCACATGGTCGCGGCTGAATACCGACCAGATCTCCCGGTCAACATCACCGATATTCGATTCATCCACAATCACCGGCTGTGTCAGAGAAAAGTCTCCGCGACTTGCCTGCTGGCTGTCTTTCAGTTCAACAAGGATCATAATTGGCAGATGCGATGGATTATCGAGCGACCAATCTCTGATCTCTTCAAGACATCCTGTAAATGTGAGACATGTTGTTCGATAATCAATATCCTGAACGTGAAGGGTTTTGAAGCCTGGCTCAAACATCTCTTCCGGCCGAATGAAATGTTCATCATTTGCAAGCAAAGCACCTGCCGGTTCCGCGAAAAGTCCGCCATCAGGATCAGCAAAAATATCCAGCTCAAACTGCCGGATGCCCAACAACCCGAGCTGATCAGTGAGTGTTCGGTGGCCATATTCAAGGTTTTCCGACCATCTGGGCACAAACTCGTCAACCGCGCTGATCAGTTCATCGGGAAGATCGAGTTTATAACTGTTATGCGTGCCAAGCACCTGTATATGGTTTAGCCGGATGCAATCGTCTGCATTCTGGCTGGTTAAGGATGTGCAGTCTGTTGTAACTGTTCCGGATTGCAGATCCGTATTACCTGAATCTGAACATGCGGGTAACAGCATTACCATGAGTATTGCGGTTAGTGTATTGAATCTCTGCTTCATTGGAAGGAGTTTTGGGTTTTTTATAAAAAAAGCCCCGAACAGTGATCCAAGCGACCATCACTGCCCAGAGCCCGTTAAAGTATCGTTTAAGCCCGGAAACAAATCCTTCTTTGTTTAGTAACCGGGATTTTGCTCAAGGTACCCTGGCTCGCCTTGTGCGGCGTCTATCGCGCTTTGGGGGATCGGGAAAACTCTTCGAATTACATTCGATGGATTTTTATCCCGCCATGTACCTTCTGTGTATGTGTGAAATCGAACCTGTATGGTTCTGGTTTTATGCTCCTGGTACATTTCAAATATCCACTCACGCTCGAGGTCACTCAGAGTACTTAACTCATTGGGTGAAAGCTGCCGGGCACCGCGCGCATTTCTTAACGTATTAATATCGGTAAGTGCTGCTTCCCAATTATTCTGCCGAGCATACGCCTCTGCTCGTGAGAGATACATCTCACCAAGCCGCAGAACCGGAATATTTATTGAGGACTGGCTTCCCAGAAGAAACTTGTCATTATCCCATTTTATGGAGCGTGCACCTGTGAGATGCCCTCGGTCAGTCTCAAGGCCTACTTCTCTTGTATATATCATCGACTGACCACTTCGGGCAAAATCGACTAGCGGCAGTATTTCAAGATCACCATTTTCGCACTGACGATACACGTTTGAGCTTTCCGTATCAGGAACAATTCCGTATTGCTGACCGATCTGAACACCGCGGTTCCATCTGAAATCATCCGGAGATACGCAGCCCTCATCAGGGAGGAATTCGTAATAATATCTCGGATCATCTCTTTCTCCTTCCCACATGTCGTAGAAATCCTGGGTCAGGGCTCCACCGTCACTACCAGTTTTGCTTGTATTCCATGGGTTACCATGACGGTTTCTTGAAGCGTGGAAGTACGAAAGCCTGTGACCACCGCCAGTTTCGGGCTGCTGATTGAATGCAAAAATCACCTCCGGATTACCTTCATTCTCTTTGCCAAACAGATAAAAGTAATTTTCTGTCTCCAGCTGAAAGTTACCATCATCAATCAATTGTGTTGCATAATCGATGACGGAGTTCAAATCTGCATCATTATGTGTAAACTGATCGGCATATCTGTCGCTATACACAGCTTTATTCAGAAGAAGTCGAACTTTGAGAGCTGCAACAGCATCTCTGTTGAACCTTGTTTCATTTACACTAGCGGGAGGTAATGATCCCTCAACTGCCGAGAGTTCATTATAGATATATTCAACCGCATCGCTGCCGCGAAAAACCGTCGATAGATTTGGTGTACCCACATCTTCCGGCAGTTTTTCGAATGCAACATTGTATAAATCCAGAAGCCAGTAGTTATACAATGCCTTTAGCGCTCTCGCCTCAGCGATTAGCGCGGCATCGCCACCCAGATCAGCAATAGTTTTTTCAGCGATTGCTGAGCGGCCTACACCCTGTGTTAAGTTTCTCCATACATCATTAATGGTTGTATGTGATGGTGTCCATGAATGCTGGTGCATTTCTATGAAGCGGCCGCCATCGAACCAGTCGGTGCCCCCTCTGAATGGAACTATCTGCTCCATTGAGGATACTCCCTGAAGGTTATTGAACCAATTGTGCCTTTCAAGTGGATTTAGCATTCGCTCGTATGCCGGAGCCAGGATTTGCTGAGGCGCGTTCGGGCTTTCTAACGCATCCTGCTGAAGCGCTGTATCCCGAACGGTTTCACTCAAATCTGTACAGGAATACATTATCACAGATATTATCAGTATTGTTGTTGTTAAGACTGCTTTTTTCATGATGATTTTCTATTTAGTCGTTATTTAAATATCCGATTAGAGCGACATGTTAATTGAGAAACTGAAAGTACGTGCGGATGGATATCTTGATCCGTCTATACCAATAGATCGAAAACCACCTGAATCTCTTCGTTTATCTACTTCCGGATCAAATCCCGGGTAGTCAGTTATTGTGAAGAGATTTCTGCCGGTGATAGAAAGCTGCAGATTGCTTACCGGTAAATTCACGGTATTAAATGTGTAGCTTAGAGTCGCGTTATTTAACCTGAAATAACTGCCATCGTATAGGAATCTTGAAGAAGCTGTCGCAGCATTTGTAGAACTCTCATTCGGATCAAACCCAATTCTTGCAATGTTATTTCCTGCGTAGAGTTGCGGCATGTTAAAAAGAGAATTATGGTCATTCCAATAAATCAGGTTGCCATGAACACCATTGAAATTCAAACCAAGATCCCAGTTTCTGTACGCCACATTGGTTGATATACCATACACAAAGTCTGGAAGAGCATTGCCGGGCGACATTCTGTCTGCATTGGTAATAACCCCATCGCCATCTAGATCCCGGAATATATTCTGACCGTTTGCATCCAGACCCTGAAAGTCGAATACCCAAAAGGCGCCGAATGGCAATCCGTTTCTGAACGCCTGAACTCTTTCACCGGAGAGGCCTCGGCCTCCAATTGATCCCGTAAGAATCTGATCTACTGGAAGGTTCCTGACCACATTATCGAGGTAGGCTATGTTACCTCCGATATCAAAACCAAAGTCCTGGGAGAATTGGTGTCTGAATGTTAGGTCAAACTCAATTCCCCTGTTTACAACTTCCATGTCGTAGTTGCTCCAGAATGAGCTTGATGCAACAATTGGATCAACTCCCGAGGTGGTTTCAATGAGAATGTCGCTGGTAACTTTTCGAAACAGGTCCACAGAACCTACCAGGGCATCATTAAAGAAAGAGAAATCAACACCCACATTTGTTTGTGTCGAAACCTCCCATCTAATGTCTTCGTTTTGAGTTCTGATAAACGTAATACCGGGGGAAATAACACCGGGCTCCAACATGTACCCATCCCGTGTTCTTACGTTGATCCGCTGCTGAGTGATTCCGTCCGGGATATCCTGGTTACCCGTCTGTCCCCATCCTGCGCGAAGTCTTAATGAGGAGAGCGCATCAAAATTCATAAATGGCTCGTCAGAAATCTGCCATGCAGCCGAGAACGATGGAAAATATCCGTATCTGTTTTCATCCCCGAACCTTGAAGAACCATCGGCTCTGATAGTACCGGTCACGAAATATCTCTGTGCAAAGTTGTAGTTTACGCGTGCAAAGAATGACTGAAGTTCATTTTTTGCTGAAAATCCTGATGGAAAATCAGCAAGAGTCACATTTGAACCGATGCCGGGATTGTTAAACGCATTGATTTCTGTGGTTGTGAAATCACGGATCGAAAATCCTCTGCCTTCACGTATAAACGACTGGTAGGAAAAACCTCCAAGTACATCAAAGTTGTTGTTATCTAATGAAAAGAGATAGTTCAGCGTGCTTTCGGTTTGGAACATACTGTTTTCCCGATTATTGTAGCTGAAAGCACCATCGGGAGCATCAATTCTTTGATTGTTATGGGGGCTAACCTGCGAAAATCTATTTCCCTGAGAATTATCAATTGCAGCATTGAACCTGTACATCAAACCTTCAAAAAGCTCGAAGTCGAGATTTAATTGACCCAGAATCCTGGTTACCTCACCAAAATCTGTAAAAATCTCCGGTACCTGTACCGGGTTCATGCCGTCATCACGGATTTCAAAAAAGGAACCGTCAGGATTAAAAATCGGCTGAGTTGGATTTTGAGTCAGTGAATTGGTAAGCATATCGCCAAGGTTTGTACTTGCCGTATTTGCAACGGGCACATAATCGGTTCTTTGGCGGTCAGCGAGAAGATTCAGGCCGATATTTAGACGATTCTCAAGGAATCGCTGGTTTATCCTGACCCGGCCGCCATAACTCTGAAGATTATTCGTGATAATGATCCCCTCCTGGTTCGAATAGTTCAGAGAAGCTGTGTAATCAAGGGTTTCCGTTCCGCCGCTATATGCAAGTGAATGGCGATTCGAATACGCAGTTCTAATAATTTCATCGAAATAATTTGTCCGGTTCCCTAAGTCGAGATTCTCTTGCCCTATGGAACGCTGAAAATCAGCAAATTCATCAGGACTAAGCATATCGAGTCTGTTCGAAATATTAGAGATGCTTACGCTTCCTGAATAATCAAGCCTTGCGGCACCTCTCTCACCTCTCTTTGTTGTAATAAGTACAACACCGTTTGCTGCCCTCGAACCATAGATCGCGGTAGAGGATGCATCCTTCAAAACTGTGATCGACTCAATATCATTTGGGTTCAGGAAAGAAAGAGGATTCGTATTGTTAGGGCTTCCAGGCCCAAAGTTTCTTCCTCCGGGGGTAGTGTCAGCATTATTGTCAATCGCAATTCCATCAATCACATACAGCGGTCCGCTTCCTGCTCTTGGCGTTCCGGGACCGCGTATTGTTATGCTTTGAGGAGACCCGGGCTGACCACTAACGGTGGTAATATTAACCCCAGCTATTCTGCCCTGCATCAGTTGTTCTGGCGATTCAGTCAACCCTCGATTAAATTCTGATGACGACACTGTTCCGATTGAGCCTGTAACTTCAGCTCTTCTTTGAGTACCGTAGCCAACCACGACCAGCTCATCTCCAACAATCTCACGGGTGCGCATGTCAACATCTATAGTTGAGCGCCCATTTATCTGAATTTGTTGGGATATGTAACCAACAAAAGAGAAAATGAGTGTTCCTTCCANGGCAGGAACATCCANTTCATACTCTCCATCCACATTTGTTGAAGTACCAATGGTAGTTCCTTCAAAAACAATATTCACACCGGGCAGCGTGGCACCCGTTTCCGCATCTGATACCACACCTCTTACTGTTTGCCCCAGGCTTTGCCCTGTACACATTATCAAGAGTGCAGCTGCAGTTACTGCAATTCGTAATTTTGTATTGATTTTACCCATTATAGATTTGATGACTTTAAAGTTTGAGCTTGAGAACCGGGGCTTTCAGGAGTTGAAATCCCGATTTTTTTGATGCCCCATTATCCATTGGGACATATCTGACCTGCATTACTTTTAGAAATAAAATTTTAATATTTGTAAAATTTATTTCCTGTATGCCGCAATGCTTTACTGTGTGTTAAAAAACCCATCCGATGTTATCAAAGTATTATTCAGAGATTACTTAACACAATTGAGTATTAAATAATTATTAAGTGATGATTTTACTATTAGTAAAACTTTTCTCCTTCTTGAGGAACGAAATTTTATACAAATCCAAGGCAGTAGGGTTTTCTGATTGGTTTACAAACGGATTGATTTGTAACGCGCTCTAAACTTCTTGGCGAAATACATGTTTGCGAACTTCCGGGTTCAATTGTTCACAAAAAGTCGTGCAATAATAAATTTAAATCAGGAATGCCCCCTTAACATTAAGGTAACATTGCGGTAATGAGTGATCGGTAGTATTCGGTATAAGCATTAACTTATTTATCGCTATTGCGGAGACTCTGTTGGAAACAGCGCGAAAAGTTATTACGGGCAAATCAGAACAATACGGGCCGGCTCTTAAATGGGCTTCAGTAGTTGCACTTGTTTATTTATTACTTGCAGCCGTATCGATTATAGGAAACGGTTTTGGAATCGCAACAGGTGGCGCCGCTGCGCAGCTTTTTGCTTTCGCCACAAATCCGCTAATTGCTCTTATGATAGGCGTGGTTGCCACAGCTGCAATCCAGAGTTCGAGCACTGTAACTTCCATAATTGTCGGGCTTGTTGCAGGCGGATTGCCTATTTCCATGGCCATCCCAATGGTGATGGGGGCGAATATTGGCACATCACTTACCAGCACTATCGTTAGCCTTGGTCACGTAAGGGATGGGGAAGAATTCAAAAGAGCTTTCTCTGCCGCAACCGTACACGACAGTTTTAATGTGCTTGCCGTTTTGCTTCTATTCCCGATAGAGCTGTTGTTTCACCCCCTCGAAAACGCCTCTTTGTGGCTGGCAGGCTTCTTTGCCGCAGAAGTTGTTTCTGCAGATGTAGATGTCAGTAGTTTCAATCTTATATCTTTTGCAATTGCCCCCGTTGTGAATCTGGTTATGTGGTCTTCATCCATAATACAGGGAATCTGGCAGGGAATCATTCTGATCATCATTGGAGTGGGCATGATTCTATTTGTGGTTCACACGATTGGTAAAATACTGAAGCGGCTCATGACAGGGAGAGCACTTGAAATTATGAATACCGCCGTTGGACGCGGACCAATTTCCGGTATTGGCGCCGGAAGTCTTGTAACGATACTGGTTCAGTCTTCTTCTACTACCACAGCCCTGATCGTGCCCATGGCGGGTAGCGGTGTAATGACCATGAAACAGGTGTATCCGTTTACCCTCGGCGGCAACATCGGCACTACGGTTACCGCAATGCTTGCTGCAACCGCAATAACCGGTCCCATGGCAATTCTTGCTTTTCAGATCGCATTGCTTCATCTGCTGTTCAATCTTTTCGCCATCCTGCTCATTTTTTCCATACCGCTGCTTCGCAATATCCCGCCTACGGTTGCTGAAAAAATGGCCGAAATAACACAAAAGAATAAGTTTTTTGTTGGGGCCTACATTCTTACCGTATTCTTTTTGGTTCCTTTACTTGTGCTTGGCGTTTCGGAGTTATTCTTTTAAACCCGGTTCTGATTAAAGATTTGATACAGAATCATCTTCCGGCATCGATACCACTGCATCTAGCCTTTCCATAAGGCTGAACTTGAGGTCATACAATGCCCGGCTGCGATCTGCCACCTCACTGTCAACACGATCCCAGTCAGAAGCCCGTTCGAATGCCGAACCCTTTCGATAGTTGTTGGCCGCCATTGTTATAAACATTCCCGCGGTTGAAACGCTTAAACGCTGATCTGATGGTGATCCGTCCGAAAAATCTACCGTAGTAAACAAAAGCCCTTCATCATTCAGGTGATACTGCAATGCACCCTTCAGTGCCTTGTCTGAAAGCTCACCGAATGCATCAAACAGGTCCTCTCTTTTTTCCGTGATATACATCGGCATTCCCTCTCTCTCCCTGTCGAAACCATATCCGCCGCCAAGATGATTCAGAAACTGGTACCAGTTATACAGATCTACAGACTCGGATGCAGCCAGGGCACCGTTTTCTGTAAATTCGATCATGTCGGGAAGCCCCCATGATCTGGCAAGGGGTATCACAGATTCCAGCATGGCTGCAGCTCTTTCAAACAGCTGAAGTGATGTTTCCCGGTCACCGTCATCACCAAACATGTACAGAAAGTCGTACATCGCTTTTTTCCCTCTTAGCATCGCCCCAATTGCATCAAGCTGCCAGGTGGTGCCGTCACCAAAATCGTATATAGATTGATCTTCGAGCCAGGCATTATCCATGGCTTCGGCAAGGTTGCGGTAGATTTGAACCATTTCAGCAATACCATGCCCCATCCAATGTTCAAGAACGGCTTCTTCTATCACACCCATGGTATCTTCGCCCCCGGGTTTGCCCCAAACAATCCAGGAATAGGCATTCCCGTGGATACCACCCAAACCATAGCTCATGCTGCGGTGGTCAGCGTTTCCATCATTGTTCACAAATCGCCCGTCAGCGAAATGTTCATTTATCAGGTACTGCCCCGGGGTTACCAGGTAGTTGGTAGCTTCACGGTTTAGGCGATTGTACAGGGTTTCATCAAAATCAAATCGTCCGCTCCGATGATGAATGTGATACGCATAAACGAGGTGAGGAAATACGGATAGATCAATGTCGCTTGATAGAAAGTGTCCTTCTGCCTGCTCCCCGATCCAGGGTACAAACCGGCCATCATCGTTGAAAATAAAATCCGTGTACCGCACCAAAGTGAGCCACTGTTCGGCTCTTCGGATCATTTCATCCGGGTAAAGTTCAGGGCGGTATGCATCGTTGCCATATTCCGAATCACGGGATACGGTTGCCATCAGCTGAACGGCGTGCAGGTAATTGCTGTAATCTTGCAGCCACAGCCTGCCATCAATCAGCCCGGCTTCACCCTCGTCGGTTACATAACCCGGCACGATGAGTTCGGGTGTATCAATGAACTGCGCAGATGGTGAATCAGCAGCACCATTGCAGGAGGTCAAAAATATCAACAAAATAACGATTACGGGAGATAGAAAACGTTTAATTTCTGGCATAAAGATTGGGGCTATATTTCGAGTACACTTCAAAAGTTAAGTCTATTGCAATTAAATTACAGAACATAAATAGCGGTTTATCTTTTTGATGCAATGTACTGATCCGTATGCGTTCTCGCAGAGTTTCGCCGATTTTTTCGCAGAGTTCCGCAGATGATTTGAATGATATCACTTCAAGCGAAATGTCTGCGCCACTCCAAACCTGTACCCTGAACCCTGAACCTTGCGGCTTATGACTTTCCGCTTGCGGCTTGCAGCTTGAATCTTGCAGCCTGAAACTTGCCTCTCACTTCTTAAACATCGTGCTCAACACAAACCACACGTTCTCTTTTCTCTCCATGAGGCGGCGTTTAAAGTAGGGATACCACATCGTACCGTAGGGAACGTAGACGCGGGCGTTGTATCCGTCTTTCATGAGTTTTTCCATCGTCTCTTCGCGCAAACCATAGAGCATTTGAAACTCAAACCGTGCTTTGCCAATGTTGTTCTCGGTGGCATACTGTTGAACCCATTCCACCAATTCATCGTCGTGTGTGGCAATTCTGGGATAGGTGGTTTTCTGCAACAGAACTTTGGCGTAGTCTTTGAAAGCTTCACGAATGGCCGGCATATTTTGTAATGCAATCCTTTCCGGTTCACTGTAGGCACCCTTGCAGAGACGAACATCGGCTCCTAATTCGGCAAGCTCTTCAATATCTTGCTTTGAGCGGTGCAGATAGGCCTGTATTACGATTCCCACGTGCTTACCATATTCTTTGAAAGCCTCTTTAAAAATATCGATCGTTTTTTGGGTGTAATCAGAGCCTTCCATATCTATCCGAACGAAGGAGTCGAGCCGGCGGGCTTCGTCGAGTAACAAGTATAAGTTTTTCCTACAGTATTCGTCGTCAATATCCAGCCCCAGCATTGTTAGCTTAATCGAAATCGTGCTTTTCAAACCGGCCTTGTGAATATCGTTTAGCAGCCGGATATACTCCTGTACGGTTTCATCGGCCGTTGTCTTCTTGGTTACATTTTCTCCGAGAAGATCGAGCGTAACCTTGATCTCCTTCTGATTCAGGTTTTTAATCTTTGGAATAGTTTCGTCAAAGTCTTCTCCGGCAACGAACCGTTTTGCAAAAATAAATGGTAGTCTCATAGCTCTAAGATTAGGTAAAAATCGCGCATTATAATAGCAAACTCTATCATTACTTACATCAGGGAAAAGCGGATAGTTCTTCAATATTGACGCGTTTGAAACTTCCATTTCCAGTTCCGTATCCGCAATCATCAACCACTAATTTTTATGAGCTATCAATCATTCGCGTATTCTCAAAGCAAAAGATGAATAACTTAATCTTTTAATTACAGAGCTTACGTTGGTCATCGTCTAACCTAATCCGGATCTCATGTTCGACAAACTCACACAATTCTTTCTCGCCCTGGTCCTTTTGCTGTTTACGCTGTTTTCGAATCTTTATGCACAGTCAGAAAGTGACGCCTACAGAACAGAAACTTTTCAAACCGGAACCTCGCCAGAGGTAAACATCAATACCTCCGGTGGCTTTGTTCGGGTGCATGGCGGTTCTGAAAGCGAAGTACATGTGATTATGTATGTTCGCCGCGGAAATCGATGGCTTTCACCGTCCGATACCGACCTGGCCGACTTCGACATTGAAATCAGCCACGATGGAAACCTGGTTACCGTTTATTCACGAAGAGATCAAAGCGGGATTGGCAGGCTCTTCAGATCCGACAGAAATATCTCCGTATCATTTGTAGTTCACCTGCCCGAGAACTCAACCGTTTCAGCAAGCACCAGCGGTGGATCCGTAACCGCTGAGAACCTGAACAACGGAATGGAGCTCAGAACCAGTGGTGGAAGCATCTCCGCAGAAAATGTGAAGGGGGGGGGGGGCATTACACTCAACAACGTGAATGGCAATATCCAGGCAAGAACCAGCGGCGGCTCTGTGAGTGCCAGCGGCATTTCCGGTACTGCTGAGCTGCGAACATCCGGCGGCAGCATCCGGATTGATAATGCATCAGGAAGAATATCTGCTCGCACCAGCGGCGGAAGCATCCGGGCCCGGTTTATCACGTTCAACCATGATCTCGATCTCAGCACCAGCGGGGGCAGTATCAGGGTAGAGCTTCCTCTGGCAGACCACTTCAGTCTTGACCTATCTGGCAACAGAGTTCAAACCGAACTCAGAAACTTTACGGGCACATCCGAACGCAACAGAATTCGCGGAGATGTTGGTAACGGAGGACCCACTCTGCGAGCGCACACAAGCGGCGGCGGTGTGCAAGTAACATATATTTGATTTGTATAAAGAGATGCCAATCATTCATTTCTGACCTCAAAAAGTGAATGTCTCTGCACAGCCGGCATCTTGAACCAGTGCCGGCTTTTATATTGGCGCCCATACTATTACCGTCCGGCTTCCATCCTTCATAAAATCATGAATAAGTATTTGCCTGATTATGCCCTTAAATGGTATAATCCATGGGTGATACATTACTCAGAATTCCGGGATTTAAGGGATACCCCTATAGGTCGTCAAGGGTACCCCCTATATATTCATGGTGAAAGCAGCAATACTTTCTTTATTGCTTAAATTTACAACTAACATCTACTTGGGGAGGTTAATTTATGGGATCTGACCACACGGATTATGAACATGAAGAAGAGTTCAGGCCTAAAGGTGCCATCGCGTTTTTTATCGTACTGATGGTATTCTTTATCATTACCTGGTTCACACTCTACTTCGAACTGTTAAGCAGAGGATAATAATATGGACAAATCGGAAAAACTGGCTTTAACTCTCAGCGGACTTTTACTTGCTGTGTTTCTCAGCGCTATAGTTTATGCATCGGTAGCTAAAAATATTGATGTACCAACCTGTATCACGGACATCGATCCTTTTTTGACGGACACGCTGTTCCAAACCGGGCCCGACTCCTACGAACTCCAGATGGTTGCGCGAATGTGGGCATTCCAACCATCCACAGTTACGCTGCC
>SL_3KL_010_SEDDRAFT_10002184_pt1 | contig 17901 bp, 17 predicted proteins | sample SodLakKL_010_SED_2_FD_10381 | JGI IMG/M metagenome (IMG submission 10381) | reverse complement strand
TTTACATCATCGGTTCGGCAGTAGGACCACATCCATACCCATATATGGTTCGTGAATTTCAATCTGTCATCGGCAGGGAGACTATGGATCAATCCTTGAGACAGGAGGGACGTCTGCCCGATCATGTTTTGGCATGCGTAGGCGGAGGTTCCAACGCCATAGGCATATTTTATCCAATGCTTGACCATCAGAATGTCATGCTTTACGGCATTGAAGCTGCCGGTGAAGGGGTGAAGACCCCACGTCACGCAGCTACACTTACAGGTGGACTTCCTGGTATATTGCATGGCTCTTTAAGCTATCTTTTACAGACACAACAGGGCCAAATTGCCGAGGCCCACTCCGTGAGTGCCGGACTTGACTATCCGGGCGTTGGTCCGGAGCACTCTTTTTTGTGCGACAGTGGCCGTGTTACGTATGCATCAGTTACGGATGAGGAAGCAATTGAAGGAGTCCGGCTTCTATCATCCAAAGAAGGGATCATTCCCGCGCTTGAAACAGCACATGCTATCGCCTACCTGAAAGTACTTATGCCAACGACCGAAACCAGTGAGTTTGTCGTAATCAACTGTTCGGGACGTGGTGACAAGGATATGGAAACCATATCAAAATTTATTTAAGTCCAAAACAGAATTTGTTAATGAAAAAACTCGGCAGATTAAAAAAGCTCTTTGAAAACAGAGGATCGGAGCAGAAAATCATGAGCCTTTTTATAACAGCTGGCTATCCGGATCCCGGCTCAACTGTTGAGCTGATCAGAGAGCTCGAATCATCCGGCGCGGACATAATTGAGCTTGGCATGCCGTTCAGTGACCCGCTTGCCGATGGCCCAACGATCCAGCATGCCAGCAAAATTGCGCTGGAAAAGGGTGTCCACTTGGACATCATTTTTGACATGGTTAGTGAGATCCGTGATCAGTCAGATATTCCCATTGTCCTCATGGGCTATATAAATCCCGTTTTAAAGTATGGATTAGAAGCTTTTTTTCTCAAAGCTTCGAGAGCCGGAGTAGATGGTATCATCCTTCCCGATGTTCCACCTGGTGAATTTCCCGAAGTCGAATCACTTTGCATGAAACATGACATCGCACCGATTTTTCTGGTAGCTCCAAATACACCGGAAGAGCGTATGCGTATGATTGACAAATCCAGTCGTGGGTTCGTGTATTGCGTTTCTGTAACCGGTGTGACCGGTGCCCGTGACGGATCCGAAGTGAGCCAGTCGGTCGGTAAATTCATTGATAAGGTTCGAAATAATGTCAAGAATAACCCGATTCTAATCGGATTCGGCATCCGTACACATCAGGATGCCATGGCCATATCCCGAGGTGTGGATGGATTTATTGTCGGGAGCGCTCTGATTGATTATATCCGCAGCGTTAGCGATCAGGAAGATTGGATTAAAAAAACCGGGGATTTTGTCAGGAAGCTGAAGTACGGCACATCATAAACGAAGTTAAATGAACGTTACCATCCAAACTGTAAACCAACGCTGCATACATGATGCCTAATATCTTAAACAGAACATGCTTTACGGTTCTGATTCTGTCCGTTTTCGCTATTTTTCTGTTCACTTCATGTGACGGAGATTACCGAAGATCGGCACAAGGGGGCTTTTCGGAAGTATTGGTGGTAATGGATTCTACGCAGTGGGAGAGTCCCACAGCCGAGGCAATCAGGGCCACATTCGGCAGGGAGATGATGACACTGCCCCGTCCGGAAGTCAAGTACGATTTAAGGTTTATGGATCTTAGAACCAACAGGGATCTGGAATACGCAAAAAATTTTAAAAACACAATTTTTGCCGCACCCATCAATGAGGACAGCAATGTCGGATCTTTTTTACGCGCAGTTCTCAGCGAAGATATCAAAGAGCGAATCGCAGATGGCCGAAATTTTGCCTTTCCACTGCGTGACCGTTGGTATCGTGATCAATGGACGCTTTTTCTTTCAGCCCCGGATCATCAGGCTCTTTCAAAAAAAATCATGGATTCGGAGCGATCTCTGGTAAGAAGCCTGGATCAGGTGGAACGGGGCAGGTGGCAACGGCAAATATACCGCAGGGGAGAACAGGCTCATCTTGCCGATTCACTCATGGAAAATCATGGCTTTCAAATCAGAGTGCAGCACGACTATCGGGTCGGTGTCGATACCACTGGATTTGTTTCACTTCGCCGATATCTGCATGATAATGATCGATGGATCTGGTTTGCATATATGGATGGTCATGACGGTATCGACGGCATTGATCAGAATTGGATTAATGCGGTTCGCGACAGTTTGAATCGCAAGTTCATCAGGGGGACACGTGAGGAGTCCTATGTCACTACAGAATACCGTTCACCGCGTGCCATCGAAACCGTTCAAACACGCATCAATGGACGTCCCGCCCTGGAAACCAGGGGCACATGGCGCATGACAAATGATATTATGGGTGGTCCTTTTCTGCATTATACCGTCTATGATGAACATCAAAACAGGTTGTATATGATGGAGTTCGCTCAATTTGCACCACGCTACAGCAAACGCCGTTTTATGAATCAGTTTGAGGCCATGGCCCATACCTTCGAGACGGATACTACCCGGGTCCCTGATCCTGTGGCTTACAGATATGCTACTGCAGATTGATGGCATTACATCTGACGATATACTGTTATTTATGCACTTTATATGCATGAACCAGCATCATAAATCTTCACATAATATTCACGCTTCTATGGTTATTTCAACCAATAACCCTGTTATTAACAAGGATCTTGAATATAATCCATGGAAGCACTCGAATTGGCGCGCTGGCAGTTTGGAATTACAACTGTCTATCACTTTATTTTCGTACCGCTCACACTCGGTCTGTCCGTACTTGTAGCCATTCTGCAAACTTTTTATTACAAGACGGGTGATCTTGATTACAAGAGACTGACCAACTGCTGCTTTGTTTTTACCAACCTGATAGCGGATTTGTAAGCATAGGCGGAAGAAAGCTGAGTGACTGGAATCCCAATGTTGTGCGACAGATGGTGTCTGTTGTGGACCAGAATACCTATATTTTTAATGATACTTTGCGTAACAATTTGCTGTTGGCAAAGAACAGCAGTGACGAAATGCTTCTGGAGGCTTTGAAACAGGCAGAGTTGATGCATTGGTACGATGGGCTGCCTGGCGGTCTGAACAGTTTGATTGGCGAGCATGGGAAGCATTTGAGTGGAGGTGAGCGTCAACGTCTGGCAATAGCCAGGGCCATGCTCAAGAATGCACCAATATGGGTCTTTGATGAGCCCACGGCTCACCTTGATACCATGACAGAAAAATCAATAGTTAAAACGATACGAAAGGCCGGATCGGGTAAAACCGTCATATGGATTACACATAGACTGGTTCAGATGGACTATTTCGACCGGATTCTCGTAATGGATGAAGGAAAAATCACTGAGAGGGGACGCCATCATGAACTGATGCGCAAGAAGGGATGGTATACTCAAATAATCCGGTTACAGGCGAACATGCTGGCAGAATCTGTATGAATGCTAATGAGCTGTACAAAATACCGGGTCAGTCCATTGACATGGGGTTGCTGTCGGCGATTCTGCGGTACTCAATGTATTCATCCGGGGACAAATCGGCGAACATGTAATTCAGTGGATCGACCGATTCGCCGTTTCGTCTGACCTCATAATGCAAATGCGGCCCGCTTGTGACTCCGGAATTGCCGCTGTACGCCACGATTTGTCCTCGCTCTACGGCAGTACCAGGTCGGATGTCATCGGCAAGAGAGGAGAGATGCGCATATCGGGTTTCGTATCCATGACCATGATCTATTACCAGCATCAGGCCATAGGTTCCACGACGCCTTGCAGATTTTACCACACCGTCACCGGTTGTGTAGACAGGGGTATTGACTCTTGCTCTAAAATCTACACCTTCATGCAATCTCTTGTACCCCAGTACAGGGTGGCGTCTCATCCCGTGGCCACTCAAGATAATTCCGGAAACAGGTCGAATAGCCGGAATGTTTTTCATTAGTTCTTTATTCTCGTTGTAATGCGCTTTAATTTCTTCAAAACTGAGCAGTTGAATATTAATGCGGCGTTCTATGCTTTCAAGATTGCTGGCAGTCCATCTGAGTAAATCCGAGGAAGATTCACTGTATGCATCGAAAGCAGCATGCCGGTCTGCACCACCAATTCCCGCCTGACGCTCACCTTCTGAAATCGGATCGATTCCTAGCATGGTTCTGTACAGCTCATTGTCCACATGAGCAATAGCTTCAATTTGCTGGTCCAGATACTCAATGCTGCTTTTGGTATCATTGAGTTGTTTGTAGAGTGCCTGGTTTTCAGCCTTGAGAGCAATCTCGGCAGGAGATCCCACTGAAAACGAAAGCAAGGACAGAGACAATGTACTCAGGACCGTACCAATCAGTATCCAGAGACTGATCGTATATACGGTTCGCTCAGCTGATCCATAATAAACGGGAATGAACTGGCATTCCTTTTCGTCGTAGTAGAAGTAATTTTTCAAAACCGGTCTAGCCTTGTGAATTGCCGGAACAATTTCATGAAACAGGATAATAATGTCAATACTTTACCTCTCAAAGATATCACAATAAGTCAAGAATCCAAAAAAGTGATTTTTTTTGTTTTTTTTACTCCAAATCTCCTTCAAAATACTCAACTGCTCGCTGGATAATAGCGCTGTCGGATTTTTTTTCGGCTATGCGATCCTGTATTTTTTTCTGAAAAGCAATAGCCGCATCATACCCGTAATTCAACAGAAGGTGATTCATAGCTATGACTTCAGCGATCACGGTTATGTTTTTCCCCGGGGTTATGGGGAGGTTTATGATGGGAATATCGACTCCAAGCAGAGATGTGTTATGTCTGTTGAGCCCGGTTCTGTCTACATGCTGCGACTCATCCCACAAACTAAGTTCAAGGATTACTTCCAGGCGTTTCTGATATCGGATCGATCTGATTCCGAACATGGACATGACATCGACGATTCCAAGCCCGCGTATCTCCATAAAGTGTTTGTTGATCTCCGTAGGGGATGCAATCAATACATTGCTTTTTTTTGTGAGAATGATGACATCATCCGAGACCACCCGGTGGCCACGTTCCACTAGATCAAGTGCGACTTCACTTTTTCCGATTCCCGATTTGCCGGATATCATAATGCCAACACCATAGACATCAACCATGGATCCATGGACCAAGGTCTGTGTGGCAAATTGATCTTCCAGAAAATCCCGTACGAGAAACATGAACTTCGTTGTCTCCATAGGGGTTTGAAAGACCGGTATTCGAGACTCTTCCGCCATTTTTAGAAAGGAATCCGGAAGCGTATTGTTATCGGTCAGAAAAATCACAGGTACTGGAAATCTGGTGATTTCCAGAAACGCTTTGCGGCTTCTTTCTATACCTGCGAATTCAATGTACTTGCTCTCACTATTTCCTATTACCTGAATCCTGTGATGTGAAAACAGGTCAACATACCCGGCCAGGGCCAAACCCGGGCGATGCAGATCCGTGTCTGTTACCAGCTTCTCATCGCAGAAAGAATCAGCGGCACAAGGTTTTATGTTCAATTTTAGATGGCTGCGAAGCTTATCGACCAGAAAGGAGACGGTTATATGCTCCTTTCTGGGAACAGACTTGATGTTTTTGAATGACATAGCATTGCGATGATGATCCGCCGTAAAATCCGGCAAGTATTCTCAATTGTGAGAGTAACGTTTATCTTTGTATTTAAGGAGTTGGCGCCGCATATTATCCACAGCCGAACGGACTGCCTGTTCGTACGCGGGTCCCGACTCGGTTGCTTTCAACAAATCCTGTTTAACTTTGACCGTAAGCTCAGCTTTGGCAGGCTGATCGTTGTCGGGCGAGGGTTCCAGGACTACATCACATGAGAATATCCCGTCAAAATAACGTTTCAGTTTATTTACTTCACCGGTGGTGAAGTCCTGGAGGTTCTGGCTTGCATCAAATTTTCTGGCTGTGAAGTTGATATTCATTGTCTGAAATGGATTAGGGTTCATGTTTTATTTAAAGATGTCATTATATCAGTTCAATTAAAACCGGCAAGATTACTCTTCTCCACGAATATCAGCCCTGGGATGTGCTGATTTGTAGATATTACGCAAGTGCTCAACACTGGTACCAGTATAGATTTGTGTTGCTGCCAGGTCGGCATGACCCAGCAGCTCTTTGATCACCCTGATGCCGGCGCCTCGATCCAGAAGATGGGTGGCAAAACTGTGTCGAAGGATATGTGGACTTTTTTGGCTGATCTCGCTCACCCGGGACAGGTAATGTGAAACCTTGCGCTGAATAAATCTTGGATACACGCGCTTGCCGGAATCGGTAAGAAAAAGAGCCGAAAGGTCGGCCGGTCCTGTCTTTTTCCCAATCAGGTTTGTACGATCTTCGAGATAATGTTCAAGTGATTTTTTTGCGAAGTTTCCAAACGGGATGATGCGTTCTTTGGAACCTTTTCCACGAACCTTAACGCGTTTGTGTCTCATATCGATGTCAGTGACATGCAACTGTACAAGTTCGGATAACCGCATTCCAGTACTATACAGCAGTTCCATAATAGCCAGATCCCTTTTTCCTGCTGCATCGCCGGCATCGATGGTCTCCATCATAAGATTCAGTTCTTCAGGCCGCACTGTTTTAGGGAGCCGCTGCTCTTTTTTGGGGATCATGAGCAGATGTGCCGGGTTGTGATGTATCATGCCCCTTTTAAATGCAAACTTGAAAAAAGAACGTATTGATGCTGTTTTTCTTGATAGTGTGGCTTTAGCGAGTTTGGATTTCATCAGTGATCCCAGCCATAAACGGATCATTAGCCTGTCAATACGGCCGTAATCTAACCTGGCCGGGTCTGTTTCCCATTCAAGACAGCAAAACAGCAGGAACTGCCGAATGTCTCTGCGGTACGCATCAACAGTCTTGGGAGAGGCATTACGCTCAATTTCCAAATATCTGATAAAACGGTTAAGCAGGAGAAAGTCACTCATATTCTGTCGTCCTGTATTCATCTATTGACAAGATAACCAATGCCATTTGATTTAAAAGCAGAATTTGTCAAAAGATGAAAAAAAATGTGTAAGGTTTGTTCATCTTCCTGCTCTATATACATACCTGTTTATGAGTATGTTACCTCCAGGTGGTTTTTTTAATGTGAAGATCTAAAAAACAGTTGATTATGAATGATAATGATGCCATGTATAAACAAATAAAGCAGATGAGCTACCGCCAGATGGATATCGCAGTAGGGGTTTTGGTCAAAAATATCCTTGCAATAAAAAATGTAAATGACTGGGCAGAATTTATGGGATATTCCCGATCTCACTTTTGTCGCCGTTTCACGAGGAAATTTCAAGAAAATCCAAAAATGGTCCTCAGGAGAGCACGGATGCGTCAGGTTTGCCGGGTTATCCAGTCGGACTGGTCAGCAACGGCATACAAGGTGGCTCTTGATTCAGGATTTCAGGACGACAAGGCCCTGCACAAGTTTCTTCAAAGAAACTTTGATAAGGGTTTTATGTCGCTTAAAGATGAACTGAAAAGGAATGCTTTTCGAGCCAGAAAAATCATATCACATGCGGCAGATAGCGAATATGACTATATCGTCGGCAAAGGTATAAACGGTTCATACGGGGCGTCCCTTCCAGGTTCCGCCGGTTTTTAATATGCGATCATGCAATACTACGATTGCAAGCATGTGAAACCACAAGATCCCGGGCAGATGCAGCCAGGCACAACTTTTAGGCCATTTAAGGAATTTTCTGATCCACATCCGCTGAAGAAGCGGGAATACGGTTAATACAGCTGATAAGGTCATCATCTCGTATTGATACGCTGTTGCAAAAAGATCTGTAACAGCAAGCAGAAAAAAAAGAGGGGGAAGAACATAAAAAGCCAGGTGAAGCAGCCAGGCCATAAGGAATGGAATTAATTTATTTCCGAATCCAGCAAAGAAATTTTTACGGAAGCCGTTGAATATTTCAGAATGCGACTCATACATCCGGCACCAAAGACGATCCGTTCCATGGAACATTCGCATTACCTTGCCCGATCGGACCACCTGCTTTGCCAGAATGACGTCCTCAACAATCTTGTCCTTGACCATTTCGTGACCGCCAGATGAGCGGTATGCATCACGGGTGAATATCATGCATTGCCCGCAGGCTGCAGCAAACATGGGTTTTACTTTTTTTTTCAAAGTTTCTCCAGGTATCCAACGGGGAGACTGGTAGCTGTACAATGTGGGAAGATAGGTGATAATCGTTGAATAGACAGTTGAAATAATGGTTTTTTCTGATTTTGTTACCATTGTCTGATGAGGCCATACGGTTGCAAAGTCCAGCTGATATTGATGCAAACCACTGACGATTTCACCAATGGCAGTTGGAGCCATCCATGTATCTGCATCCAGGAATACAAAAATGTCGCCGGTCGCATGTTGGGCGAGCTGGTGGCATGCCCAGTTTTTTCCAAGCCATCCATCAGGTTTATCCAACCCGGTGTGTACGGTTAAATCAAGATGGGATGCAGAGGCAAACTCTTCCGCCAGGAATTTCGTATTGTCTTCAGAATGATCATCTAAAAGATGAATTTCCAATGATTGATAGGTTTGTTTACCGATGCTTTCGAGTAGTCTGATTATGTTTTTTTCCTCGTTTCGGGCGGGAATCAGTACTGATATCTTTGAATAGCCAATTTTTTCTGTTTTTTTCGATTTAGCATGAACTGAATACCCATTTTCTCTTTCGCACTCATCAACGGAACACCTGAATCCCTTGCCAATATCAACCGGGTTTACTTCATTTAAAGATGCCAGCCCTATAAAATGCTTTTTGTTGTGTCGTATGATTAGGGTCGTAATTAAAAAGAAAATGAAAGCCAGGCCTGCAAGCGGCAACATAAATACCGTCATTGCCGTCAATTGATTGTTTCGTTTCCTTTCAGAAAGAGAGACCGGTCAGAACCCAGATACTCACTGTCAAAAATCATACCTGCAACCCAGTCTTTTACATCGGGAACATCTGTCAATTCACTATCCATGCGCAGCACTGCGTATTCTATAAGTTTTTCCATTCTTTTGGCGTCCAGAATACCAAGATAATAGAGTTCAAGCATGTACCCGTAAGCATTGGAGGTGATACGAGATCGTTCATTCGGGTGAAGTACTCTTGGTGATGGGATATCCATTGAGTTGGGCTTTTTTTCATGCAGCTCGCCGATTTCATGTTTTTGCATCAGCCACGAGTATGCTGCACTAATTTCAGAATGGTTGTACCCCCTCAGTTTATCCAGCTTGATATCTTTAAGCCGGGTTCCGATATGAACCCGCTTCACCAGATATATTATTAAATCCACTACGTTGTTTTGCATTCAAGAATCCCTATAAAGCTTAATATACCTGTCCTCCAGAGAAGTCATTTCTCTTTTCTGGTTTACTGTACGATCATCGTAACCGATAAGATGTAACAATCCATGAATTACCACACGAAGCACTTCCGTTTCGTATGCGGTTCCATATTCATCTGATTGACGTTTGATTTGTGGTCCGCAGCAAAACAGAGTTCCTTCGACTGATATACTACTATCTCCATGATAAGTAAAAGTAATGATATCTGTAAGATAATCATGCCCCAGGTACTGACGATTCAAATCGAGAATTTTTTTTTCATCAACGAAAACCAGTTCCACATAGGAATAATTCCTGTTTTCATGCTTTTGCAGTATAACTATTGTTCGCTTGAGTTGTTCGGCAGAAAACGGTATTTCAATTCCGCTGTGGTTGTAAAACTGAAATGATTCGGAATGCATTGATAAAAAACGGTGGACGGATAAATGACCCGGGTCACTCATCATCAAAGTTGAAATCTTCAAAGTCGACGGACTCGGTCAAAGACAAAGCTACGCTGCACATCATTACCTCGGGAGGAAGTTTGGTGAAGTCGCCGCTGAGCAGTGATTCGTTGACATTTGCATACAAACTGCATCCAGCCTCTTTTTCAACAATCAGACCGGATATTTTAGAACCATCTTTCCCGAAAAAAGTAATTTGATGGAGCAGCTCACTTGCCACAAACGCGGTACAATTGTGGAGCTGCAAAAAGGTATCTTGAGTGTAAACCGATATGAGATTAGTTTTGTCGTCATCAATCTGCATCCCCATATGGATTTCAAGAGCCAACTTTCTTCCGGCCTCACGGTCAGTAATTTCAAAGCGGTAGACACTACCGCTTTTTTTAGGTTCGATACCTAGTATACCAGCGATATTGGAAATATTTTCCTCTGTAAATTTATGAATCATTTCAGCATTAATTTGTGCAGTACGGTGACATAACTTTAATGCATGCAATTGAAATATAATGCAAGAGTTGGAATATTGGTACTGATGATTATTCTCCGAAAATTCTTCTGACTCTTTGTCTGTTTTCATTCCGATCCCTGGGGAAGGGCAGTCTTTGATCAGAAACTTCTGAAATGTAATCCGCTATGGCAAGGGCTTCGGACTCCATATCGTTCATGAAGAATATGCGCTGAATGATCATATATCTGCTGCTTTCGAATGACAACTCGCGCACCAGTTGTTGTCTCTCGCGGCTAAGGGTCGAAATGCGGTTTTGCAGTTCTCTTCTTCTGTTGGAGTCCAATCGTCTGCCGCCCTCTTCAATTCTGCGTTCGAGACGATCGATCTCCTGCTCCAGTTTGCTCAAATCCTCAAGATATGTTTGAAAAGACAGATCCAGATCTCGTCTTGCCAGTGTAACAAGGTCAATAGCGCGATCAGATACACCGGCCTGGGCATAGCGGTAAGCGTAGTTGAGGATCGAGGTAGGATCTCCTTCAATGGAAGTGAAAGGAATATTTTCCTCACCCCATGCAAGCCAGTAGGCGGCACTGTCTGGTTGATCACTTTGTAAAAAAGTTGCAGCCTGACGATTGATGACGGTGCGGTAGTTATCCATCATACGCCGGATGTTTTCGTCAAAATAGGCGTTTTCATTATTTATTTCTCTGAGGCGGAATGACTTGAGTCTCTTTCCATGAATCTCTGTGTCAGTCTCACTTCCGGTTTTAAAAGGCATAACGCGAAATGCTTTGCCTTCAAGTCGGAAGTAATCCTGAAGATTCATCTGGGAATCTCGGGCAACGGTAGTGGAAAAATAAACAGGCCGCACCCAGCGGTTGGTTCTCAGAATTTCGAGCACCATATCGTCCTGGATACGGGTATAGAACATCTCGTTGCCATCACGGTCTCTGCCGAGAAAAACACCCTCCAGGTGCCAGGTGACTTCATCATCCAGCTGATCCATAGGAACTCCAAAGCCCATTTCATGAGGGATTTCTCTGGGAGCCCAATCAAAGTCCACTTCTCCGGCGTAAACCGCTCTGAGAAACTCACGGTCAACAGGTATTGTGATATCACCAGGGCGGTGAAAGTCGGAAGCACGGCGGAAATTGAATTTGTCGTTAAGCCGATCCACTTCTGAATCTGTGATATCGATCGGAACCGGAGGCGCCTCATGACTCCAAAGGTTTTTCATCTGTTTGATATACCACTCGGTATTCAAGAGGCTGAGATTGACAACGCGAACGTCTGTACGGATTCCTTCGACTTCTTGAAGATACCAAAGAGGGAAGGTGTCATTGTCGCCATTGGTGAACAGTATGGAGTAGGGTGCCGTGCTGTTCAACAGATTGTATGCATAGTCAGGGGCTACATAACGAAGGCTGCGGTCGTTGTTGCTGTAGGTCTGACTTCCGACCAAAACGGGCACGGCCAGTGTCGTTACGGCGAGAATTCCATATGCAGCGTACCGGTTCGATTTTAAGTAGTGTTTAACAAGTTCCATGAGACCAGTGGCACCGAGTCCTATCCAAATCGAAAAGGCAAAAAAGGACCCGGTGTACGAGTAATCGCGTTCCCGGGGTTGAAATGGTGTCTGATTCAAATAGGCAACAATAGCAAGCCCGGTTGCCACAAACAGCACAAGCACTGCCAAGGCACGCTTCCAGTCCTTTCGAAAATGAAAAAACATTCCAATTATTCCGAGGGCAAACGGGAAAAAGAAAAATCTGTTGTGTGCCCGATTATGAGTGAGGTTGCTGTCACCGAAGCCGGAAATCCACCTGGCATCCTGTATGTCGCTATCACGTCCAATAAAGTTCCATGCAAAGTAGCGCAAATACATATGGTTGACCTGGTAACTCAGAAAAAAGTGCAGGTCGCTATTGAACTGAGCATATTTTTGCTGGTGACGCTGATCCGGAGAATGTCTTCTGGGTAACAGTTTGGGGTTTTCACGATCTATACTACCGATGGCATTATTATAACTGGCCCCTCGAAACAACGGTTGCTGCCCATATTGCTCGCGTTTGAGATAGCTGATAAAGGAGTCTACGTTGTCCGGAGAGTTCTGGTCAATAGCAGGGTTGACCTGGGATCGGATGTAAATCATAGAGTAGCTGGAATACCCTATGAGAATTAGCATATAACCAAGCAGCACAATATTGGCCGTACGGTAATTTTTTTTATGCGTATAGTAAATGCCATATGCAATAAGACCGCTAAATATAATTAGAAAGGCCAGGGGACCAAGCATGCCACCCGTAAGTGCAGAAAAGTTGCCTGCAAAGGCGGGAAGCTGTATAATCGTAATCGGGTAAATCAAAAAAAAGATTCCGACAGAAATGGCAGAAGCGATTGCAAACGAACGAAGTGTGAATTCAAATTTCCTGAAGTAGATGATGAGTCCGACAAAAAACACGGCAAGCAGACTCAGCAAATGAACTCCGAATGCCAGGCCGAACAGAAACGTAATAAGCAGCAGCCAGCGTTCATTGCGTAAATTATGATGATGTTCCGACCATCTTAAAACAAGCCAGACCACCAGTGCCGTAAAGGTAAGTGAGAGGGCATAGGTTTCTGCTTCTATGGAAGTAAACCAGTGGCTGTCTGTAACTGAAAAGGTGAGGGCACCAATGAGACCGCCGCCATACAAACCTATCCGGTCAATCAACGGGTACTGATCGACGTCATTTCCACGAAATTCACGTATGAATCGGACAATGATAAGATACAGAAGCATGATGGTTGTAGCTGAGGCCAGTGCACTCATCAAGTTGATCATATATGCGGCAGATGTTGGACCGGCAAACATGGAGAATACCCGACCCAGAAGCAGATAGAACGGAGTTCCGGGTGGATGGGGAATCTGGAGTCCATATGCACACGCAATACGCTCACTGCAATCCCAGAAACTTGCTGTTGGAGGCAGTGTCAGCAAGTAAAGGACCAATGCGATTAGAAAAGAAAATGCAGCAAAAGCCTTGTTTAACGATTTGTGGTCAGTCGGCATTTAACGGTTTTTTTGTAAAGAAGAGGAAATTTGCCAAAATTGAAGAATCTGTTATAAGTCAACAATAATAGGAAGAGCCGGCCCATTAATCAAAGGACATTTTTTCTCATATTATGCAATTATCTAAGATTCAATCGATGGTTCACCATGTTCTTCACATGAGTAACAGAATCAGAAATAGTAACTCCGTGAACATACCAATCACTCACTCACGAATTTGTTGTTTCAAATCAGACTTCTCAATATTGAAAAACGTGAGCTTGGTGGTTGTTATTTTAGCTATAATGGCTGTTTCTTCCTGCGGCGCATTACGGAATGCCGAACCGGTTGAACCCGTTACCATTCTGGAGGATTGGATCATACCACATGGGCCGGAACAGGTGCTCCGTGAACTGACCTGGGACCTGCACCACCAAAAGTTGCATGTCAGATTTGATTTTGAGAAAGAGCAGGTCATTGGAACCACAGAAATGTTGTTTTCAAGCGAGAGAAGTCAGTCCGAACTGGTATTCGACGCCAAGACCATGATGTTCGACTCAATTTATGATGTGCGGAGAGATCGTATTTTCGAGTATGTTCAGGACTCTGCAATTGTGACTGTGCATTTGGATCGCGAATACACAGCTGGGGATACCCTCGTTTTAGGCATTTCGTTTGTATCCGAGCCGCCCCAAAGAGGACTTTATTTTATAAACCCAAGGGGAGAGGATCCGGTTAAACCGACGCAAATCTGGACCCTCGGTCAACCGGAAGACAACAGCTTCTGGTTTCCCACCATCGACCATCCCGCCGAGCGTACCACTCAGGAGACCTGGATCTCTGTGCCGGACCATTTTCAGACTTTATCTAACGGCCTTCTCATAGACAGCCGTATCCTGCCTGGTGACACACTGCGGACAGATTACTGGAGACTGCATCAGCCACATACACCTTATTTATTTGTTTTGGCTGTTGGCGAATACGAAATTACAGAGGATAAAAAGGGCGATATTCTTTATCGTTATTATATTGAGCCTGAATTTGCAGATTATGTAAGTGATATTTACAAAAATACTGATACTATGGTTCGTTTTATCGAGGAGGTGACGGGGGTATCTTATCCATGGGATCCGGTCTACGCACAGGCTCCAGTGCACGGTTTCATTGCCAGAGGAATGGAAAACACTACGGCAACACTGCTTTACGATGCCGTCCAATTTGACAAAAGGGCGGCCCAGGATCTATCAAACCAGGATTTGATCATGCACGAGGTGGTACATCAGTGGTTTGGCAATTTAGTGACCTGCAAGGATTGGGCAAATCTGCCGCTAAACGAAGGTTTTGCAAACTATTTTGAATCAGCTTTTCGTCAATATGTTAACGGTCAGGATGAATATCTGTGGAAAAACCACAATGACCGGCTTCGGTATTTTGAGGAGGCCGGTCAGTACCGGCGCCCATTGATTTTTTCCCAGTATCAGATTCCGGAGGATATGTATGACCGTCATACCTATCAGAAAGGGGGACAGGTCCTGCGCATGCTTCACGATTATCTTGGTGATACCCTGTGGTGGGAAGGAGTGAATTTGTGGCTTGAACGGCATGCCTTCGACGCCGTAGATGTTTTTGATCTTCAAAGTGTATTTCAGGATGTGAGCAATCGCGACCTTTCCTTTTTTATAGATCAATGGTTTCTGGAACCAGGTCACCCGTACCTTGAAATATCTCATCAGATATCAGGAAACAGGGCGGTATTGAATATCAGCCAGATACACGATGCAGACCGTCAACCCATTTTTACACTTTACCCTGAAGTACTGATAGTATATGAGAATGGGGCGAAACGGGAACGAATACGAATCGACAAGATTCGGAATGAATATCTTTTTAAAGCTGACGAGAATATTATTGACATTGTTGTAGACCCGGAAAGAGTACAACTTGCACAATACTTCCGTGATATATCCGCGTCTACACTCTTCAATCGTCTGCAAAGTGAGCACATGCTGGTGCGTGCAGAGGCACTGTCCATGGCAGGTGATTTTATTGAATATCGCAATATCCGAAAGCGTATCAGCGAAATGGCAAGAAATGATCCATTTTGGGGAATTCGACTCTCTGCCTACGATCTTGTAAGTGATTTTGCCGTCAAATTTGATCCGGATGTAGCCGTGAACTTGGCATTTCATGCTACCTATGAAAATGAACAACATTACCAGGTGAGACAGCGAGCATTGGATATTTTAAGAAATATGGAATTGCCAGTATCAGCTTACATGGAAGATGTGAAGCATCATGTGACAGTGATGATGGCGGATACCAGTTATTTTACTGCTGCATATGCAATTGAAACGGCAGCTGAACTGTTTCCATACGATGTTGCAGAAATGGTTGAACCCTATGCAGGTATGGATTCCTACCAGGATGTAATAAAAAATGCAGCAGCTACGGCTTTGTCCGGATCATTAACCGTAACTCAGGATACAGTCTCATCAGACGATAAGCTTCTGCACCTGCTTCTTGGTTACGCTTCGGAGCCTGGTGACAAAGTATACAGCTATATTGCTTTATCAGGTTTGATTGAAAATGTGGAGATAATAAAAAAGGCAGAACAACCAGGAATCGCAAAATTATATGTCAATCGATTAAATGATCCTTATCAAAGATTTCGACTGCTTGCACTTGAAGGTCTTTCCAGATATGGAACAGCAGAACATGTCGACTTGCTGAATGAACGACTTGAGAAGGATAATTTACAAAACGAGGAACGCAGAGCGCTGAAGGATGTCATAAGAGTGATCGAATACAATGCTCGCTTTGCAGATTAGAAATTAAATGGAGCAAAGATAATGAATCTTAGGTACAAGCAGTTATAATATGTCGCATAATTAATATTATGTAAAGTCATAGCGTCGTATAGTTATCATTCTATTTTTCACTATGAGTCTCGATCATTATGAAACATTCAGACATGTTCCACCCTGCTTGATATCAAATGAACCAGGTTTCTCTGCTCTTTTGATGATCAAGCATATCATCTTCAATATTGTTTACGTAATTATATCCCACTGTGATTATAAGGATACCGCAAGCTGTCAACAGTTCCCATGCATAAACCGGCATTGTAAATAGTGATCTTGGAAGCCAAAAAAGAACGAATGTCACAAGAAAAAAAAGCACACCGACCAGTACGTATCCGTATGCACTGTTTTGATTTGCTTTGTAACCAAATATCATTAGACTGATAAACAGTGCACTTCCCTGGTAAAGAGCGACAGCCCAGAGTTTCACTACAACCGTATCCAGGATCAAGGGGTATATTAAAATTAATGTCAGTGGCAGGAACGTTAAGCCCCTTGGAAATCTGGAAAAAACAGGTTTAAAATCACGAATCAAAGCTGCTGCCGCACTCAGAAGAAATGAAACAGAAAAAACCGATGCCCATTCATCAATAAAATTTGGATCCAGAATCGGGAAAAAAGTTGCCAGCAGATCAGAAATCCCGATAATCGCCAGAAAGACCGCAGTTGTTCCCAGACAAAAATGTATTATTTTCCGACTGTCGGAATACATCCTGTAAAAGTTCACAGTCGCATAAAATGAAACAATAAATAGTACAATACCTGAAAATCCCGCCATTATTTTAATCTAAATAATTATAACTATTTGTTGTAAGCTGAATGATCTGAATCAAGAGCAAGAGTTCTTTCGGCAATTAGCTTAAGCTGTTTTCTATCGAATAACACCATGTCTGTGAGTATCTCTTCAATCGTGGTTATCCCCTCTTCCATATAAACTTTCCTTTTTAAATCATCTGGTTGTAAAGCCATCATCATCTCCAGGAGCTCTTTACGTGCGTTCTTAATCATATCAAGTAGATCTATAACATCTTCAGGATTCTTGTCTTGATTTTGTAGCTCAAAATTCCTTGTAATCGAAAGATGCAAATCCCCTTTATGTTCCAAAGCGGATTTTATAACGGGCTTGTAAAACGATTCACACGCCACTCCAATTTTTCTGATCATATCGCATATTGACTCCTGTTCCAGTGGTTTGTCCAGACAAGGAACAATGGAAATCATGCCTTTAAGCAACTCAAGCTCGTCCTGCAGCCAGGCAGCATCTTCAACAAGCTTCTTGTAATTGATATGTTTCAGCATATACGCTATCGACTTAGAGCTTTAATAACTAAAAGCATTATGAACTTTTTCGACATTGGCCGAGTAAAATCACGTCCTGTCCAGTTCTGGCTGTTTTCCCTCCCTGCGCTGCTCTTCAATCATCTCAACCAACGACAGACTGGTTTCCCAGCGTTTGTCACGATTTCGAACCGAATGAATATTGTTCTCTTCATCAAAATTCCAGAATTGACCAAATTGACGATTTTTATATTCCCTAAGATATTCAAGACGATCTTTCAGTTCTTCTTTTGAAACGAGCAGTTTGGATTTGTCATAGACGGCTTCTTCCCGTGTTGCGAATACCAGGTCGTAATCCTTGCTCATGACAATGGCTTCTTCCGGGCAAACTTCCTCACAATA
>SL_3KL_010_SEDDRAFT_10002183_pt1 | contig 17903 bp, 17 predicted proteins | sample SodLakKL_010_SED_2_FD_10381 | JGI IMG/M metagenome (IMG submission 10381) | reverse complement strand
TACTCCCGGTGCTGAAGAGAAAACAAAAACGGTTCAAGAAACAGAAGAAGCTGTTTTGCAGCCAGTTCTCTCATCTCCTTCAAAAGATACAGTGGAAAAAGAAAAGAAAGACACAACAATAATTAAAGAAGATACAACAGCAGATACTGGTTCACAGGAGAATTTACAGGATAATATTAACCAGGCAGAACGGATCATTATTGTGCCGGGCTACGGCATGGCTGTTGCCCAGGCACAAAACGCCGTGCGCCAGCTTACTGATGCTCTTGAGGGACAGGGCAAGGAAGTAAAATTTGCTATCCACCCGGTAGCAGGCAGGATGCCCGGGCATATGAACGTTCTATTAGCTGAAGCAGGTATAGATTACGAAAAACTGATGGACTTAGAGGCCATTAACCCCCAATTCGAACATGCTGACCTGGTTATAATCGTCGGTGCCTGTGATGTCGTAAACCCGGCTGCTAACGATGCCGAAGGCACACCTATTTCAGGGATGCCCATCTTAGAAGCCGAAAAAGCAAAAACTATTATCGTCTGTAATCTTGACGAGAAGCCCGGCTACTCTGGCGTTGAAAATCTGCTTTATAAAAAACCAAATGTTATCACCATCTGGGGCGATGCCGCACAAACAATTCCTGAACTCACTGCAATGATAAACAGATGATAAAACAGCAGCGTAAAATCATTGATGAACTTAACTGATGGAAATCAAACAAAACGAATTATGGCCCTTCCCCGTAAAGGAAAGGGCCTTTTATATTTTAAGAACTACCTGAGCAGTAAAGGTTTTTGTTAAGCCCGGCAAAAGGATATTTCAGATTATAAAAATACCTGGCCATATAAAAAACCGATCACCGCTAGTACTGCAGATAAAGCAGAGCCCCAGATAAGGTCGACCACGGTTACTTTTAACGGCCAGTCTTTCAAAGTAGCGAGATTCGTCAGATCATAAGTGGCATAACATATCAAGCCAAATAACGCTCCCGTCCACAAGGCATAAAACCAGCTTCCCTGTTCCAGCGCCGGATAAACCACAAAAAAGACGATGCCGACTATAAATAAAAGATAAAAAATGATCGCTGCTGGCCAATTAACCCTTGCTCTCATTAAAAAACCAAGCTGGTCCCGATAAAATCTCTTCGCGACAAGTCCCAGCCAGATCATATCTATAAGAAAAAAGGCTCCTAAAACCACCAGGTACAGCTGAAAAAACTCAATCATAATAATTAACCTCCAATCCGCTTACTGTTTTTTTGGAAACCAGGGGAAAAACTTGCTGGTCACTTTAGCGTATTTCTGGAATTCGGGATTATCTTTATATTTCTTCTCCAGCATCGGCACACCTGATACATAGAGCAGCATCAACGTAATGGTCAGGGGGCTGATAATAGCGCTCCAGCCAAGAGGCACTGAAAGAGAAAGCAGAAAAATTCCCCACCACATGGTAGCTTCTCCAAAGTAATTTGGATGCCTTGAATATTTCCAAAGTCCTGTTTTAATAATATGGCCCTTGTTGGCGGGATCTTTTTTAAACTCGGCCATCTGTTTATCACTAACCGACTCAAAATAGAAACCGATGATCCAAACCGCAAGACCAAGATAGTCTATAATGTTTAAACCGGGCTGTGGATTGGCATTAACCAGGATTATGGGATAGCCAATAACTAACATCAGCAAACCCTGCAGCATGAAAACCTGTAAAAAAGCCCGGGGCACCAGCCAGCGTCCCCATTCCCGACGCCATTTGGCGTAGCGAAAATCTTCAGGCTTGCCCCAGTTGCGCCTGACAATATAGTAAGTTAACCTGCCTCCCCAAATAGTAATCAACAGGACAAGCAGCAGGTTTCTTTCCATGTAAGCGCCCTGAATAAAGAGGGTTGCTAAGGCAACTAAAACAAATCCGGCTCCCCAGCCCATATCAACTATAGAATTATTACGTATTACCTGAGCCACCAGGAAAAACAAGAAGAAATATATGAATACAATCACTACCGCCTGTAAGAATAAATCAACCATTATTACACCCCTTCTAACTTTATTTGCTTATTATAATATTTACCATTTGTATTGTAAAGAAGCAGTCTGGTTACCCTGAATAATATGGCAGTATAATACGAAAGGTGCTGCCCTTGCCGGGACAGCTTTCAACCTCTATTTTCCCCCCATGCAGTTCTACCAGCTGTTTAGAAATAGCCAGTCCCAGGCCTGACCCTTTGGTAGCGCGGCGGCGGGATTTATCTGCCTTGTAAAATCGATCAAATATAAAGGGAAGTTCCTCATGATCAATACCGCAACCAGTATCCTGCACTTCCATAATCAAGTTTGATGTTTCTTTATATATTTTCAGCTTAACCTCTCCTCCTGCAGGCGTAAAGGCCAGCGCATTTTCAAGCAGATTAACCAAAACTTCATGCACTCGATGACGATCCACTTTAATATCCGGCAAAGAAGACTCTAGATCAAGAGAAATTTTAAGACCCTTGGCTTCACCACTAAGGGCAACGCTTTCAAAACTCCACTTGGCCAGGTTTTCAACTGAAACTTTCTCCTGCTCAAGAGGTATTTGTCCGCTTTCTAAGCGAGAAAGTGTTAACAGGTCATCCACCAGCCTGCTGAGGTGAACTGAGTTATCTAAAATCAACTGCAGGTATTTTTCTTTTTCAGTTTCTTTAATTAAACCATCCAGCATAAGTTCAGAATAACCACGCACTGAGGCCAGTGGAGCTTTCAGTTCGTGGGAAACATTGGCTACAAGGTTACGACGAAGCTTCTCCAGGCGTTTTTGTTCTTCAAGATTTTTCTCCACCTGATCAACAGAGTAGTTGAAGGTTTTTATTAACCCTCCAATTTCATCATCAGACACCTCGTCAATCTTGCAATTAAATTTGCCTGCGGCCATATCCAGTGCAGCGTTATTTATTTTTTGCAGGGGACGGGTTAGAGTTTTTGACAGGGTAAAAGCAAAGATACCGGCTATAAGTAAACCCATTAATCCCGAGTAAAGAATAAAACGGCTGATTTGAGCAATAGTTTCTTCGATCCCCCTTAGAGGAACGCTAATCGTGACGGCTCCGGCTACTATCCGTTCCGGGGGGCCACCACCTGCTCCAAGATCAGACTCGTAATCCTCCTTAAAAATAGGGGCGGCAACCAGTATTCTCTGTAAAACCGGACCATATACTTTTTTAGTCAACATATTACCCCTAAAAACATGGTCGATTTCTCTTTCTTCCAGTCCGACACCTTCATCGGGTTCAACGTAAACGACCCCGTCTTCAGTTTTGGGGTCAAAGGTATAAACAGAGAGGCGGTTGTAATTTAACACCCTGATTTTGGCATCCATAGAAAATGCCAGGGTTTCTGCTGTCTTCCTCACCGCTTCCATATCTTCTCTAACCAGATCTTCCCCAACCAGGTAAGCGGCATCCCTTGCCTGGCCAACTATCTCTAATTCCCTGGCACTGAAAAAATAGTTTTCAATAAGATAGGTCAGGATAAAACCGATGATTAACAGGCTAAGCACTACAACCAACAGGTGTGAAATCAGCAGCTTGCCAAAAAGACTGCGCGGCTTTCTTGGATATTTAATCAATTTCCATCACCTCAAGCTTATAACCAATTCCCCAAACTGTTTTTATACGAATATTATGTGAATCTAAGCGGGATATTTTTGCACGGAGTCTCTTAATATGTTCATCAACAGTCCGTGTTATTACGCCCGGGTTGTCAAAGCCCCATACTTCTTGTAGCATTTCTTCTCGAGTTACTGGTTTTCCGAGTTGGCGGCACAGTAAATTTAACAGGGCTGTTTCCTTGGGTGTCAGTTCAAGAACTTTATCTTTAATTTTGGCAGTATTATTACGGGGGTCTATTGTTATATCACCGCAACCCAATTCTTGTTGTGCTGTACTATATTGATCCGCACGCCTGATCAAGGCCTTGACCCTGGCTGCCAATTCCCGGGGACTGAAAGGTTTGGTCACATAATCATCGGAACCAAGTTCAAGACCCAGAACCCGATCAACTTCTTCACCCCGGGCTGTCAGCATAATAATTGGTATGTTTTTTAGAGAACTGCTTCTGATTTGACGGCAGATCTCCCAACCGTCAATCTCCGGGAGCATAATGTCAAGCAGGATAACTGCATAATTTCCACTTAGGGCCTTTTTAAGACCTTCTTTGCCATCCAGCGCCGCATCAACATTTAACCCTTCTGCTTCAAGAGCAATACGAACCAGTTCACAAACATTATCATCATCATCGACAATAAGGATTCGTTCAACCATCTTTACAGCACCTCTCTCCCTCCCCTTTTACTTTTACATCTTTACGTCAAATTCCTGTTTTTAGAATATAAACTAAAATAGCAGCCAACCACTAAAACAAGACCGGACATGGCAGTTATACCATGTCCGGCAAGCATTTGCTGACTCTTAGTGTTTTTTGTTCTAAATATTACCATTAGCTGAACTTGCAGTTCCAGCAGCCTGGAAATGGAACCCTAGTATTCCATTTCTTCTTCAAAAGGTTCTTCAATAAAGTCATTTTCTGCTTCACAACCTACCATTGCTATCGCCCCAAAGATAAAGAGGACTACAGCAAAGAGTACAAGTGCCTTTTTCATTATACTTTACCTCCTTTTAAATAAGGTTATTACTTACTTCTGCTGCAAACTAAAATACCCTGCTGTAATTTATGGAATTTACACACTATTTGCAGTGTTTACATATTGTTTACATTTATTTTCTCTGATATTCTTGAATAAAGGCATATTACCCCTTGTTAGCTCGAACTTTATCTGTTATCATGGGCGTCAGCTTAAAAACTGAGCATCATTAACTTAACTTCAATGGGAGGATTATAAATGGATTTCGTAACAGAAATAAGTAAAAAGTCAAACGCTCCCCGCAGTTATGGCTATCTAGCTGCTGCGGTCCTGATAATGGTCTTTTTTGCCCTGAGCTCTTTCTTGACAGCCTGCAATGAAGATTCAACGGCAGTTCAGACTGATGAAATAGTAGCAACAGTCAATGGTGAAGAAATTTACAGGGATGACTTTGAACAAGTTCTGGAGCAGGAAAAAATGGAGTACCAGATGCAGGGCGTGGATTTTGACAGTGAAGAAATGTCAGATACTTTAGAGGAACTAGAACAGCACGTTCTCGACAACTATTTCATCATTCCTACTCTTATCAAGCAAAAAGCTGAAGAAGAGGGAATAACCGTCAGTAGTAAAGAAGTAGAGCAACGGTACCATGAATATGTCGCCGCTTTCGGAGGAGAAGAAGAACTGCTGCAGCAATTGGAAGCAGTGAACATGACTCGTGAGGACATTGATGAAGATATCGCTCATGAATTATCGATCCAGAACTATCTGGATTATTACATGGAGCAATACCTTGAAGACAATCCCGAAGAGAAAGTTGTTGAAGATGAAATAGAAGTAACTACTGAAGATCTTGAAGAGTATTACCAGCAGCTGCGCAGCGATTACAACGAAATAAAAGAATTGCTGGAAGAAGGCGACCCTGAAATGCCGATAGAACAGCTGGAGGCGTACTATGAGCTCTTAACAGAACAGTATGACGATTCCCTGGAGAAAGATGATTTTGAGGCAATCAAACCTCAGTTGGAAGAAGAAATCAGAGAAGAAATGGCGACGCAAATGAAAGAAGAAAAGTTGCAAAGGGTAATATCGGAACATGTAAGAAAACTGCGGGAAGAAAGCGATATTGAACAAAACATTTAATCATCCCCCAGTTCGGCCATAACCTGATCTTCCGGATAGAGTTTGAAGAAGATAAAACTTCCGGTACCCGCAAACCCAACAATAAGGGCACTTAACTGAACACCCAGGGGACCCGAAATATCTTTACCAAAGGCAGATAACAAATATGAGAAGACAACACCGGCCATAGCGATAGTCAGTTTTAGCGGGATGGCCCTGGCCCCAAAAAACATCGCTTCACGTCGCTGGCCGGTTTTATTATAATCAGCCCTGGCCAGGTCAGCAATTGTCGGGTTAATCAGTATAGTTAGGACAGCAAGCGGAAATCCGGCCACAAAAAACATGGCCAGGCTAATATAAAAATATATTCCGGTTAAATTAAATGAAAGTATAAATATGGCCAGCCCGCTAAAAGACAAGCTGAGAACACCGGTAGTAATTACCCTTTTTTTACCAACTTTTTTGGCAATAATATTTACCAGGGGAAAGCATAGCAATGCCCCACCGATAGTCAGCCCGGCTAAAACAATCATAAATCGCTCTTCTCTCTGGAAAAGAACCACGGCGTAATATATTAAACCCAGGGTTACCATGTTCATGGCAAATTGCAAAAACATTTCCCCGCCTAAAAAAATACGGAAAGGCTTAATACCAAAAGTGTGCCGAAGCGAATTCCACGTTCCGATCTGCTCAGCACTAGCAGGAAGGCAGTGAACCCTTTCTTTGAAGCCCAATGTTGCCAGGTAAAGAATGATAGCAGCAAAAACAGCAAATATAAAAACCGTGTAACGATAAGCTGTGCGCAAGTCAAACCCCGCATCCTGTATGCTGCCCGCCAGCAGCGGGAAGAGTATAGTAACCAGGACCATGCCTGCCAGACCGAAAAAAGCAATCATCGTGGAAAGGTTTATACGCAGGGCATTGCTATGTCCCAACTCAGGAAGTAAAGCGAGGTATGGATTGACATAGGAAGTAAAAGCCAGGTAAAAAAGGGCCATAAAGAAACCAAGCCAGATACCATTATATAAAGATATACCCTCTAAATGGGGCGGGTGAAATATCAGCAGCGTCGCCAGGGCCAGGGGCAGGGCGCCTATAATTAAAAAAAGTTTGCGGCGGCCTAACCTGGACCTGTTGTTATCGCTCAGGGACGCGATGACCGGATCGGCAAACCCATCAAAAATGCGGCCGACAAGTAGAGCGATGCCCAGCACTGTAATCAGCCCCAAAAAAGTGTAATTCGGTATCAGGTCGGGAATGTTATATTCTTTTGGAGGCAGGTAGTAAAAAGGCATATAAAGCAAAATTAACCGCTCCAACATGGTAAAAGCAGCACTTCCTGATGCATAGAGCAGCTGTCCGGACATCGGCAATAAAGCAGCTTTTTTTTTAACCATACGCTCCTCCTCGAAGACATTTGAAACCATAACAGGCCGCTAATATATAATAGCCGACAATAAATGCCGGCTATTGTGGGTAATTGTATTATTGCTCAAACAAAACAACCCAGAAATTACAATTTTTCTACATTTGCTGCCTGAGGTCCACGATCTCCTTCGACAATTTCAAATTCAACATCCTGGCCTTCTTCCAAAGTTTTGAATCCGTCCTCTTGAATTGCCGAAAAGTGAACAAACACATCCCCCTCGCCCTCTTCTTGTTCAATGAAACCGTAACCTTTTTCCGGGCTAAACCACTTAACCTTGCCTTGCATTTTTAAAACCCTCCTATATTTACCTCTTAACCAGAGGCTTGTACCTTTAACAAACTACCACATTTCTAATCAAAAAGCAAGATTTATGGCAGTTTATCAGCATCTTTTGAACAGTAGTAACTTACAAGATTGACTTTTAAACCAGGCGCATTTCTGTTTGCTCAAATACATAAGACAGGTAACTTTTTCTTAAATCTCCCTAAACCAGGGTTTAGATCTTTTTGTCATTTTACTGTTCCCTGCTGTAATCGTAGAACCCTTTACCAGTTTTTTGACCCCATTCTTTTTTAACATATTTCTCAACTATTGTTGGAGAAGGTTTATCTGCCGGATCACCCGTTTCCCTGTAACGCTCCATCATAATATGATAGGTTAGATCAATTCCGGTAAGATCCTGCAGCTTAAAAGGCCCCAGGGGATGTCCAAGAGCATTAACTACAGCGCTGTCTATATCCTCAGCTGAAGCCACACCCTGATCTAGCAGGTAAAGGGCTTCATTATTTATAGCAGAGAGGATCCGGTTAACCAAAAACCCATATATTTCCTTTTGCAGTTCCACGGGTTCTTTGTTCAGGCGGCGGGATAGCTCCATGGCAAGTTTTGCAGTTTCTTCCGAGGTATGCGGACCTCGGACCACTTCCACACACTTCATAACCAGCGCTGGATTAAAGAAATGCATGTTGCACACTTTTTCCGGCCGACTGGTTACACCGGCAACCATGGAACTGACAATAAAGGAACTGTTAGTGGTAAGTACAGCATGAGGTGGGGAAATCTGATCTAATTCCCTGAAAATATCCCTTTTAAGTTCAAGTTTTTCCGTAGCAGCTTCTATCACAAAATCGGCATCGCCAAGCGCTTCTTTCATATTGGTTTTAAATTCAAGGTTATCCCAGGCCTGCCTGGCTTGCTCTTCAGTTAGTTTTCCTTTGGCCACACGGCCTGGTAAATATTTTTCGGCAAATTCCCTGGCTTTCTGCAGCTGCTTTTCGTTTATATCTACACAGCCAACCTTGTATCCTCTAATTGCAGCCAGCACTGCAATCTGATGCCCCATATTCCCTGCTCCCACAACACCAATCTTTTGAATATCATCGACTCTCATATATAAACCCGCCTCCTGTCTTCCATTTTTAAAACTGCTTTGCACTAAAACACTACCTGTAATTTCAATTGTTACCGCACCTGCTCACCATACCGGGTGATGACTCTTATCGTCTGGTTGCTGCCACTTTACTTTTTAAATTCAAATCAAAAAGAAAACACTTTACAGCATAAAAAGAGCAGCTGAAATAATATCGGTACCATCCTGAGGCCTTTATTGAACCGGATACCTGTAGAAATAAATAGGCATATTAAATTTATTAAATTTCTCTACTTCTTACTTAAATAGATTCATTACCCTCGGGATAGCAACACTCATCAACACCCCGATTGTAACTTTCGAAAGATCTACGAGAACATACTGTTGGTGCTCCTCAGTAGATTTTTCAGAACTATAGTGAATAACTACAGCAAGATGATCGTTATCAAGGTTAATCAGATAATAATCACCAATGCCCGGAAAACGCGATTCTCGCAAAGCTTCTTTTAATTTACGTGAGGTTTCGCCGAAAACTTTTAAATGTTTTGGCTTCGCGCCATACTGCTGCACGTGGAAAAAAGCGACAGATTTATCAGTCGTTGTACTCCAAATATCTGTCTCAACAAAGCCATCACCCAGATCTTCCTTCAAGCCGTCAATACACTCCTTGATTTTTTCCAAGGTAAATTGCATGCTCTAACTGCCTCCCTGCGTTTTTGCAAATTAATAATTATCATACAGCCCGATAATCCACGGAAAGAGGTTTAGTATAATCTTTTTGCAGGTCAACTTTACTTGAAGAAAATTGCATATAATATTTTTGTGTAGTTATCTTTGAAAACCGAAAAATTCTCTTAATGCTTCCCTGAAAGTAAATTTTTCATTTACTGCATCTGATTCAGGAGAAGCTTCTGCTTCCCGAAGCTGTTTATAAAGTGCCCACCCGGTTGCTCTTATATCTCCTGCTCCAAACATTTTTTCTGCTTCTTCTCCTGTAGGGCTATCAAGCTCTGCAGAACCATCAGCCTGACTCTCTTCAGCCAGATTGCCTAATAAGTTCGGCAGGGCAACACCCATTAATACACCCATGGAGGTTTTTGTAAGATCAACCAGAATAAACAGCTGGTATTTGCCTACCATAAGAACTACGACCAAATGATCGTTATTAAGATTCACCAGGTAATAACTGCCAAGACCGGGATATGAAGATTCCTTAAGCGTTTTATAAAGCTTCCGCGTGACTTCATTAAACAGAGGAGACACTTTTGGATTATTGTTGTAACCATGATCCTTAACCAGGGGACTGCCTTCTGCATGGGACCATATTTCGGAAGCCCCAAACCCTTCCCCCAGGTCTGACTTAAGCTCTTCGAAAATCAATGCCATTTTTTCTTGATTAATCATTGCTGTCTCCCAGTCTAAAGCGGAGAAATAATAGTTAAGCACATAATCTTTGACCAGCATAAATGCTCTATTATAAACAAATCAATTCCATATTTATTAGATTGATATTTATCAACCAATCAGCGCTACTCTTTAATCTTGTCTGAATAGTACCCTCCCTCTGAAAAAGCGCTAAATATTTCTCTTAACCTAAATTTCTTCTGCTGACTATCTTTTTTTTCTGCGCCTGCCGTACTGCCAACTTTTTCTTCCTCAGGCGGAATTTCAATCTTCTCCGGGCCTGCAACGTTCCCGGGACTTTCAACTTCTTTCGGGCGTTTGTCCACAATCTCTTCAGCAAGGATATTAAGCAAGTTCGGCAAAGCTATACTCATTAACACACCCATAGGTGTTTTTGCAAGATCAACCAAGACGAACTGCTGGTAGTCTCCTATTTTAATAACAACAACTAAGTGATTGTTGTCCAGGTTTACCATATAATATTCCCCAAGATCGGGATATGCGGATTCCTTCAGGGTTTTATCTAACTTTCGTGTAACTTCATTAAACAAAGGAGCCACTTTTTGATTATCATTATAACCATGATCTTTGATCAGGGGCAGACCCTGCCTGGTGCTCCAAATCTCGGTAGCAACGAAACCAGCCCCTAAATCCGATTTAAGTCCTTCAAACGCCGATTTCATTTTTTCTTGATTAATACTCACTATAAATAACCCTTTCTAAAAACAATATGTTTATACACTTTACTGGTTTAGATAATAGACAGTATATATGTGAAAATTTTACTATGGCTTTTATTAATTATAGGTGCTGATTTTACTTAAACAGGAACCGGAGTGGGTGAAGGCATGTTATAACTTTCATAGAAAATCACCCGGAATAAGGCCGCACCTGGATCAGGCTGCCAGAAAAATTTTAATGCGAGCTTTTCTGGCAACCTGTTATCATATTGGATACAACAGTATAACAACTATCAATAAAACTAATATTGCTGACTGCCAAACTATTATTTGCCTCCACGCAGTTCCTTCAAGGTATCATGAAGACGCTTCTTGTCAGGAATCAGGGTTCCTTCCTGTGATTCAGCATAAAGCGATTTAAACAGGCAGTAAACCATCAAAAGCATGATGATCATGAAGGGAAAGCCTCCAACAACTGAGGCGGTTTGCAAAGCGCCCAAACCTCCTGTGAACAGCAAAATCGCAGCGATCGCTCCTTCAAGAAGCCCCCATGTTATGCGCAGAGGAACCGGCGGATTTAAAGCCCCTCCGGAAGTAAGCATACCGTTAACATAAGTACCGGAGTCAGAAGAGGTTATAAAGAATACCGTCACTGAAAACATGGCAACTACAATCAATAGTGAAGCCGCTGGAAACTGTGCCAGCAGGGAAAAGAACCCGAGGGCTGAATCCTGGCTTACAGCATCCGCTATACCGCCGGCTCCAAAGTGTTCAACATGAAGGGCAGCCCCACCAAAAACTGCAAACCAGATCATGCTTACAAAAACCGGAATCAGCATAACCCCGACAACAAAATTACGGATTGTGCGACCTTTTGATATACGGGCAATAAAAGTGCCAACAAAAGGAGCCCATGCTATCCACCAGGCCCAGTAGAAAACAGTCCATGCNCCAANCCAACCTTCGGTTCCAGATCCCGCGGCATCAATAGTAAATGACATGCTGATTATGTTTTGTACATATTCACCAACGGAATGGGTGAAAAGATTTAAAATAAAAAGCGTTGGTCCAATGATAAAGACCAGCAGCATCAATAATACAGCTGCAATAATATTGATCTGGCTTAAATACTTGATGCCGCGATCAATACCGGTATAAGTAGAAATAACTGCAGCGATGGTAATAACCGCAACTATAATCACATAAAGCACAGGAGAGGTGGGAATACCAAACAGGCTGTCAAGACCGGCAGCAAGCTGCATAGCACCCAATCCCAGTGAAGTGCCCAGACCAAACAGGGTAGCAAAAACACCGATAACATTTACCAGGATACCCCAGGGACCTTCAATACCTTTCCGGCCCAGGATCGGCTCAAGACATGAGCTAAGCAACATTGGCAAACCCTTGCGGTAAGAAAAATAGGCCAGCGAACCGGCCACTACAGAGTAGATGGCCCAGGGATGAAAACCCCAGTGGAAAAAGGAGTAGCGCATGGCAACATGCATCGCAGCTTCAGTCCCTGCTTCACCAAAAGGCGGCCAAATGTAGTGCCATATTGGCTCTGAAACCCCCCAGAAGAGAAGGCCAATACCCATACCACAACTGAACAGCATGGCAAGCCAGACCGGCGTGCTGTAAGCCGGTTCATCATCATCTAAACCTAACTTCACATGGCCAAGCGGGCTCAATAGTAAAAAGAGGACAACAATTAGAAAGATACTGGCCCCGAGGATAAAAGACCAACCTAAGTACTCAATCATGGTATCAAAAACAATTGCGGTAATTTCTCCAAAAGCATCCGGCGCTATAATACCAAAAAGTAAAAAGATTAATACAACTATCACGGAAATTAAAAATGTAGGCTTAGTATAAATACCCTCACCTGTTTGCAAAACAACCTCCCCCTTTTCTTAAATTAGAAGATAATAAAAACCCATCCCACCATGTAGCAAGTTAATGCTTTGAGATGAATGAATTTTCTGTGATGGAGAAGCATAAATTATAGCTTTTATCATACTGCAAGCTTCGCTTTGCAAACTAGGCTGTTGCTTCCTTTAAATTATCCAATAACTTCGGCAAAGACACGCTCATCAGTATTCCCATAGTTGTCTTTGAAAGATCAACTAACACCATATGCTGGTAATCGCCTTCTATCGCAACTACAACCAAAAGGCCATTTTCCAGGTGGACCATGTAATAAGCACCCAGACCGGGATAGGCTGCTCCTGCCAGGGTTTTATCAAGGGTTCTTGTAACCTCATTAAAAAGAGCAACCGCTTTTGGCTGGGAATTATAACCTGCTAACGACTGAGCATCTTTGCTATGCCAGATATCATTTGCTACAAACCCTTCACCCAGGTCTGACTTGAGCTCTTCTACAATTTTGTTAAAAGTATCGACTAGTTTAGCCATTTTCCTCCCCCTTCATGTTTTTTTATATAATTACGACAGCATTTAAGACCGGTACCTGGGAATATTACACCTTTGTTCAGTGCCTACATATCAAAGTCATCTGAGAAATCATTCATGCTAATTATTTCTTCTTCCATATCCGGCAACCTGATCGGCGCCTTTTCTTTATCGCCTGGTACTTCATTATTATCTCCTGCTGCCAGTACTCTCCGGAGGACCTTGCCGGCATTACTCATGGGAAGCTGTTCACGGAACTCTATAACTCTCGGCAGTTTGTAAACAGCCAGCTTCTGGGCTCCGTAATCCATCAGTTCGTCTTCTGTAGCGCTTTCTCCTTCTTTAAGCACTACATATGTTTTAAGAACTTCCCCGTAAAAGTCATCGGGGACACCCACGCTGACAACTTCATCAACCTTGGGGTACTTGAAGAAAACTTCATCCACTTCCCGCGGGTAAACATTTATGCCTCCAATAATAACAATATCTTTTTTACGGTCAACACAATAAAAGAAGCCCCTATCGTCCATTCTGACAATATCGCCGGTATAAAGCCAGCCATCTTTTAAAATTTCTGCCGTATCTTCAGGGTTATTCCAGTAGCCTTTCATTATCTGCGGGCCCTTGATTACAAGCTCACCTTCCTCGCCCACCGGAACTTCTTCCGACCTGTTTTCAGGATTTACGACCCGACACTCAGTATCAGGATAAGGCATACCGATGCTGCCAAACATACGTATCCCCATGTAGGGATTAGAGTGTGTAGTGGGTGAAGCTTCTGTAAGTCCGTATCCCTCTATGATTTTAACACCGGTGCTTCTTTCAATGTGCTCAATCAACTCAACAGGCATCGCTGCACCGCCGGTACGCCAAATATCGACTGCTTTTAAATCATGCTTGTCTGCATCCGGATGATCAGCAATAGCAGAAAATATAGTGGGCACACCCGGAAAAAATGCCGGGCGGTAGTGGTCAATTATATTAAATATCAACTCTACATCGAAACGGGGCAGTAATATTATACCCATGGGAAGGGTAAGAGCTAAGTTTAGACAAAAGTTCAAACCGGTAATTTGAAAGAATGGTAGCAGCGCAATTCCAAACTGCTGGCTGACTCCATTGTTATACTTTTCTTTAATCCAATCGGAAAACCATTCTTTTTTCTGCTCTACATTTGAGAGAAGATTAAAGTGGGTAAGCATGGCTGCTTTAGTAGTCCCGGTTGTGCCGCCAGTATACTGTAGTACAGCTAAATCTTCCCTCGGATCGATCTCCGCTTCAGGAGAATCGGCAGGATATTTTTCTAACAATTGATCAAGCCAGAGATTCTTTCCTTCCAGCTCCAACCAATCCGACCTGCTAACAATCACATGTTCCAGGGGAACCTTATCACGTATCTGCTGAAAGGAATCAATAACCTCATCAGATACTACAAGGACCTTCGTTTCTGAATCTTTAAGCGCAAACTCCAGCTCGTCAGGCATATATAATGGATCTACCTGCACTTCAACTGCACCAAGTTTCATGCAGGCAAAAAAAGTATAGACAAAATCCGGGGAGTTAGGCATCATCAACCCTACATGATCTCCTTTTCTCACGCCCAGGTCATATAAAGCTGCGGCAAGCCTGTCAATATTCTCATGCATCTCTCGATAGGTGATATGTTGATCAGAGTAAACGAGGGCTATCAAATCATCACAATGTGTGGTTTTCTCTTTTAAATAGCGGTAAATCGATACTTCCGGATAATCCAGGTTCCACCGAACCGGATAATTTTTCAGCCACATCTGATTGTCCATCTTCAGTTGCCTCCTAAACATTAAGGGGAGTCCCATAAGTTTTTTTAATATACATTATCTAGCAAACCTAAACAGCCACTTTATCATGACTATCATATATTTTCATAACTGTTCAATGCATACATCTGATGAGAAACTAACTACGTGATCAATGCACTGAATTTTTTAGTAAGGTTTACCTTAAAAAAAGCAACCAAACAATTACAGCTGCTAATAATACTGCTGTAATTGCAATATTCCATATCCACAATGCTTTATTAGGAGCATCTTCCTGCTTGCTATTTTTCTTTTCAAGCTGCTCTTTAAGCTCGGCTACCTCATACTTCAGCTCACTTTCGGGTTTATCTTCTTTTTTGGGCAGAGCATCCAGGTTAGCCATCGCCATGTTTTGAGCCTCTATATGCTTATCTTTAGCTTCAGCAACAGGCTTTCCTTCTTCTTGTGAAGTTTGTGAGGCAGGAAAAGTCTGGGATCGCAGTAGATCCTCTTTTTCTTTGTCTGGTTGCTTTTGATCAACCGGAGGCTCTTGTTTGACCGGGTGCTTCGGTTCGACTGGATGGCTCGGCTTTTCCTGAACAGGCTCAACATATTGAGATACAAGCTCATTATCTTTCCATTCTCCGGTATACTTTCTGCCATCTGCAGTAAGCATCGTTCCCACGCCTTCTGACTTATCTTCTTTCCATTCGCCAACAAATAGACTTCCATCTGAATACATCATAGCGCCCTGGCCATGCCTTTTTCCTTCATGTCTTTCACCGATGTACTTAAGGCCATTTGCATAAAGCATGTTGCCATAACCACTTATTCTGTCATCTTTCCATTCGCCAACGTACTTCTTCCCATCCGCGTAAACCATTACACCTTCGCCATGCTTTTTGCCATTTTTCCATTCGCCTACGTATTCTCTGCCATTCTGCCAGCTCATGGCTCCAAGGTCTAAGGGAAGGATGTTATCTTTTACACTATCCTGCGCATTGCTTTTCGCTTTAAACAATATTTTTTCGCCATACTTCTTTCCATCTTTCCATTCACAGAAAAAACTGCTGCCATTGGCATAAACCATGGTTCCCTGGCCATTTCTTTTGCCGTTTTTCCACTCTCCGAGATACTTACCGACATACTTTCCGTTTTCCAGAAATGTCATATTTCCCTGGCCATTTCTTTTGCCATTAAGCCAATCTCCAACATATTTTCTGCCATCCGGCCATGCAATAATTCCCTGGCCACTGGGGCGGTCATCTTCCCATCCGCCAACATATTTTGCTCCATTCATTTGAGTCCATGTGCCAAGGCCATGTCTTCTGCCATTCTCATATCTGCCTTCATACTTGCTTCCGTCCGGCCATACTATCATACCCTGGCCGCCTGGTTTGTCGTTTTCCCATTCACCTTCATATTTTCTTCCATCAGCATAAGTCATTGTGCCACGACCATGCTTTAAGCCAGCCTTAAAATCACCTTCATACTTGCTTCCGTCTGCATAAACTTTAGTACCCTGGCTGTCCTTCCTGCTTAAATCCAGGCTACTGGAATATTTTTTTCCTTCCGGAAATAAATATACTCCCTTACTCATACTTACCCTCCTCCCTAACTTTTCACTCATTTTTTTCTTTTTCTAAAACTTATTATAAGCCTAATTTGCCCGGCACAACAATTCTGCTTTTGCATCAAATAGTCTATAAGTATATTTTCAAATACTGATCATTCCAAAAATCAGCTTATTTTTCTTCAATCCGGATTAGCAGCAGTTTAATACCTTTCCTCCTTGTCGCTACCTGCATGTGAAGATATTCTCTCCTGTCACCGAGAAAACCTTTTATGCATTTTAACCTCAGAAGATAAAAACAGCCCATTTTGGAGGCCAGGCTACCATAGTTCACAAATGAACCTTAGACCCTCGGCTTTGCGCCCCTGCCTTTCGACAGGTTTGCCTTTATCATTGGGCTTCTTAATTAGATCTTCGCTAATTGTATTATAACACTCAATTAAATTATGTCAATCTTTCATTAATTAAAACAACCATATTTGTTACAATTTGTGAATAATTTTTTTAAATAGCCTGGCATATAATTCTTTTATTGCCATAATTTATCTTTTATTTCAATATATTAGCTTTTAAGGATAAAGAATTCAACCTTACCGGTGTTGTCGAAATTCAATAATAACGGGAAGACTGTTATTCGTCTTTTAATACTTTATTATCATTTTAGAGGTACGAAGCGGCACTTGCCCAGGCTTTGTTCTTCAAAACTGCTTTCACTCCTGGTTAAAGTTAAAAGTTCTTGTTCCCTGGGGCCCCCCACAGGAACAACTATGCGCCCACCCTGAGAAAGCTGCTCCAGCAGGAGAGAAGGCACTTCCCGAACTGCGGCAGTAATAATTATCCCATCAAAAGGCGCTTTTTCCGGCCAGCCTTCAGTTCCATCTCCAATCTTATAAAAAATATTTTTATAACCAATTGCATTTAATATTTCCCTGGCTCTTTCCTGCAGTTCAGGAATCCTTTCTATCGTATAGACTTCACTGACCAGCTCAGCCAGTATTGCCGACTGGTAACCCGATCCGGTCCCAATCTCTAGCACTTTCTCTCCGCCTTCCAGGTCCAGCGCCCCTGTCATGAGCGCAACTATGTATGGCTGGGAGATTGTCTGCCCTTTGCCTATCGGAAGAGGAAAGTCTTCATAAGCCTGGTCTCTATTGACCTGATCAACAAAAAGGTGGCGTGGAACCCTGTTAAAAGCTTCAATAACCTTTTCATCTTTAAACCCTCTCCCCTTTATCTGGTCCCGAACCATTATATCACGTTGTGCTTTATATTTATTGTTTTCCATTGTTCATTCCTGCCCTTTTTCATTTTCCAACCTGATAGAGTAAGTCTTGTAACACTTTTAAATCCCGACAAACCGGTTAAATCGTTAACTCTAATTGCAATCATTTTACAAAAGATCAAGAGCCTGGTCAATTAGCTGGCGGGCGATTGTACTTATTAAAATATTAGTAGCTGCTCAGGCATAAACTGCCGTGCCAAGGGGACGGTTCCATCGTCTGCCCTTCGGACCTCCGCTTCGCTTCGGTGACGCTC
>SL_3KL_010_SEDDRAFT_10002182_pt1 | contig 17905 bp, 13 predicted proteins | sample SodLakKL_010_SED_2_FD_10381 | JGI IMG/M metagenome (IMG submission 10381) | reverse complement strand
ATCCATGTCATAGACAACTCTAGCGATTGAGGATCTTGGTCGTCATAGGATGTATGTATTTTGGTGAATAGTGTGAAGGTATGCTTTCGTTCGAAACGATCAAATGTGTGCGTTGACCCATAGGCGGAAGTGCCTGCCGAATGCACTATCGGCGAGGCTAATATCACATATATTATGACGAGAACGACGGTTAGACGATTCATGCTCGAAGCGTAGCAATGTTGTGATGAATTTGCCATGTCAGGGAACAGCGAAGTCACCCACCTCCCGAATTGGAAATAACCGAGACATCCAGCCCCCGGATTAACTGCAAGCGCGCGTTCGTGGGTTTTCTTTGGGCGTGAGCGCGGGCGGAATGGCCCTTTGGCTGCTTTGGAAGGGGCCACATGGTAGCAACAACAAAGACATATATGGACGCCTCCCCGGGTGTCAACCTGATGAGTCGCGGGTTGCGTGAGCATCACCAGGACACCCACCTTGCAGTGAGTCCGAGATTGGAGTGTTTTGGGGTTTGGGCGAAGGAAGAAGTCGGTTGGATGCGAAGGAGCACGAAGACACCCACCTCCCTAGTCGGTTAAATCCGTTCGGCCGATTGCTCTGCAAGCGTGTGCTGTGTCACGGAAGAAAGGAATCACTAGGACACCCACCTTGCAGTGAGTCCGAGATTGGAGTGTTTTGGGGTTTGGGCGAAGGAAGAAGTCGGTTGGATGGGGATCAACCCCGGTTTCTGAGCCTGTCCACCGGAACACGTGCTTAGATCGACTGGAACTGTGGTCTTTTAGACAGGGGCGATCCGCCTTTGGCGGCAGAGGGTGGGAATATCAGGGTCGGGATAGCGCGCTAGCTTGGCTCAGGTTCCGGAAAGAGCTCTTGAGCAAAACTCAGCCCCTTGAGAAACGCCCGTCCGAAGTGGGCGGCGTTTCCCTTGATGGCCGAAGCCCGGCCAACAGCATGGTGAAACTGGAGTTTTTTCCGGTCCCGTAATAGCTTCTGCCAGGTTCCTGCGTCTATTTCGAGGCGCTCGAGGATCGGCGGCAATGTTTCATCGATGGCACCTCGCTTGTCCTCCCGCACGACCCGGCCACTCCAATCCACCAAATCAATATAGTCGTCCAGCGAGAAGGGTAGGCCGTCAGGCGCTTGCTCTCTCTCGTTCCCAGCGAAATCCAGCAACCTCGGTCCTTTCTCGGGCGTTTCGCCCTGCCTCAAGGCGATCAGCTCCCGAATCCGCTGCTGGATGGATGTGAAGTCCGAGTCCTCAGTGTCTTTCGCCATGCCGGCCCGGACGGGATTCAGATCGGCATAGGCCATGCAGGTCAGCACGGCGGCCTCATCCAGCAAGGCCTGGGACTTGAACCGGCCCTCCCAGAAACGCCCCGTGCAGCCGTCCTCGGCGTTCGCCTGCCGGGCAATCGGCTCATTGAGGCATCTCATGAACCATGAGAGGTCCGACAGCCGCTCCCGCCAGCCCTCGATGTACTGCTGAGCCGCCCGTTCCTCGGCCGCCACCTTCGTCTCGCCCTTCTTGTAGCGTGCAACCAGCAGCGGCAGCGAGAATAGCCGCTCCCACCGTTCCATGATGGCCGATTCCGACCATTCCGCAGCCGACTCGGGATTGAGTCTAACCACCAGATGCAGATGGTTACTCATGATGGCGTAGGCACAGATATCGACGGCGAATATCGTCGAGAGCTCCGTCAGACGCTCGAGAATCCATTGTTTGCGGTGCTCGTAGGACTGGCCAGAGAAGTGATCTGTCCCACAGAGAAACGCCCGTCTAACGCAGCGAGAGACCACGTGGTAGTAGGGAGTGGCATCGAGAGAAACGAGTTCCTTTCGGGCGATGGGCATGGTGTTCGCTCATTCCGTTGAACCTGTCGACATTCTCTCATTCCCCTAATCAGGCCGAATGTAGGAAATTTCTGTCCGGCCATGTCAGAATCTTGCGGTAGAGTGGTGGGTGTCCACCTGTTTGGGATTGGCGACGGCGCACTGGGTTTCTGGAAGGCGGTGACCAAGCAGTGGCCAAAAACCCGCCACCAGCGCTGCTAGGTGCATAAGACCGCCAATGTTCTGGACAAGCTGCCCAAGGCCGTGCAACCGAAGGTCAAGGAAGCGATTCACCAGATCTGGATGGCCGAAAATCGCGAGAGCGCCGAGAAAGCCTACGATCTGTGCCTTGAGCAGTATCAGGCCAAGTATCCTCGGGCTATGAACTGTCTGGAGAAAGATCGGGACTCGATGCTGGCCTTTTACGATTTCCCGGCCGAACACTGGGCGCATATCCGAACCACCAATCCGATTGAATCGGTCTTTGCCACGGTTCGACTTCGGACCGGCAAGACCAAGAATTGCGGGAGCCGCAAGACGACACTTGCCATGGCTTTCAAACTGATGGAGACCGCCCAGAGCAAATGGCGTCGGCTACGCGGTTATCGACTGCTCGCCGATGTCATCAGGGGGGTCCGGTTCAAGGACGGAATACGACAGGATTCGGACGACCAACAGGCCGTCGCCTGAAATGCTCATACACCAGATTTGACTATAGCTCTACCCCCCCACATGGGGGATAGTACCTCCTGCTTTGATATTCCAGCCTAATGAGGCGAGTCAGTTCAGCAATCTCAAGGAGGACAACATGGATAAACTCCATCGTATATTGGGAACCGGTCTCACCATTGGGGCACTGGCGCTCAGCGGTTGCGCTAGCCTGGAATCCGAAGTAGAACCGGACTGGGAGTCCCAGGCTTGGGCCGGATCCGAAACGGCCGCCACCGCCGATGGATCACGATTGGTATTGGGGGGATCACGGCATGTCTTCGTGGTGGATGGAGACACTGGAGCGGTCATTGGGGGTATCGGAGAGTTAAACGAAGACTTCTCCGATCAATTAAGACGCGCTTTTAACCCGGTTGCAGGCAATCCCCACTACCCCCTAGAGGCGCGAAACAGCAACATTGCACTGCTTCCCGACACTGGGATGCTGTTGATTTTCAACTATAAGCACCATTCTGAACACATCACAGCCGTGGATCTGGAATCCGGCGATAACCGTTGGCATACAGATCAATATAATTACAGCGTTCAACAATATGAAGCCATTATCCGTCGGGTTTCACAGCTCGCCGGATCGGGCGAATCATACGGAGACCGTCGGATCCGACAGTATCTCTTCGCTCAATCCCTGGTGGCGTCTGTTGATGACGGCGATGCCATTCTCATGAAGACCTTCCGTGGCCTGGTAAAACTGGATGCGGAAACCGGCAATCAACACTGGCGGGTGCCGGAATTCGGCGGCCCCGGTATTCTGGATGTTAAGCCCCTGGAGAATGGAGACTACCTGGTTGCTTCCACCGGCCAGGACCTGATGCGCCTTCAGGCGGCCAATGCCTATCACCTGGCGCGGATCTCGCCCCAGGGCCAACTTCGCTGGATCACTGAACACGCCGGCGACAGCACTCATGGCCTGCATGTCGCTGGCAATCGAGCCATTGTGGATGGTGACACCATTGAGATCTTCAACCTGAGTAATGGCGAAAAACTCTGGCAGGGCCCGGATCGTTGGCGGGTGGACCCTGACAATCATCCCCGTTACATGCCACAGCCGGACCCACTGGTGGTGGGCAACAGACTTTATCAGGCCGCCCATACTCACGGGGAGGATGGCGGCTTGATGACTACCGGCTTCCCTCACCGCATCCGGAACTACGACCTGGACACTGGCGAGATCCATTGGGAGACCGAGGAAGTCCATACCTACTTCGGCCCACTGGAGATGATTGACGGTCAGCTCATCGTCTGGGGTAGTGGCGAATTCTTCGGTGACCATGAGGGAGCTGGCATTGCCGCCCTAGACCCCGATACCGGCGAGCCCATCTGGCAGAGCCCGGAAATGGCAACCCCGGGCATGATTTCTTACTCCAAATGGGTCGTCGACCCGGTTTATGACGCCGGGAAAAACCACGTCTTTATCGCCGGCCCGGAGGACCTCTACGGCTTCCGGCTGCGTGATGGCGAACAAACCCTGAACCAGGACCTGTCAGAGCTCGGTTTGGGACACACCGTGGGCCTCGCCGAGCATGACGGCAAGGTTATCGTGATCGCCCGGGAGGGCGTAGCCGCCTTCGACATGGACACAGGCCGCCAGGCGTTCCGGGTGGAAACCGAGAATGTCACCGACTTCTTTCCCCGTGGCGAGCGCCTGGTCTTGCGGGTCAATGCCGGGGGCATCATGGCTTTGGGTGAGGATCAAGTGGACCACAATGACCCGGTGGTCATTGACCCGCAGACCGGACGGCGGGTGAGAGGCAGCAGCTCCAATTCAGTGCCCACCGGGGTGGTTAGCGTGGATCTGAATACGGGCACTCTTGGCAGACTAGCCGCATGGGAGCGGCCTCGACGACTACGGCTAGGGCCCTTGGCGGACATTTTCGTGAGCGATGACGGGCGATATGCCTACATCATCGGCGAAAGGGGCCGACTGGTGCGCTACAGCCTCTAGAGTCGAGAAATAATAGATCATACGGGCCCGTGCTCCTAGATGAGCCGGGCCCGTTCCTTTACCGCTCAATGACGGGCATGGGTCGGGGTTTCAACAACAAAGACACCCACATCCCTAGTAGGTCAGATCTAACGAGTTGGCAGCCCTGCACGCGGGTGGTCTGCGACAGAAGCTCCTCTTGGGCCGAGAAGAACCAGTTTCGCGGGCTGAAATGAGGGATTTCTGCGCTGTTGCGGCGGTTTCGGGCGCAGCCAAGCCGCCTTGGGCGGCAGTTTGGGTGTTATTCCGGGAGTGAGGAGGGGCCGGTTAGCCGGGTTCTGGGAATAGCGTCCTAGCGAAGCCCAGCCCCTTCAGAAAGCTCCGGCCGAAGTGCTCGGCGGCCACTTTGATGGCCGAGGCTCGCCCAACGGCGTGATGGAACTGGAGTCGCTGGCCCCGGCGAATGGCCCGGAGCCAGGTGCTCGCATCAATCTCCAGTCGATCCAGGATGGGTGGTAGATCTTCCGCAATCGCGGCCCGCTTCCCTTCCCGCACGATCCGGCCGCTCCAGTCCACCAGGTCTATGTAATCGTCCAGGGAGAAGGGCAGACCATCCGGGCCGTTCCAGCGTTCGTCGCCGGCGAAATCCAGCAGGCGAGGCCCGTTTTCCGGGGGCTTTCGGTCTTTGAGGGCCATCACTTCGCGGATGCGTTGCTGAATGGCGGTGAAGTCGGACTGTTCCGGTGTACGGGCGATGGCCGCGCGGATGGGGTTGAGATCCACATAGGCCATGCAGGTCAGTAGGGCGGCCTCATCCAACAATGCCTGGGACTTGAATCTCCCCTCCCAGAATCGGCCGGTGCAGCCGTCCTCGGCATTAGCTTGCCGTGCTATCGGCTCGTTGAGGCATCTCATGAACCAGGACAGATCCGAGAGGCGTTCCCGCCACGCCTGAATCTTCTTCTGTGCGGTTTCAATCTCCGCTTGAGAGCTGGTCTGCCCCGTGCGATAGCGCTGCACCAATACCGGCAGAGAAAACAGCCGATCCCAGCGCTCCATGATCTCTTCTTCGGACCATCCCTCGGCGGTCTCTGGATCCAGGCGGAGCACGAGATGGGTGTGGTTACTCATCACGGCGTAGCTGCACAGATCCACGGCGAAGAGTTCAGACAGCTCCGTCAGGCGTTCTACGATCCATTCCTTGCGATGCTCATAGGATCGTCCGGTGACGGAATCCGCCCCGCACAGAAAGGCCCTTCTCACGCAGCGTGAGACCACATGATAGTAGGGCGTGGCGTCCAGCGAGACGAGTTCCTTTCGGGCGATGGGCATGGTATTCGCTCATTCCGTTGGGCTTGCCAGCAGTATGGCATTCCCGAAGTCAGTCCGAATGTAGGAAATTTCTGTCTGGGCGTGTCAGAATCTGGCGTTAGAGTGGTGGGTGTCCATGTGGTCTGTGGTCGCATGTGCTCGTGGGTGTCCATGTGGTCTGCGTGACAAAAGAGTGGTGGCTGGTCCACGCGGGTTGACGTGGCTTGGCCCGACGATATGAAGACTTGCACTCGTTGCCCCAACGGGGAGCCGTCCTTGGCATCTCGCCCCGTTTGCTTGAGACCTCTACCGTCTGCTGCTAAGTCGTTGCCTTACCAAACGAACTGTCCATCGACATCAAATACCACCAGTGAGTGACGACGATGGGCCGGACCTGAGTCCGCCGGGGCTTCCAATCCTTCCTCGAAACGCCCCATGAGATAGATCCGGCCATCATCAATGAGAAGTTGGTCGGCATATGGGAGCCCACCTGCAACCCCAGGTATCCACACGGGGTCTATCAGATCCGTCGACATATCCAGGGCCCCAAGCCGGGTTGTCGCCTGCGTGCTGACGCCATCATCCAACTCCGAGAACCGGCCGGACAGATACATCCGTCCACCATCGATTGCCGCACTCCGAACCGAGCTGTCGGTTGCTGGTGTCCAATCACCAATCAGATTGCCTGTATCGGCATCAAAGGCCGCCAGGTTGTCACGGGGTTCGTAGCTATTCTCGTCATTGCTCTCACCGGCACTATCGAAACTCCCCATGAGATAAAGAATGCCATCATGCACGAGCATGCCGTGGACACCGGCTTGGCCTACATTATCAATTCCTGCCGACCAGGCCTGATCGATTTCTCCGCTCGTCAAATCAACCGTGACAAGACCATTTTCAGTCTGCTGGTCATTCGAGTCGAAGCTGCTCCCGGCAGTCGTGAATGCGCCGCCCACGTGCAAGCGGTCACCGTCCACCAAAAGAGACCAGGGCGACCCTGCCGGTATGACAACGTTCCAGTCGGAAACCATTTCCCCATTTGATGCGTTGAATGCCGCTATACCACCGCGCGGTTCCCCGCCGATCTCGGAAAATGCACCACCGACATAGAGCGTGTCGTTATGAATCACCATTTCGCGGGCGGCCGGCTGGGCAGAATAATCGTAGTCCCAGTCCCCGGCATCATTCCATTGGGTAATGAGGTCGCCGGTGACGCGATCTAGGGCCGCTATCCGGTTCCGGGTCTGTCCGTCGACTTCCGTGAATAAACCACCCACATAGATCCGATTGCCGTCAATTACCATGGCATTAATGTTGTGATTGAAATTCGGAACGGTCCAGTCGGAATCCGGGATCCCTGAAACACGATCAATTGCGGCTACATCACGAAGCGGATGTCCGCCCATGTCTCGAGTGCTGCCGACGGCAATCATCCCGTCTGAATAAGCAATGGCCCGGATCCTATCACGGATCTCACTCTGCCAATTGTTGAGCAAATCAGCAGTATCGGTATCCAGTGCAACGAGATGGTCCATATCGCGGGACACTCCATCGACCGAGTCGATGCGTCCACCTGCTGCATAAACAACACCATCGGCTACGACCAGGTCTTCAATGATATTGCCTTCCAGTTTTGCATCCCAGGGCTCGATCGACTCGCTGACCGGATCAAACACTGCCACCATGTCCCGGGCTTCGCCGCCAATCGTCCCGAAGCTGCCCCCCAGGTAGAGCAATCCATCATGCGACGTCATGGTCTGAACATGGCCATCGGGAGCCAAATCTAGATCGGTAACGTCCCCACTATTGACGGAAACGGCGGCGAAATTGGAGCGCGGAATGCCTCCGATCTCGTCAAAGCTGCCGCCAACATAGGCGATATCGTCGCTGACATGAATCAACTCAATCAGATCGTCAGCCTGGGGGGCGTTCCAGCTTTTTTCACTGCCATCAGTGAGACTGAAGGCGGCCAGTGGCTTATACCCGCCACTGCCATCATCGGCCCATCCTGCCATATAGATATGACCGTCGTAGACCGAGAGTGAACGGGCGCTGGCGAGCTTTTCCGACTCCCAGCTCGAGAGGTTGCCATTGGCCTGATCCAGGGCAACCAGCCCCTCTGCGTTCTGGCCATTGATCTCCGTGTAGTCGCCACTGCCGAGAAAGAGTTTTCCATCGGCCAAAGTCATGACGTCCACGGCACCATCAAGGTTTGGGCGCCAACTGTCATCAAAACTTCCGTTGGGGGTTAATCGTGCGAGATGAGCCTGTTCATGACCGTCCACGGTGTGGAAATCCCCGGCCAGGTACCAATAACCATCATCATCCGTGGTGATCGCATTGATTTGGTCCCCCGCCACCGGAGGGAGCGGCCCCCTCATTGTGCCGGTTTCGCCACCGAAGGTGGCAAAGGGGCCGGTATTCAAACGAATGCCTTGGAATCGACCGGCAATGTACAGATAATCATTTACGAGCTGCATTTCACTGACGCCGCCGGTCACGCTGAGCGGCGACGGAGCGCCAGCACGTGCGGCTGCCGGATTGGAGCGAAGACCATCATGCTCGGCGACAAAGAAATATCCGGTATCCGAGTTAAGCTCATCGGCAACCACGCCCAGTGTATGGCTACCGCCGCTGGCATTGGCAATCATGCCACTATCGGGGCATCCGCTGTATTGGTCCCAATCACAGCCCGGGTCGCTGGAATAGATCAGGTCGACGCTGTCAGGGCCGTCCCAGTTCACGTGTAACTGCATAACATCGGCCGTGGCGCTTAGTTGTGCGGCGCTGATGCAGTCGAGCGAAACATCGGTGACATTCTCGCCTTGTATCGCCCCACTTGCATTGTCGAGCTCGCAGGCCCGGTCAGGCGGTTCACTCGCGATCTCAACCGCCCAGTTGGCCCCATCCTTCAATTTTTTATCAAAAATGAAGTAGCCATCCCCGTCCACGCTTTCACTGTCGAGGACGCTGCCGTCTGCCAAAAGGTTCAGATCCACGGTGGTCCCATCCAGACCGGAGGCCTCGCCTCCCACCCCGTACTCTGAGCTCTCCCAGTCGTCCGCCAGACACCCACTCATCAATGCCGCTAGTACGAGAGATGCCGAAATACCAACCACGGGAGATTCTGCATTTGAAGATTGAAACTGACTGTTCATCGCACTTACTCCTGATGTTCTTGAATCCACCGACCGAAGGAGCGTCGGTTATTGTCACACCATAATCGTGGGTTTAAAGAATCACACCCCCCTAAATGAGGGGGTTAAGAAGCCGTTGTGCCCCCCCAAACGGTGGGGTTAGGCACTAAGACATCTATCACCTAGAAGAGCGATTTGGAGCGTTGCGCGAGCCGAAGCCAGCTCTATTGGGATGTTAGCGAGCCGATCTCACCGAAACTCCTTTCTTTTCGGCAGTTTCGAGGGCTCGGTCGGCGCTTTAGGCCGCCATTCGGCCACGGTGACAACAACCGAGACGTCCACCTCCCGGATTAGCTGCTGGCGCGCTTTCGTGGGTTTTCTTTGGGCGTGAGCACGGGTGGAATGCTGTTTTGGCTGTCTTGGAAGGGGCTGGCGACGGTAGAGGAGCGTGATATTGCCCGGTTTCGCTTATTTCGGACAGGGCCGAGCCGCCTTGAGCGGCAGCTTGAGGGCAGCGGCTCGTGGGCGCTCAATTTTTTCGAGTCACCGCGTTCCGAATGGCAGTTCTGACACCGGGAAATCGTTTATCAGCACAGGAGGAGGGGCAGGTGTGATCGGTGCCTTGTATTGGCTGCTGCGTTACACCCCCTGTTTCAGGGCTGGCTGGTCAGGCGGAGCGCTGTTTAGGCCCGATAAATTCTGTTGAGCCAAAGGCAATGCCATGACCCAGAAATACGATGTTTGTATTGTAGGCGCGGGCATCTCCGGCCTGAATGCGCTGTTTGTTGCCAGTCAGTATCTATCCTGTGACCAGAGTGTTGCCTTGGTGGATCGTCGGCCCCGCGTGGGGGGTATGTGGTGCGACACCTATGATTACGTCCACCTCCACCAGCCGCATCCGTTCTTCACCGCCGGCAATATCCCATGGACCCTGGGCAAGGAGCCCGGGTATCTGGCGAATAAGGATGAGGTTCTGGCGCATCTGCGCCATTGCCTGACTGTGATCAAGCGTCGCGTCCATGTCACCGAGCTATTCGGCTACGAGTTCGTGAATGCGGAGGAGTGCGATGGGGTAGTACGAATCCGCTGCAGAGCCGGTGATGGACGCGAAGTGGAAGTCCAGGCCGATCGGCTGATCAAGGCCTACGGGCAAGCGGTGGAAACGAACCCGCCATTGGCGCTGTCGAGCGCACACGCACGATCGGTCTCACCGGATCACTTTGACGTGCGGGACCCGGAAATGAGGACCAGTGATGCGCCGGTGTGGATCGTCGGTGGCGGGAAGACCGCCATGGACACGGCCCATGCGCTGATTAGCGAGCAGCCGGGCAGGGAGATCAATCTGGTCGCGGGGCCGGGTACGCTCTTCGCCAACCGTGATCGCTTCTTCCCGAGTGGGGTGCGCAGGTGGCGTGAAGGAAAACCCGTGAGTTCGGTCTTCAGCGAGATGGCTCGGCGGTTCGACGGCTCTAATGAGACTGATACTTTGGGCTGGGTCCGTGATAACTACGGCATTCAGTTGACCGAGGGGATCGGCAATTTCCTTGTCGCCTTCCTCTCGGTCGCTGAAAAGGAAGCCATAGCGGCGGGGCTGGCCGAGATTGTCATGGACTATCTTGATGATGTGGTTGATCGTGATGGCGGGGTCGAGGTGGTCTTTCGGTCCGGAGCCACGATGCCCTTTAAACCAGGCAGCTGGGTCGTCAACTGCACTGGATCCCTGATTCGCGGCGAGCATCCCTACGAGCCTTATGTGTCGGCGAACGGAAAGATACTGTCGATTCAGAATCGTTCCATGACGATTCCCTTCCCCGCAGGTGGAAACGCCGCCTACTTTCTCACTCACCTGCTGTTTCTGGGTAAGCTGGCGCAGTTGCCGCTCTACGCGATGGATGTGGAGGATCTGCGACGTAGGGCTCCTTCCTCTGTCATAGCGGCTGCGCTCGGGCCGCTGCAGTTGTACAACCTCAGCCTGGTCGCAGACGCGCTCCCGGCCCGGCGGTTCATGAAAGTTATCAGCAAGAACGGACTAGACCTGGACGGCTGGTTCCCGCTTCCGCGGCGCTTGTGGGCCGCGGCGAGCTTCATGCTTAACCACAGGCGCGACCGGGAGCAACACAAGCGGTCGCTGGACACGGTCGCGGAGCGTTTCGGTGTCCGCTGTGGGCCGGTGGTTGCGGTTGACCGGGCATGACCGACGCTTCAAGTGGTCACCTGTGTTATTAGCCAGAGGACGAGTTTTGGGTGTCCAGTACCGAGTTCCCGCCCAGTTGCCTCAAGCGCCTCGTCGCGATGGCGTAGTCGGCTCTTTACCTAACCCGTGGAACCAGCCGAAAGTGCTTTTTTCGTCTATATTTGACGAAGTTTCATGTGGTTGCAATTGCAATGCTCAAACCTGCAATAGGCGCGTGTTATGTATCGAATGGCGATGTTCCTACGTAATTTTTCCTATGCATTTGTCTATCTGACATTGTTCGCACTCGCTGGTTGTGAGCCCGGCGGTGATTCATCGGATCGGGCGGCGTCTGACACGGCTGAAGATGATAAGACGGAAGTGGTGCAGCCAGACGAGGCGTCTGAGCACAACGAACAGCTGGTCCAGGCAATTGCCGCGCTCCAGGAATTCGATGCGGCTTGTGAGCGGGTGGAAGCTATCTGGCCGGTAACACTCTGCGGTGAGCTGGTGCTGGTGCACCCACAGACGCGTCTGGCGGTAGCGAATAGGCTGGATCCGGCCGGGATATTCAAAGCCCAAGACGGTGTCTTCCTGGGCGAATGGCCCGCCGACATGGGTGTGGCCAATACCGGCTTTGAATGGGACGGCGAGAAGTGGGCCATGGCCATGTTGCCACTGTCGGATGATCGCTTTTCCCGGCTGATGCTCTTGGCGCATGAGTCCTTCCACCGTATCCAGCCGGCACTCGGCCATACCATTGCCGACCCCATGGCTCGGCATCTCGATGAAGAAGCGGGGCGGGTCTGGCTTCGCCTGGAGCTGCGTGCTCTGGCCAAGGCCTTGATTGCCGAGGGTGAGGAGGCGCGTGAGGCGGTGACCGATGCTTTGCTGTTTCGGCAGGTGCGCCATGACTTCTACCCGGATGCCGTGGCGGTCGAACGACAGCTGGAGGCGCACGAGGGATTGGCGGAGTACACCGGGGCACGCTTTGCGCTGGATGCGACCGGTGCCGATAGATCGGCGGTGGCGGAGAGAGTCGCTCGTTTTGAGAATCGGCCAACCTATGTTCGCGCTCTGGGCTACGGTACCGGTCCGGCCTTGGGCCTGTTGCTGGATGACTATACCCCGGGTTGGCGCGAGGATCTGGGCACCAGCCCGGACTTGATTGCACTGCTGACGGGGGCGTTGAATGCCGGCGAGACGGACTCGGACGCAGCCGATCGCCTTGAAAGGGCAGAGCGGCGTGCCGTGGACTACGCCGGCGATGATATCCGGACCGAAGAAGCGGAGCGGGCCGAGCGCCTGGCGGCCGAGCGATCCCGCTACCGCATGGAACTGGTGGACGGGGCCGTGCTGATCATTGATACGCCTGGTTTTCGCCTGATGTTCAATCCCAATACGGTGCTGTCCCTGGGCGAGGAGGGGGATGTGTATCCGGGCGCGATCCTGATGGGGCCCTGGGGTCGGCTGACGCTGGAGGAGGGTGCCGCTCTGGCCCCCCCTGAACGCAACCGGGCCCGCGTAATGGCACCCGAGGACCTGCAGCCGGATGCGGACGGTAATGTATACGGACCCGGTTGGACCCTGGAACTCAATTCCGGCTGGCGCCTGATGCCTGGGCCTCGGGACGGGGATGTCCGTCTGCTTGAAAGGGATGGGCAAGAATAAATGCCCACGTTCTGCAGGTGAAAAACTGGCAGATGCACTTGCTTATGTGCAATGGACATTATCTTGATCCGTTGGACAGCGGCCTCGCGGACTGAGACCGATTGGTGTCCAGGTGTATGAATTTGCCGATGGGTCGGGCAAATTGAGCTCTACGGCTTGTGTGTGTCTAAATCTGGTCATTAGGAGGCGATGTGAGGAACAAGATATTGGGTGGTATTGGGGTTCTATGGGGAGGCGCTATCGTTGTCGCTCAGGTTCTGGGGCAGGAAAGCCAGGGTTCGGAGGCCTATCAGACGGGCCAAACGGCTGCTTTGGTTTTCGGCGTTTTGATGTTTGCCGCTGGCTTGTATTATTTCTTCAAGAAACCAAAAAGCAGCAATAAAGAACAAGGGTAGCCACCCAGCTGACTTTACAATTTCGATCCATCAGAATTCAGCTTACCGGCGCAGCCTGCTTGCAAGACGCTTGTGTGATATCCCTGTGTTATATCGCTTGGAGCGTAACGCCTGGACTTCGAGTGCACCCGAGTCGGCTGTCGGCCAAATATTGAGCAGCTTCAGATAAGGAGTGATTGCGTTGAAGCAGGTGGGGCAGGGGAGCTGGCTGTTTTCGCAACTGGCGCAGATGCTCGGTTCGGGGCTGGATGCCGACCGGGCCCTGGGTGTGCTCCTGCGTGAGAGGCAGGGCCCGGTGGCGGCCTTGGAGCGGGTGCGCTCGGCGGTGAAGCAGGGCCGTCCCTTGCCGGCCGCACTTCAGCGACAGGGGCTCATTGAGGCACTGGATCGGGCGGTGCTGGAGGCGATGGATGCGGCCGGGCGGTTGGATGCGGGCCTGGCGGCGTTGGCGGAGCGATTGGAAGCCAATGAACGCCTGGCTCAGCGGCTCAAGGCCCGTCTTGCCCTTCCTGTTGCGATTCTTGTCCTGGCTGCATTTATCGCGCCGCTGCCGACTTTGTTCGGGAGCGAGGCCATGGGGCTCTTTGCCTACCTCTGGGCTGCGCTCAAGCCGTTGGTTTTGATGGGTGCCATCGCCTGGGCCTTGCTTACCCTGGGTCGATTTACTTTGGGTCGATTCGTGCTGGGCACGCCCGGCGGACGCCAGCTGCGCCCGGGAGAGTCGCCGCCCCTCGGTCTGAGGCGCCAGGTTATCGGGCAGCTCGCTGTGCTGCTCTCGGCCGGCCTGGATGCGGCCCGGAGTCTTTCAATTATGGCCTCCCAGGCGCCAGCGGGCCTGCGCGGGCGCCTGGAGTGTGCGGCTGATCAGGTGCGTGGTGGCACGGCCCTGGTGCCCAGTCTGGCGGACGCGGGGCTTGTTGATTGCGAGGAAGATCGCCCGCTGCTGGTCGCCGCCGAAGAAGCGGGGGCATTGCCGGACGGCTTGCACCGCCAGCACGCGGCCTTGACCGCCCGCTGGGAGGCTCGTTATGAGTTGGCAGCGGAATGGCTGCCTCGGCTGATCTATTTTTTGGTGCTGTCGTTCATGGCCTGGAGCCTGATCAGCGGGCCGGGCTTCGGTCCGCGCTCGGGTCCTGGCAGCCTGTGATCCGGCGTTCAAGCAATGAAAGGCGGGCCGGAACAACAATTGTAATGACAGTCATTTCCTTGACCATGAGTAATAGGGTGATTCTGCTGGTGCGGTAGCGAACAGTCACACAACGACGGGGCCTGTATTTTGGTGTTCGTGTGCTCAATTTGAGCACTTTTATCGAGCAGCAAAATAGGACACCAAGTATGTTTACTCCAAACAAAGGAATACCCAAAACGAGGTTTGCCTTTGGTCTGTTGATTTCCGTGGCAACCATTGCACTCCTGGCTGCCTGTTCCACGGCCCCCCGAACGGCAGAAGACCGAAGCGAACTGTTGCAAGAGGCAAATTCGGCATTGAGCGAGGCCAGATCCGGCAGCGCAACTTTTGATGAAATCATCCGGAATGCACCTGGATATGCGGTTTTTCCGACCGTTGGCAAGGGTGGCGCGGGTGTGGGCGGCGCCTATGGCCGAGGCATCGTTTACAAGAACGATGCGCCAATTGGTTATACCGACTTGAGTCAGGCAACCATTGGTGCTCAGATCGGCGGCCAGACCTATACGCAGATTCTGGTATTTGAAACCGAACAAGCACTGGAAAGGTTCCGTCAGGGAAACTATGAATTTGGCGCGCAAGCCACTGCGGTTGCATTGCAATCCGGCAGGGGTACCAATGCCAAGTTCCGGGACGGTATCGCCGTATTCACCATGGCTGAGCGCGGCATGATGGTGGAAGCCGCCGTTGGCGGGCAGAAGTTTTCCTACGAGGAATTTGCCTCCCGCTAGTCTGCTCTTGGGCTGACTTGCTCAGTTTCTCTCAATTCGAACACGGCACTCCCGCTATGTTGAGTGCCGTTTTTTATGCGCTCGAAAGACAAGAAAAGCCACTTTCTCAGGTCGTCGTAACGGGCATTCAATCAGTCGGCTCGGTGACCTCGTGCGGCCAGCGGATCCATGCATTGCTGCAAACCTCCAGCCATGTGTTCGCTGAGTTGGTCACCCGCTATCAGTGTCAAGTTCACCAAGGGATGGTTATACCGGCCCAGTCGAAGAATCCGCCGGAGTCGCCAGGGCGCAGACCATCGATGACTCGAAGCAGATTGTCGGCCGCTTGTTCCGGGGACACTGAGGGGTGTCGGCCGCGATAGGGNTCGGTCAATGGGGTGGCAACCGTGCCGGGATGCAATGCGATGCAAATGGCTTGCTTGCGGCTTCGTCCCAATTCAACGGCTGCACCGCGAATGATCATGTTGAGGGCGGCCTTGGAGGCCCGGTAACTATGCCAACCTCCTGCTCGGTTGTCGCCTATGGACCCTACCCGGGCGGACAGAGCGGTCAGCACGGCCGCTTCGTTTCGAGGCAGTAATGGCAGGGCATGCTTGATCAAGAGGGCAGGGCCCACGGTATTGATCTTGAATAGCGCAATCATGGCCTCGCTGCTGAGCTGCTGCATGGCCTTTTCGGGCCGATGCTTGCCAAACTCCAGGGCCCCTGTAGTGATCAGTATGCGTTGGAAGGGCCCCCGGAGCGCTTCGAAATGGTCTTGGATGGATGTTTCATCGGTGATGTCCAGCCCGTGCTCTCTACGTGACAGGCCCGACACGGTGAATCCGTCTTTCTCCAGGGCGTTGACCAAAGCACTGCCAATACCGCCGGATGATCCGATTACCAGGGCTCGTTTCATGGCGGAGGCTCCGGAAGGCGTGAGTGAGATCCACACGGGCAGGTCGAAACCACTGTTGCCCCGGCCCCAAAGATAACATAGCGCTGGCTGGACAATGCCACAAGGGGAGCAGGCTGCCTCCTTTAGCGCTACCTCCCATCAAACCGGCAGAATATTGCAAGTTCGGGTGAATTCCGGCCAAAAAATCGGGTGAATTTATGTTTGATAGCGCACGGAAATGCAAGAAGGTGGCTCTTACCATGAAAAGCGTGTACGCCGGTCTTCCAACGAGCCCAAACGGCAGGGTTCACCGTTCAAAGGTCGCACAGTATGGGGGGGAATGACACTTTTCCGTTAAACCCCGCTTCGACAAATACGCCGCAGCAGGGTGTCTTCGTGCCTGGTGGTGTGGGCAGTTTCGTCGTTTGTGGTCAATCCTTTAAGCACACATCCAGCCGTCTGTTCGAGGCATTCAGCGGTCTGCGCCGGGGTCCCGTGATTCATCCCGGGGATCCGCTTATGGTGACCACGCATCGGCTGCACGCCGTGCGGGCATGGCCTCCTTTCGATTACGAGGTACCGGTTGAGCGGAATAGTAGCGAGCTCGATAAGGTTCGAAAAGAGACCTTGATGCTGGGTCCCCGTTTTCAGGAGCATAGTTAAGTGACTTCCTTCGAGGGTACCGGCGCTAACCAGATCAGCAAACTCGGCAGGACAAGAGGGGGATCGCGAGTGATCTCAGAAGGCATACGTACACCGGAGATACTCGAGTATGTCGGCGACGCCGTCATATCGGTGGATCTGCATGGAGATGTGGTCTACATGAACAAGATGGCAGAGGAGCTGACCGGGTTCAATCGTGCGGAAGCGATCGGCCACCCCTTGAATAAGGTGTTTCGGGTGCTGGATGCGACGACGCGCAAAGCACGGGAGAACCTGGCCGAGAAAGCCATGGCGACGGAAGCCTTCGTGCCCTTGGAAAACAACGCCATCCTCATTACCCGGGATAGGCGAGAGCTGGCCATCGAGGATTCAGCAGCGCCGACTCATGCCACGGGTGACACGGTGAACGGGGCGGTGATTGTCTTCCACGACAGTCGCTATTCTTCTGAAACAACCGCCAAGATGAGCGATCTTGCACAGCAAGACTATTTAACGGGGTTGCTAAACCGATATGCCTTTGAGGAACGCTTCAAGCAGTCGATGACACTGGCACGCAGGCACAAGCGGGAAATTGGACTGTTGTTCATTGATGTAGACAACTTCAAGGAGATCAATGATGCCTGGGGGCATGATTGCGGTGATGAGGTGTTGAAGGCAATCGCACAGAAGCTATTGTCTTGTATACGTAAGGCCGATTCTGCCGCTCGCTATGGGGGTGACGAGTTTATGGTGCTTTTGAGTGAGATTGAACACCCGGATCACGTCCTGGTAGTGGCCGAGAAGGTTCGCAACATGGCCCGAAATCTGACCTTGCCCGATGGCCGCGAAGTTGGTCTTGATATCAGCATCGGTGTGAGTATTTTTCCGGATAACGGTGATACCCTGGAAAAGCTGTTACGGCATGCAGATTCGGACATGTACCGCAACAAGGCCCTGGCCAAAAAAGGCAATGGGCTGCCGAAATTAATCTGATGCAGCTGTGGAAGAAACGGCAAAAGGCGATCACGCCAGGCAGTGCGAAATTCATCCGGTTGGAATGGGTGGTAATGGAAACGTGCCCGTTTAGGCCGTTCTGCTAGCGACAGTGGCGGTTACGTTCGAGGACCTTGGATGGCTCGAGTTTACCGTCCTTGGTGATCGAGGCCCTTCCCGCAATATGCCGGTACTGCATGCGTTTAGCCCCTGCCAGGTCTAGCCATAAAGCACCAGTGGCTCGGGGGTGGCTCCCGCTCAGTTCGCTGTTTGATTCGCGAACGGCGTCTCAAATGGAATGACTCAAGC